>Ga0272443_10001327_pt1 | contig 37200 bp, 39 predicted proteins | sample SSMAcet12_FD_193581 | JGI IMG/M metagenome (GOLD analysis project Ga0272443, IMG submission 193581) | Marine sediment archaeal communities from Little Sippewissett salt marsh, Falmouth, MA, United States - SSM-Acet-12 | ecosystem: Environmental > Aquatic > Marine > Wetlands > Sediment ...
GTGCGGAACTGGCCGCTGCGGATCAGGGCTGAGCTTGTGCAGGGGCCTCCTGTCCCCTTACGTCACTGAATCACAGATGATTCCCCCCGTGAATCCCCCCTATGCGGCCACTTTCGCAACGGGTCTATTCGGTGTCAGTCCCTATTTATATATTATTATTAATATGGGCATGGACTTTGCGCCTTGGCGCGTACGTGGCACAAGGAGTGCACTATGCCGACGCCCAAAGACCTTTACGCGCAGGCGTTGCGCGCGGGACGCCTTACACCCGACGCGGGGCAAGGCAAAGCCGTGGACGCACTCACGCGCCTGCATAAAACGCTCGTGACGTGGCGACCCCCCTGGCGGCGACCCCCCGCGGGTCTCTATCTTCACGGCCAAGTGGGGAGGGGCAAAACCATGCTTATGGACATGTTCTGCGCCGCACTGCCCCCTGCCGTCCCCTGGCGTAGGGTCCACTTCCACGCCTTCATGGGGGAGGTCCACGCAGACCTGCACGCCCGCCGGGCCAAACAGGGCGTCAACAACGCTGCCCTTTTGCCCGGCTTGGCCAAAGACGCGGCCACGCGGGCCAAAGTTTTGTGCCTGGATGAGTTTGGCGTGCGGGACGTTGCGGATGCCCTCATGCTCGCCCGCCTGGTGGAGGCCCTTTGGTCTGGGGGCGTGACTCTTGTCACCACGAGCAACGAGGCCCCGGAGGACCTCTACAAAGGCGGTCTGCAGCGTGATCTGTTTACGCCTTTCATCGCCCTGATCCGTGCACGGATGAGCGTGGTCTCTCTAGACGGGAACCAGGACCACCGGCAAGGTGCCCCATCCAAGGCCTATTTCTGCCCTCTGTCCGAACGGGAGGCCATGCGGACCCTTTTTGAGAGTCTGGGGCCGGTAGAGCCCGCCACGCTTGACTTGCCAGGAGCGCGAACCTTGGAGCTGGAGGTTGCGAGGGGCGCGGCCTGGGCCCGCTTCCAGGACCTGTGCGAGCGGCCCCACGGCGCTGCGGACTACCTCGCCCTCGCACGCGCGCACGGGGCTGTGTTTGTGGAGGGCGTGCCCCGCATGGGCTATGACCGGCGCAATGAGGCGCTGCGCTTTGTGCACCTGATAGACGTCCTGTATGACGAGGGCTGCCGCGTGGCCGTCCTGGCTGCTGGGCCGCCCGAGACTCTGTGCCTCTGCCCCGACGTCCCCTTCGCCCGCACTGCCTCTCGCATGACAGAACTCGCGCAAAGAGGGTGGGATCTGCCCGGCCCCTTGCGGCACGGACAGGGGTAAGGTAGCAGTAGGAGCATCCTGTGTACGGAGGTTTGACATGGTGGATATTGTGGTCCCGACGCTGGGCGAATCTGTCACAGAGGCTGTTGTGGCCCGGTGGCTGAAGCAGCCGGGGGAGGCCGTGGCGACGGACGAGCCGGTGGCAGAGTTGGAGACGGACAAGGTCACTCTAGAGGTCCCGGCCCCGGCAGCAGGGGCCCTGACAGAGATAGTGGCCCAGGAGGGATCCACTGTGGGGCCGGGGGCGGTCCTGGGGCGTGTGGAGGCGGGAGCCAAAGGGTCCTCTTCCCCCGCGCCTGCGAAGGAGGCACCAGAGCCCAAGACCGCGCCAAAAAAGGAGGGTCCAAAGACCGGCCCAGCAGCACGGAAGCTTTTGGAGGAGAAGGGTCTGACAGCCCAGGACGTGCCGGGCACGGGCCCCGGCGGGCGCGTGACCAAGGGGGATGTTCTGGCGCACACGGCCCCCGTAGGGGCCCCCCCCACTGCCGCGCAAGAAGAGCGCGTACCCATGACCGCGCTGCGCCGCGCCATCGCGCGAAGGTTGAAGGCCGCGCAGGACGAGGCCGCCATTCTCACGACCTTCAACGAAGTGGACATGTCCGCCGTCATGGGTGCCCGCGCCCGATATAAGGAGTCTTTTGAAAAGCGCCACGGCACGCGCCTGGGCTTCATGGGCTTTTTCGTGAAGGCCGCCGTCGCGGCGCTGCGGGAGTTCCCCGCCGTTGGGGCCCGGATAGAAGGGCAAGACGTGGTGTACACCAAGGCGCACCACATCGGTGTCGCGGTCTCCACGCCCCAGGGCCTTGTGGTCCCCGTGGTCCGCGACGCAGACATAAAGCCCATCGCGTCCTTGGAGCGAGAGATAGCGTCCCTGGGCGCTCGCGCACGGGAGGGGGCCCTGGCCGTCGCGGACATGGCTGGGGGAACCTTCACCATCACCAACGGTGGGGTCTTTGGCTCCCTCCTGTCCACGCCCATCTTGAACCCGCCGCAGTCCGGCATCCTGGGCCTGCACAAAATACAGCAGCGCCCCGTGGTACTCCCAGATGGGTCCATCGCCGCCCGGCCCATGATGTACCTTGCTCTGTCCTATGACCACCGGATCATAGATGGGCGCGAGGCTGTGGGCTTCCTGGTCGCCGTGAAAGAGGCTGTTGAGGACCCACAAAGGCTACTTCTAGATATATAAGGGAACACACATGAACATTCACGAGTATCAGGCAAAAAAACTGCTGGCCAAACACGGCGTGGCGGTGCAAGCGGGCTTCCCGGCGCGGAGCGTGGCGGGCGCGGTAGAGGCTATGCAAAAACTCCCCGGCCCCCTGTATATTGTGAAGGCTCAAATCCACGCCGGTGGGCGCGGGGCCGGGCGCTTTGCGCACGACCCAGGCGGCAAGGGCGGCGTCCGCCTGTCCCGCAGCCGTGATGAGGTCCGCACGTCAGCGCAGGCCATGCTGGGCAAGACCCTCATCACCAAGCAAACGGGGCCCGAGGGGCGCATGGTTCGCCGCCTGCTCATCGCAGACGGAGTGGACATCCAACAAGAGTACTACTGCGCAATCCTCCTGGACCGCGCCGCCGCGCGCGCCGCCTTCATCGTCTCCCCAGAGGGCGGGATGGACATTGAGGAGGTCGCGGAGAAGAACCCCGACGCCATCACCCGCATCACCGTGGACCCGGCCACGGGCTTTATGCCCTTCCACGCCCGCGTGCTGTGCCAGTCCCTGTCCCTCACGGGCCACACGGCCAAAAGCGCAGCAAAGTTCTTCTGTGGCCTGTATAACACGTTTGTTTCTGCGGACGCCTCCATCGTGGAGGTCAACCCCATGGTCGTCACGGACACAGGGGAGGTCTTGGCCCTGGACGCGAAGGTATCTCTGGACGAAAACGGCCTGACCCGCCACCCGGACATAGCGGCCATGCGAGACGAGCACGAGGAAGAAGAGCGCGAGCGCCTGGCCCACGCGCACGACCTGGCCTATGTCGCCCTGGATGGAAACATCGGATGCATGGTCAACGGGGCGGGCCTCGCCATGGCCACCATGGACATCATCAAGCTCCACGGCGGTGCGCCCGCCAACTTCCTGGACGTGGGCGGCGGAGCCAATGCGAGCAAGGTGACGGCGGCGTTCAAGATCATACTATCCGACCCGGCGGTGAAGGGCATTTTGGTCAACATCTTCGGCGGGATTATGCGGTGTAATATCATCGCCGAGGGCATCGTGGCGGCCGCGAAGGAGGTGGCTCTGTCCGTGCCCCTCGTGGTCCGCCTGGAGGGCACGAACGTAGAGCAGGGCAAAGAGATCCTGGCCAAGTCCGGCCTGCCCATCACCCCCGCCGACAACCTGGAAGACGCTGCCAGAAAAATTGTGTTCGCCACGCATCAGGCCCAGGCCGCATAACGCCTTCACCGGCGCCCCGGACCGTGGTAGCCTCGCCCCATGCGTGTGCGCGAGGACTACAGAACCCTCAACGGTCCCGAGAAGGCCGCGATCCTCATGCTCTCACTGGGAGAGGATCATACAGCCAAGATTTTTGAGTACATGGACGATGAGGAGATTATGGAGATCTCCCAAACCATGGCGGCTCTGGGCAAAATTTCCCCTGCGGTTATAGAACGCCTGTTCGTGGACTTTGCAGACCAAATGTCCTCCACAAACGCCCTGGTGGGCACGCAGGATTCAACCGAGCGCCTGCTCATAAAATCGGGCCTGCCCAAGGAAAAAATTGACTCGATTATGGAGGAGATACGTGGCCCTGCCGGACGGACTATGTGGGAAAAGCTGGGCAATGTGAGCGAGGACGTGCTCTCGGCTTTTCTGCAAAAGGAGTACCCCCAGACCGTGGCGGTCATTCTGTCCAAAATCACCACAGACCACGCCGCACGGGTCTTGCCTCTCCTCCCAGAGCCCTTTGCTCTGGATGTTATCCACAGAATGCTGCGCATGGAGGCGGTGCAGAAGGAGATTCTGGACGAGGTGGAAAAGACCCTGCGCACAGAGTTCATGACCAACCTCGCCAAAACGCAGCGGCGCGACAGCCACGAAATCGTCGCTGACATCTTCAACTACCTGGACCGCTCTGCCGAGGGCACATACATGGAAGAGCTGGAAAAGAGCGTGCCCGACTCTGCCGAGAAGATACGCTCTCTTATGTTCACCTTCGAAGACCTCATCAAGATCTCCGCCCAGGGCATACAGGTCATCATCCGCACTGTGGACAAGGACAAGCTGCCCGTCGCCCTCAAGGGCGCGACAGAGGCCCTGCGCGACCTGTTCTTTGCTAATATCTCCGAGCGCGCCGCGAAGATCCTAAAGGAAGACATGGCCGCACTCGGCCCAGTGCGCCTGAAGGACGTAGAAGAGGCGCAGCAGTACATCGTCAACACAGCCAGAGATTTGGAGGCCAGGGGAGAAATCATCATAGAGACCGGCGAAGGAGAAGGAGAGATGATCTATTAGACCCGTTGCGAAAGTCTGTGCGGAGACTCTTTTTACTCCAACACCAGGGAAAATTTTTAAGGCACGCGTGCAGGTTTGGGCTGTGGCGCCTACAGACAGGGCAGTGCCGGACACAGGCACGCGCCGTATATAGAAGCGCAGGTTCCTGATATACCATACGCATGCGCATCACCTCTGGCACGCTGCGGGGCCGGGCAATTCTGGTCCCAAAAGGGCGGGCCGTGCGGCCCACAGCGGACAAGGTCCGCGCGGCCATCTTTGACATTCTCACGCCCCAGGGCGTGGCGGGGTCGCAGGTCCTGGATGCCTTCGCGGGCTCCGGTGCCCTGGCACTGGAGGCCCTCTCGCGCGGGGCGGCGGGCGCGGTCCTTTTGGACACCGCGCGGGCCGCCCTGGCCCTGGCCCGCGCCAACGTAGAGGCGCTGGGCCTGGCCCCCTTTGCGCGCGTTCTGGCCCGCAGCGCCCTGCGCCCCGGCGCAAACCCCATCCCGCCGGTGACCCTGGCGTTCTTGGACCCGCCCTACGGCAAGGGCCTGATTGAGCGCGCCCTGCCCGCCCTCGCGCCGTGGATGGCCCCGGGGTGCGTATGCGTCCTGGAGGCCGAGAAGTCCTGGCCCGCGACCATGCCGGAGGGCTTTGCCGCCACCGACCGGCGGGTGTATGGCGACACGGCCCTTGTCTTTGCCCGGAAGGTCTGACGCCATGACAGTCCTCCTCCTGTCTTGCCTGGAGCGCTTTGCGCCAAAGCTCCCCCTGGTCCGCGGACAGGCGGGCGGCGGTCATCCCCACAGCGGCGTATGGCCAAAAGACACAGGACTTGGCTCCCCGCCGAGATTGCGCCCCTGGCCGAGGCGCAAGGCCTGGTCTGGGACGGGCGCGGCGTGCGGGTGGTTTAGCCCGAAGCCCGCAGTGCGGCGATGAGGCGGGGGGCGGCGTCAAACAGGTCCGCCTCCAAGACATAGTCCGCGATCTGGCACATCGGGGCGCCTGCGTCCGTGTTCACGGCCACGACACACCGGGCCTCACGCATGCCGCAGGTGTGCTGCACCGCGCCCGAGACCCCCAGGCCTATGTAGAGGTCCGGGGCAACGGAGACCCCGGTCTGCCCCACCTGGCACGCGTTGGGGGCGTAGCCGGCCTCCACCGCGTCCCGCGTGGCCCCTGCCGCGCCGGAAAGGGCGTCGGCCAAGCCGCCAACCAGGCCTGCAAAAGTCTCTGCGCTGCCCAGAGCCTGCCCCCCCGCGACCACCACGCGGGACGTGGCCAGGTCTGGGCCCTCACCCTGGGCCTGCCCCACAACCTCACAAAGGCTCGATGGGTCAGGGTGCTCCGTCTTGGTCTCGTCTGCCTGCGCCGGGGCGAAGGCGTGCGGACGCACAGTCAAGACCACAGGCCGCGGGGTGCAGCGCACGACCTCCACCACCGCCCCCGCGTGGGCCGACCGCGTGAAGGTGCCGGCACCCTCAACCCCCTGCACGCCCGGTATGTACGGCGCGGACAATAGGGCCGCCGCGCGGGGAAGAACGTCTCGCCCCCGGGCCGTCGCGGGGGCCAGGATATACGCATACCCCCCCTCCTGCGCCAGACGGGCAAGCGTGGGGGCCGCGTCCTCCGCCACCGTCGCGCCCAGGTCCAACACGTCCACGGCCCCCGCAAGCACGCGCGCCGCGCCCACGGTCCGGGCCGTCGCGTCGGCGCTCACAGAGTCCGCAAAGACAAGGGCCCGTTCCACACCCGGACTGTGCCAGGACAGGCCGGGCCTAGCAACCCGCTGCGAGGCCTTATAGTCAGGGCCCTTGCCTCGCCGGGCGGGGGGGTGCATAGTGCCGGGCATGACAAAAACCATCGCATTTCAGGGAGAGGCTGGGGCGTACTCCGACATGGCCGCGCAGGAGGCCGTGCCGGGCTGCATCACGACGGCCTGCCCCTCGTTTGACGCCGCCTTCGCCGCCGTCCGCACGGGGGACGCAGACCTGGCCACGATCCCGGTGGACAACACCGTGGCGGGCCGCGTGGCGGACGTCCACCACCTTATGCCCCAGGGGGACTTGTACATCGTGGGGGAGTGGTTCCTGCCCGTGCAGCACTGCCTCCTGGGTTTAAAGGGCACCACCCTCAAGGACTTGCGCCATGTCCACAGCCACGCCCACGCCATCCCCCAGTGCCGGAAGCGCATAAACTCCCTGGGCCTTGTGCCCCACATCCACGCGGATACGGCGGGCGCGGCGCGGCAGGTGGCGCAGCAAGCAGACCCGGCCCACGGGGCCATAGCCAGCGCCCTGGCCGCGCGGATATATGGCCTGGATATCCTGGTGGAGGGCCTGCAAGACGCCGCGCACAACACCACGCGGTTTCTGATGCTGTCGCGGGAGCCAGATATGCCCGATCCGGACAGCGGGCCCCTTATCACCACACTGATCTTTGAGATCCGCAACATCCCCGCCGCGCTGTATAAGGCCCTGGGCGGCTTTGCGACCAACGGGCTGTCTTTGGCCAAGCTGGAGTCATACGTAGACGAAAACTTTCAGGCCGCCCGGTTCTATTGCGACGTAGAGGGGCATCCAGAGACCCCGCCGTTCCGCCGCGCGATAGAGGAACTGGGCTTTTTCGCCCGCGACGTCACCTTCCTGGGCACGTATCCGGCGCACCCGTTCCGGCAGAAAGGGGCAGGCGGCGCGTAGCGCTATTCCTCCTCCTCACTGCCCTGCATGCGGATGGGCTGCTGCGGCAGGATGGTGGAGATGGCGTGCTTATAGACCAGCTGCACCTGCGCGTCGCGCTTCAGCAGGACGCAGAAGTTGTCAAACCAGGTGACGGTGCCCTGGAGCTTTATCCCGTTCACCAGGAACATGGTAAGGGGGACCTTCTCGCGCCGGACGGCGTTTAGGAACACGTCCTGCACGGCGGCAAATTTCTTGTGGGGTTTGTCCTCGCCCATACTGCAAAGTATGGCCTGCCTAGCCCCCCATTGCAATCAGAAACGCGCGCAAACCATCAAGATTTGGGAAAACTCTCTCCGCGCCAAAGGTATCACCCGCACCGATGAGCACAGCCGTGCAGCCCGCCGCGCGGGCGCAGCCCACGTCGTTGGCCGTGTCCCCCACGAGCCAGACATCCGGCCCCGGCTCTTGCCCCATGCGTTGCAGCGCGAGGATCAGCGGGTCCGGCGCGGGCTTATCGGCGGCGGCCTCCCCCGCGCCCACGACGGCGGCAAAATACCGCTCCCAGCCGAAGGCGCGCACGTCGCCCGCCAGAACAAAGGGCCGTGCATTGCTCACCACGCCCATTTGGGCCATGGCTGCTCCGGCCTCCAGAGCCTCGGTCGCGCCTGGGAGCACCCGCACGAGGGCCGTGCGGTGGGCGCGCATATAGGCGTCCAAGACCGCCACGGCCTCCGCCGCCCGTTCTGCGCCATAGAGCACGGCCAGAAGGTGCGTGCGGGGGGCACCGAAATAGGGCGCAAAGTCCGCGGACTCTATGGGCTCTAGACCAAAGTGCGCCCGCGTGTGGTTGTGGGCCCCGATGAGGAACGCCAGGCTGTCCACCAGGGTTCCGTCCCAGTCCCAGAGTATCACGCGGGGGGGTGTGGCCACGTGCGGAGCCTAACACCTCTGGGCACAAAACAAAACGGGGGTACTACATATGCAATTGTGACAGGTGTGAGTTCTGGACGGCGGCGACCTGGGCGCGCTCGGGCTCGGGCAATTGGCGTTCCGTAACGCCCAGGACCTGGGCAAGGGCCTCGCGCATTGTGTCATTGTAAACGCCTTTTTCGAATAGAGGTTTTCCTTGCCCTATGTCCCTCATGATAAGAGTAAGCCTATTTTGGAGAGCCTCCACAGTATGGTCATCTCTTAATGCGTCTTTTAGTCGTTCTGATGTAAGTGGGCCCCAAATGCCGTCTTCCACCAAGAGCGCGCCTGAAATTTCCTGACGATTCAAAAATTCCTGTACCTTCCTAACGGCGTCCCTTGTGGAGATTCTGGGCTCCGGCTCTCTGCCCACCATCCGCAGAGACTCTAACCTTTTGTGTCCAGGCAGAGCGAGCCAATCATCAGAACCATGAGCGTCCCCCCACGCTGCCCCAAGAGACTGTCGACTAAGGGACGGGACATACGTCGGACTGTCAAGGGTGATGCGCGAGCCAGGTGGATCAGCTCTAGGCCGGCCAGGAGAAGCGTCCGGATTAGTGCGCTCCCACGCTAACGTGAGACTCCGCGGCGGCGGCTGCTCACCTTTATCGGGCCGCACACCGTTCGCCCCAGAGCGTGGCGCTCCTCCTCCACCCTGGCCAGGAAAACCTTCTAAAAAAGGATTGCTCATGCTGTACACCCTCCCCTTTATGTCGCGCAGACCGTCACGCAGTTGCCTGCGGGCTCATTGTGTTCCTGCACCGGGAGACACACCCTCTCCCCATCTGCTGCGCCCTTGTCCGGGCTTTGCTTGCTGTTCTTGGCCGGGGTAATCCCTGCCCATAGACCCTCAGGATAACAGCCGCAACGGCCTTCTGTCAAGAAGTGTGCCACAGCCCCACGGCGCGCTCGGCCTCGGCCAGGGTGGGCGCAGCCAGGGCGCGGGCCTTTTGGCTGCCCTCGGACAATATTTTGTCAATGTAATCAGAGTTTTGAAGGAGCTCCCTCATCCTTTGCGTTATAGGCGCAAGAGCGTCCACGGCGACCTCCGTCAATTTTACTTTAAACTCTGAAAAAGGCTTTCCACCGAACTGTTTATAAAGGCTTTTTTGGTCTTCGTTCGCCAAGGCCGCATAGACAGTCAGCAAATTCACGGCCTCCGCCCTACCCTCCGCCTCCGCCGGGCTAGCGGGCACGGGTCCGTCGTCCGTCCGGGCCTTTTGGATTTTGCGCGCGATGGTGTCCGCGTCGTCTGTGAGGGCAATGCGGCTCATGGCCGACGGGTCAGACTTACTCATCTTCTTGGATGCATCCCGCAGGGACATAACGCGCGGCGCGGGGCCAGCCACCAGGGCCTCCGGCTCCGGGAACAAGGGGCCGAACCGGGCCGCCCACGTCCGCGCCACCTCTCGCGCAAGCTCCAGGTGCTGTGCCTGGTCCTCCCCCACGGGCACGTGCGTGGCCTTGTACAGCAATATGTCCGCCGCCATGAGGACCGGGTACGCGAACAGGCCCAGGGGCGCCTTTTCCTCGTTCTTTCCGCTCTTGTCCTTGAACTGCGTCATGCGCCCCAGGCGGCCCAGGGGCGTGCAGCAGGCCAAGAGCCACATCAGGGCCGTGTGCTCCGGCACCGCGCTTTGCACGAACACAACGCTCCGCGCCGGGTCCACACCACAGGCCAGGAAGGCCGCCGCGGCCTCCCGCGTGCGCTGGGCCAGGGCCGCCGGGTCCTGCGGCACGGTGATGGCGTGGAGGTCCACCACGCCATAGAGGCACTGAGCCCCCTCCTCCTCCTGCAGCGGGGCCCAGCGGCGCATCGCGCCCAGATAGTTGCCCAGGTGGAGGCCCTCGGTCGGCTGGACGCACGAGAGAACGGTCTTGGTCATGGGGGCGGAGCCTACAGCCTCTAGAGGTCCTTCACAAGCATCAGGCACAGGTGGTCGTCCAGGGGCCTGAGGGCATAGGGCTCCACCGGCGCGCGGTCGTAGGTCGCTCCCGCCCCGTCCGGCACATAGCCCCGCCGGGCGTAGAGCGCCTGCGCGGCGCCATAGCCCGCATGGAGACCCACGCCTATGCCGATGCGCGTGCGCCCCTCCGCTCGCGCGCCGGCCTCGCAATGGTCCAAAAGGGCCGTGGCCACCCCCCGGCGGCGGAAGGCTGGGCCCACGGCTAGGTCCTGGACCTCTGGGATGCGCAGGCTCTGGAAGGGACGATACTTCGGCGCGCGGTTGAACAGGCACCAGCCCAGGAGGCGAGACCCCTCCTCCGCCACGAGGAGGTCACATCCTCCGCGCCCCAGGCAGCGCCCAAAATGCCCCGCCTCCACAGGCCCCATCTGCGCCCTTAGGCGCTCTAGGTGCGGGACATCTGCAGACACGGCTGGGCGAACGCTGGGCATGGCGGCCGGGAAGTGTTTCACGTGAGACACCCCGGGAACAAGCCCCGGCGCGAGGGCGGAAAAGTGTTTCACGTGAAACACTCTCCTGCATCACCCCGCCGACAGTCCGGATCGGGTCACCTTCCCTTGCCGCACGGCCCCGGCGTGCGCCGGGGTGACAGTCTGTTCGCGAAGTGTTTCACGTGAAACGCTTCTCATGCAAAGCATTATTAAAATCTATTATATATCTTATATTATATGCTTTTTAGATTTTTTGGGTTTCCGGAGACTGGAGATAACCTTCCGATGAGTGCTCCCCCTATGGTGTAAAATGGCCCTCTACACAGGGCACCCCGCTGCTATACGAATCGCACGAGACCTCTGCGCCGTCCGGGTCCACACAGAGCAAGTAGCGCCCTTGTCGCTTTCTATACCCTGCTTGGGTCACGCTTACACGGATAGCTGTCCTCCGCCCGCACGTGTCAGGGTCTACAGTCTCGAAAAGGATTGGGCCCCACTGCGCAGTAGAGGGAAACAGAGCTATGGCAAAGCCGAGAGTGAGGGAGGCAAGTTTTCTGTTCATCGTCAGGCCCCTTGCACGTTTGGGTTGGGCTCAGGTGTGGGGTCACACGTATCTTTTTATAGCCCCCATGTCAAACAAAAAGTGCATCCGTATAGCCTGGCCGACTCCCCTGCCCCGGCTGTATACTGCCCCCATGGCACTCGCCTGGCTTCGGCGCGATCTGCGCGCGCAGGGCAACCCCCTCCTAGAGGACGGGGCACTGCCCGTCTATGTGCATGACCCCAGTGCGGCGGGGGACTGGGCCCCCGGCGGGGCCTCGGCGTGGTGGCTGGCGCGCTCTCTGGAGGCCCTGGCGCGGTACCTGCCAGCCTTGCGCGTGCTGCCTGGGCCTGCGGAGGAGGTCCTGCCCCGCCTGGCGGCGGAAGTGGGGGCCCGCGCGGTGCGCTACACCCCGGCGTTTGAGCCCTGGCGACGGGCAGAGGAGGCGCGGGTCCTGTCTGCCCTCGCGCGGGCGGGCGTAGCAGCTGTGCCCACACAGGGGGCGTACCTGTTTGCACCGGGCTCCGTGGTCAAGGCCGATGGCACGCCCTACCGGGTGTTCACCCCGTTTTATAAGGCCTGCGTGGCGCTGCTTGAGGTACCGGGGACCGCACCCCCCCGGTGCGCGGACGGCCAACGGGTCCCACGCGCCGGCGCCGAAGATGTCTCCTTTGTGTGCCCCCCCGCCCGGTGGCAAGCCAAGCTGGCACAACACTGGACACCGGGGGAGTCTGGGGCCCGGGCGGCCCTGGCGCGCTTCACGCAGGGCCCCCTGCCCCGCTACGCTGCGGACCGGAACAGGCTGGACATCCCGGACGCTGCATCCCGCCTCTCCCCCCACCTGGCCTGGGGGGAAATCAGCCCGCAAGAGATACTCACCGCAGTCTGGGGGCGTCCCGGCGCGGAGGCATTCATAAGACAACTGATATGGCGGGAGTTCGCCGCGCAGATGCTCTGGCACTTCCCCGATATGCCCGCCGCGCCCCTACAGCCCGCCTTCGCCCGCTTCCCCTGGGCGCGGGATGAGGGGGCCCTTGAGGCCTGGCGGCGGGGGCGCACGGGGGAGCCCCTGGTGGACACCGCTATGGCGGAGCTGTGGGAAACCGGGACCATGCACAACCGCGCGCGGATGGTCGTCGCGTCTTTCCTAACAAAGAATCTCCTTCAGCCGTGGCAGGACGGACAAAGGTGGTTCTGGGACACTCTGGTGGACGCGGACCTGGCGAACAACGCCTTTGGGTGGCAGTGGGTGGCCGGGTGCGGGGCGGACGCGGCGCCGTATTTCCGCATCTTCAACCCGCGCACGCAGGCCGAGAAGTTCGATCCCACGGGCGCATATCGGGACCGCTGGGCCCCTGCCCTCTCCCCGCCGCCCCTTGTAGACCTGGCCGCCTCCCGCGCACGGGCCCTGGCCGCGTATCAGGATATGCGGGCCTAGCGCCGCTCTCTAAAGAAGGCCTTCAGGACCTCCCCGCACTCCTGCGCCAGAAGGCCCCCCACGACCTCCGCCGGGCGGTGGTGGCAGGTCGGCTGCCCGAAGAACCGGGGCCCGTGCTCCACCCCGCCCCCCTTTACGTCCGGCGCGCCATACACCACGCGGGCCAGCCGGGCGAAAGAGATCGCGCACGCGCACATGGCGCAGGGCTCCAACGTCACATACAGCGTGTGCCCCGGCAGGCGCTGCGCGCCCGCCGCCGCGCACGCCGCGCGTATGGCCACGACTTCCGCATGTGCCGTGGGGTCTTTACGGGCTATGCTCTCGTTCCCGCACGCGGCCACAACGTGCCCCTGCGAATCCGTTATCACGGCCCCCACGGGGACCTCCCCCCGCGCGCCCGCCGCCCGCGCCTGCCCCAGCGCCAGGCGCATATACCCCTCGTCGTCCATAGCACCATAGGGCCACGCGGCCGCCCCAAAATCCAGAGCCCTAAGGCGACCTTGGCACGTGCGGTCCCCTCTGCCATGGTCCGGCAATGCTGGCCCTCGCGCACGCGACCCTTGTGACCCTGACCCTCTTGGCCGGGTGGTGGGTGCAGGCGCCAGAGCCAGAGCCTCCTGCCCCGCCGCAGGGCCCGCGCGTGGCCATTATTATCGACGACATGGCCGGGGGGCGGCCCGGCCTGGGGCGCGTCTTGGCTCTGCCCCCGGACGTAACGCTTTCTTTCCTCCCCTATGGCCGGGGCCTGTCCGCCCAGGTGGCCGACGCTCGCGCGGCGGGGCACGAGGTCTGGCTCCACCTGCCCATGCAAGCCCTCCACGGCCGCTATGCGGACCACCCCATGCTCATCACGCCCGGCTTTTCCGACGCGGACCTGGCCACGGCCCTAGACGCCTTTGCGGGCTATGCCGGGGTGAACAACCACATGGGCTCCGCCCTCACACAAGACCGCGCGGCCATGAGCCGGGTTATGCGCACCCTGGCCGCCCGAGGGGTGCCCTTCCTGGACTCCCGCACGGGGCCAACCTCCGTCGCCTGCGCCGCCGCCACGGCATCTGGCGTGCCTTGCGCGGAGCGGGATGTGTTCCTGGACGACGACCCGTCCCCCGCTGCCGTCCGCCAGGCCCTGGCGCGTCTGGAGCGCATCGCGCAGGAGAGGGGGCACGCCATCGCCATCGGCCACCCGCACACCGCAACCCTGGACGCCCTTGCGGCCTGGCTACCCACCCTGCCGAGCAAAGGCGTCACCCTGGTTCCCGCAAGCGCACTTCTGCCGCCGCCAGGCGCTCATCAGGCCCGTTGCGACCATCTTTGTGCAGGGGACTCACAAGACCAAGGGGGCGCAGGATAGTCTTTGCAGAGGGCTCGCTAAGGCTCTTGGGCTTTATGCGCCCCCCAGAGCCCGCTCCACGATCATGGGGCAGTGGCGAGTGTAGGCCCCGACATCAAACAGGCCCACCAGGTCCCCCTGCGGGAGGTATTTCATAATCCCAGGGTCCGCAGACAGCGCGTCTAAAAGGGTCAGGGTCCCACCCCCGGCGCGGTCTTCCCACACCTTCATGGCTTGCACCTGAACAAGGCGATAGGCCTCTTCGCGACTGGCCCCCTTTTGCGTCAGGGCCAGCATCACCCGCTGGGAGAAGTGCAGGCCCCCCTGCCGGTTGAGGTTGGCCTTCATGGCGTCAGGGTAGACCTGGAGGTTCTCTAAAACTCCCGCGAGGCGGTGCAGGGCGAAGTCCAGGGCGATGCACGCATCCGGGAGAACCGTCCGCTCCACGGAGGAGTGGGAGATGTCCCGCTCATGCCACAAGGCTATGTTCTCAAGCGCGGGCAGGGCAGCCGCACGGACGATGCGGGCCAGGCCAGTAAGGTTTTCTGTGAGTATTGGGTTGCGCTTGTGCGGCATGGCAGAAGAGCCCTTCTGGCCGGGGGTGAAGGGCTCCTCCACCTCCCGCACCTCGGTCCGCTGCAGGTGCCGGATCTCCGTGGCCAGGGTCTCTACGCTCCCCGCGATGACGGCCAGCGTGGCGAAGAACGCGGCATGTCGGTCACGCGGGACAACCTGGGTGGACACAGTCTCTGGCACCAGACCCAGCTTACCCGCCACATACTGCTCCACCTCCGGGTCCACGGTGGCATAGGTCCCCACCGCGCCGGACAGGGCGCAGGTCCCCACCTCTTTTTTTGCTGCCGCAAGGCGGGACTTGGCCCGGGCAAAGGCGGCGTGGTGCCCGGCCAGCTTTACGCCGAAGGTTGTGGGCTCTGCGTGCACGCCATGGGAGCGGCCCATGCAGACTGTCTCTGCGTGGGCCCGGGCCTTGTCCGCCAGCGCGGCCAGGAGGCGGTCCAGGGCTGCGGACAGGAGATCCGCCGTGCGGGTCAGCTGCACCGCGAACGTCGTGTCCAGAATGTCAGAGGACGTCAGGCCCTGGTGCACGTAGCGCGCCTCGGGGCCCAGGCTCTCGCCCAGGTTTGTCAGGAATGCGATAACATCGTGCTTCACCTCCGCCTCTATCTCCGCGATGCGGCCCGCGTCAAAGCGCCCCTTGGTGCGCAGGGCCTTGGGCACGCTCTCGGGCACCTGGCCCAGGGCCGCCATCTTTTCCGCTGCGAGAGTCTCAATCTCCAACCATATTGCGTATTTCTCCTCGTCAGAGAAAATCCGGGCCGTCTCCGGGCGGGCGTAGCGATCAATCATGCTGGGGGTTCTATAGCCCCTTGTGACCAAAAAGCAAGTCCTTGCGTGCGTTTGCGTGGAGACGCATAATAGGGGCCATGAATACCGCATGGCCCCCTACGCATAGCAGGGATGTGACGACCACGCTCGTGTCCCGCTTGCGACGATGGGGGCCAAACCCGCCGGCACGCGGCCCTGCATGGCCCGGGGATTCGGGGGACTCTAGGACATGACGCAAGAGCACAACGACAGCACAGTGCACTCCATCAAAAAGATGATGGCCGACCACGCTGCGGACGCGAATGGCCACGCCCACGGCCCCCTCATACGCCTGCGGGGATACCTGCTGGCTGGGGTCCTGGTCACCGCGCCGCTGGGCATCACCCTCTATCTTACGTACCACGTCCTGGCCTTCATAGACCGGGAGGTCGCCGCCCTACTCCCCGCCGCGTGGTACGACAGCCTGGCCGGCGGCACGGCCTTCCCCGGCTTGGGCATAGCCCTGGCCCTTGTGTTCTTCATCATCATGGGCTGGCTCGCCACAAACTTCCTGGGCCGCTTCTTCATCCGCGTCTCTGAACGCGTCTTAGACCGCCTGCCCGTTATCCGCGGGCTGTACGGCGGCATGCGGCAGATATTTGAAACCGTCATGGCCAAGCAATCAGAGGTCTTCCGGGACGTGGTCGTGGTGCGCTTTCCCTCGCAAGAGATGTTCTCCATCGGTTTTGTCACGGGCCGCACAAAGGGCGAAATCCAGCGCCTCACAGACGACGAAGTCATCAACGTGTTTGTCCCCACCACGCCAAACCCAACCTCTGGATACCTCCTGTTTGTGCCAAAGCGGGACGTTATCTTCCTGTCCATGACGGCGGAGGAGGGCCTGAAGCTCATCGTCTCGGGCGGCATCATCGTCCCCCCGGACCCAGAGGGGCAGACACCTGTGGAGAACGCCCATGCCGCCCGTTAAGAAAACCTTCACATTTTGCCGCCTATACTGGTAAAAGGGGAAGTTGCCACCTATACTGGTAAAAGGGGAAGTTGCCACCTATACTGGTAAAAGGGGAAGGGGCCTTTCGCCCCCCCCGCCCCGCGTACGGGACACAAAACAAAGGGGAACGACCATGACACACTTCCTACGCCGCTTCTGGGCCGACACCACCGGGGCCTTCGCCATCATGTTTGCCCTCACCCTCCCCGTTCTCATGCTGGTCCTGGGGGCGTCTATAGACTTCGCCCTCGTCACCCTGGAAAAGCAAAAGCTCCAGGCCACCCTAGACTCCGCCACCCTCGCCGCCCTCTCTCAGGGCATGGGCCCCGACGACCCGGCGTTTAAAGAAGATCTCATAAAATACTTCTCCGCCCGGACGGACCGGACATTTAACGCAAACGACATCACGGTCTCCGTCTCCGGCGCGTCCGTCGTGGTGCAGGTCCAGAGCGCCGTGGATACCTTCTTCCTGGGCGATTTTGTAAGCGCAGACTTTGAGACCATAGAGCTGACCGTAGAAACAGGCGTTCTGGGCGATAGTAACCTGGACAGCCTGGAGGTCGTGTTTGCGGTGGATGTGTCGCACCTGATGCGGCCGTATATGGACACCCTGCGGGACGGGACCGTGCGCACCCTGAACGCGCTGGAGGACCTGGCCACGGAGAACATAGGCCTGGATGTTAAGGTTGGTCTTGTCCCGTGGTCGACCGGCGTTGTGCTGGACCCCTATGGCCTGGGCCGCGACCTAGACGGGAACGCGTATGGTGAGGCCTTCCTTATGCCCCATAGGGACGCCGACTGGGGCCCGGGGGAGCGTTTTGCGGACTATTACGCTATGTATAGCGTACTGCCCTATAGACCAAGGGATTATTATACCTGCGCTGCTCAGGAATGGGGATGTTTGTTTCCCAACCAATCACAAAAAATGCAAAATCCACTTAGGAGTGGGGGGGTGTTTATGCACTGGACGCCCGGTAACTCTGTGGGGTTGGCGTATGAGGCGTGGAGCGATGAGCTGCGGATGCGTAAATGCCGTTGCTCTTTCTGGTTTGATGGGCGCGGCAATACGTGTCAATGTGGTGCCCGTGCATTACCAGGCACCTCTTACGTTTGTACAGACCTGCCCGCACGTCACATCATCGCGCAATCGGCCTATGACTATACGGCGCAATCTGATGCCTCCAAATGGCCGTCCCTGCCCAGTGACCCCGACAGAGGAAGTGACAGCAGCCATCGCACGGGATGGTTCATTCGCGCTATTGCGGAGCAGTATTTGCCCTATAACTATGAGGCAGACCCCCGTAGCGCCGCACGCTATACGGACCCCTATGGGGATGCGCTCATCCCCTTTGGTAATCCCCTTATCCCCCTAACCGACGATTATGCCATGTTGCGGGAGCAGGTGGAAAACTGGGTGGCCGCCGGCCGCGCCAACGGGGCGGAGGGGTTGCTCTGGGCCTATCGCGTGCTCTCTCCCGCCGATCCATTTGAGGAGGGCGCGGACTTTGGCGACGATGATGCGCGCAAAGTTGTGGTGCTCATCATGGATGGGATGATGGAAGATTCAGATGCGAGCAATCCTGCCAAGAACGCGGCACGGGAGAAAAAGATGTGTGATGCCCTGAAGGACCAAGGGGTTTTCATTTATACCGTGCTGCGCCGCACCACTGACCCCCGCCTTGTTTATTTCTGCAAAACCGTCATTCCGGCCGATCCGCCAGAAATAGTGGATGATCCGAACCTTGGCACAGGCCGCACGGAGGATCTGGTGACATGGGAGGAGTGTGCGGCATTCTCGCCCTTATGGACAGAAGCGCGGAAAAAAGATATGAACCTCACGGGTGAATGGCTCAGTTATGAGTTTGTGGACATTGCAATCGCTACAACACAAGATCTGGCCCAGCACTGCGCGGGCAAGAAGGATCTGGAGGACAACGCGGCCTATCAGTTCACGTTCGAGGATGAGGGCGACCTGGATCGGGCTCTGACAAACGTCTCGGCCCAGATCACCAACCTGCGCATCGCCCGCTAGCGCCCTGCTGCTGCGCCCACGAGGGCCGACAGGGCAAACAAGACCTCCCCCACCCCCGCGCCGGAGACGGCAGACAGGGTGTGGACGGGGGTCCCCGTGGCGTCCTGGAACGCGCGGGCCCGCGCCTGCGCCTCCCCCGGCGTGAGCGCGTCCACCTTTGTCAGCGCCACAACCTCCGGCTTTTGGGTCAGGCCCGCGCCATAGGCCGCAAGCTCCGCCCGCACCACCCGGTACGCGCCCGCCGGGTCTGTCTGCGTTGCGTCCACAAGGTGGAGCAGGGCCCGCGTGCGCTCCACATGCCCCAGGAAGCGCGTGCCCAGGCCCCGCCCCGCGTGTGCGCCCTTTATCAGCCCCGGAATGTCCGCCACGACAAGGGCCCCCTCCCCCACGCGGGCCATGCCGAGGTTTGGGTGCAGGGTGGTGAAGGGGTAGTCTGCGATCTTGGGCCGGGCGGCAGAGACCGCCGCGAGGAAGGTAGACTTGCCCGCGTTGGGCAGGCCGATAAGGCCCACATCCGCGATCAGCTTCAGGCGCAGCCACACGGCGGCCTCTTGCCCCGGCCAGCCGGGGGTGGAGCGCCGGGGGGCCTGGTTGGTCGCGCTTTTGTAGTGCGCGTTGCCGAACCCCCCGTCCCCGCCCTTGAGCAGCACCATCTCCTGCCCGTCCTGGGCGAAGTCGGCCAGCACCATCTCTTTGTCCTCGTCCAGGACCTGCGTGCCCACGGGCACGGTGACGACACAGTCCGCGCCTGCTGCCCCTGTGCGGCCCCTGCCCATGCCGTGGCCCCCGGCTTGGGCGCGGAAGTGCTGCTTGTACCGGAAGTCTATCAGGGTGTTTACGTCCGCGCGCGCGCGGAGAATGACAGAGCCCCCGCGCCCGCCGTCGCCGCCGTCCGGCCCCCCCCGTGGGATGAACTTCTCCCGCCGGAAGGACACGGCCCCCGCCCCGCCGTGGCCGCTTTGGAGGTAAATCTTGGCCTCGTCCAGAAACTTCATGAGGGCCAGTGTGCGCCACGCCGCGCCGCGGAGTCCAGGCCGCCGCTCTGGGGTCACACCGCGCGGGCGTAGCCCCAGGCGCTGGCCAGGGCCAGGCCCGCCGCGGCCCACAGGAGCGCAGCACCCGCGGGGGCAAGCGGGGGCCAGAACAGGGCCGCGAGGGCGGCCATCTGCACGGCGGTCTTGGCCTTGCCCCAGGGGCCCACGGGCACCGCGCCAGCGGGGGCGTATGCGCGCAGGGCCAGGACGGCGAACTCCCGCGCGGCAATAATGACAGCAGGCGCTATGGCGTACAGAGCCTCCAGCCGCCCCGCCCAGGCCAGGAGGAGGAGCGCCCCCACCACGAGCACCTTGTCCGCCGCGTGGTCCGCCATGGCCCCGGCGCGGGTGACCAGGCCCCAGCGCCGCGCAGCCCAGCCGTCCGCCCAGTCTGTCAGCGCCGCGATCGCAAACAGAGCCACCGCCGCCGCGTCCCAACCGGCAGCCAGGGCCGCCCCTATGGGCGCGAGGAGCGCTGGCCGCGCGAGGGTCAGGGCCATGGGCAGGGTCAGCATGGGCGTATCAGGGCCTTTCGCATGTGCACGCACGGTAGGGGCGTGCCGCAGGGTAGGGTATAGACCCCCTGCCCCACCGCCTCCATCCCCATTGCGCGATAGAACGGCGCGGCCACCAGGGACGCCCCGCCCAGAGCGCGCACAAGCGCATATGCGTGCATAAAAATCTTGACACCCCGCACAAAAGGGCATAGGATGCGCCACACAGGAAACACCCTGTGGCTTTTTTGGGGGAGGAGTTTTCTTGTGCTTTCATTGCAAAAATATTTAGCTTTCTTTTTCAAGATTCCTCGTGTTCTGCGCGTCCCAGCTTTCTTTTTTTAGGGCGTTGGGTGGCTGACGGCCTGTTTCCTGATGGCCCCACCCCCAACGTGAATGAGATCCCAGACCCACCCCATGTGGAGCAGCCGACCATACCAATTGGGACCGTTGATGCGGCCCCCGACGCTCCAGCACCCTAGACTCCTGCCGGCACAGCGGGGCGGAGGGTGAAGCCTGTAGCCGCCACGGGGGGCTGGTCTACCACTCCCACCCCAGCTTGAGGCCATAGGTGACGTCCTCCTCGTCCACGCCGGAGGGCGGGTCGTTGGCCCAGTCAAACTCCACCCCCGCCGAGGCCACCAGGTGCTTCGTCAGGGGCACGCGCAGGCCCGTGTCGCTCTCAAACACGAATGTGTCCACCGCGTCCAGGGGCGCGAATATCTCGTGGTTGTGGTACGCGCGCAGGACCCGCCAGGCCTCCCGCTCATAGTCCAAGCTCCAAAAGCCCGCCAGATCGTCTTTTACGTCCGCCTGTGCGTACTTCTCCCGCTGCCACTCCGGCCCCAGGCGCACGGACAGTGAGACGTCCTTCCGGTCCCAGACCTGATACCCCACAAACGGCCCCGTCCGCGTGCGGTAGTCCAGGTCAGCGATCTTGTCCACCTCCGCCCTGGCCCGCACGCCCCAGAACCACGCCTGCGTCGCAAAGCGGTCGTACATCAGGTCCAGCTTGTGGTCGTTCTCCGTCTCCGCACCTTCGTTGCGGCTAAAGTCGCTGTCCGCCGTGAGGGTCCAGCGGTTGGCCGCGTTGCGGGCCTCCACCCGCACATCGGCGCTGTACTCCTCCTCCCCGCTGTTCCCGTCATCCACGGACGCGCCCAGGTCCACCCGCCCGCTCCACTTGTATCCACGGGGGTCCCAGAGGGTCCGCGTGCGCTCCCACGCCTCGGGCTCTGGCGCGGGCCACAGAGGCGCGCCGTCCGCGCCCGCGATGGTGGTGATCTGCGCCCGGGGGAGGGTGACGCGGCCCAGGATGGGGTTGTCCAGAACGGCGTCCCCCGTCGCCAGGTCGCTGGCCAGAGCGCCCGAGAGGGTATCCCCGTTGGCCAGGGTGACGGTCACCGCCTGCGCCGCCAGGACGGGACCGGTCAGGAGGGTGAGAACAGCAGCCATGGTCAGGGCCCGCACCATGCACCGGTTACTATCACACCTCCCCGCCGCGCCACAACCCGGCCCGCGCCCTGTTTGCGTGGCCGTGTTTTGGGCGTATTCTTTAAGGCGACCTGCGAGAGAGATGGGGAGCGCACTATCATGGCCCAGTCTGTAGAAGAGACCACCGCCTTCGCCCCCCGGTTCGGGGCGGACGGCCTGATGCCCGCGGTGGCCGTGGACGCCGGCACGGGGCGCGTGCTCATGCTGGCCTACATGAACGCCCAGGCCCTAGCCCTAACGCAGGAGACCGGTTTCGCGCACTACTGGTCCCGCTCCCGTGGGCGGATGTGGAAGAAGGGGGAATCCTCCGGCGCGGTGCAAAAAGTCATAGAGATCCGGGTGGACTGCGACCAAGACACCCTCGTCCTCCTCGTGGACCAGGCCCCCGGGGGCGCGTGCCACACGGGACGGGACACCTGCTTCTACCGCCGCCTTGGGCCAGACGGCACGCTGGGCTTTGACGAATGATCACCTTTGAGCATGTGGGCCTGCGCTATGGCCCGGGGCCGGAGGTGCTCTCGGACATCTGCTTTGCTCTAGAGCCCGGCGCGTTCCGCTTCCTCACGGGCACCAGCGGGGCCGGGAAGACCACCCTTATGGGCCTTATCGCCATGACCCTGCGCGCGACGCGGGGGCGCGTCACCGTTTTGGGCACGGAGGTAAATCGCGCCCCGCCGGACGCCCTGTCCCTGGCGCGGCGGAAGGTCGGCGTTGTGTTCCAGGACTTCCGGCTGCTTCCGCACCTGACGGCCTTTGACAACGTGGCCCTGCCCCTGCGCATCGCGGGCCGGCCAGAACACGCGATCCGCAAGGACGTGTGGGAAATGCTGCAGTGGGTGGGCCTGGCGGACTACGCTCGGATGCTCCCCCCCACCCTGTCCGGCGGGCAGGCGCAGCGCGTGGCCATCGCCCGCGCCGTCATCGCCCGCCCGCGCCTGGTCTTGGCCGATGAGCCGACGGGGAGCCTGGACGCAGTGCAGGGGGCGCGGGTCATGGGCCTGTTTGAAGCGCTGGGCCGGGCGGGGACGACCGTCCTCATCGCCACGCACTCCAGAGGCCTCCTCAAGCGCTACCCCCACCCGCGCCTGTCCCTGGTCGCCGGGCGCTTGACCCAAACGCTTGCGCCGGCGGGGACGGGAGGGGTAGAGAAGGGGTCATGAACATCCTCCTCATCGGCTCTGGGGGGCGGGAGCACGCCCTGGCCTGCGCGCTTGCGGCATCGCCCCTGTGCGAGGCCCTGTACGCTGCACCCGGCAACCCGGGGATTGCGGAGGTTGCGACCTGCGTGAACGCGGCGGACCCGGTGGCCTGCGCGGTGGAGCACGCGGTGGACCTGGTGGTCGTGGGGCCGGAGGCCCCCCTGGTGGACGGCCTGGCGGACCGGGTGCGCGCGGCGGGCATCGCGGTGTTCGGGCCCAGCGCGGCGGCGGCGCGGCTGGAGGGTTCCAAGGGGTTTATGAAGGACCTCGCCGCCCGGTGCGGCGTGCCCACCGCGGCCTACGCCCGGTTCGCGGACTATGATGACGCCGCCGCGTACATCCGGACGCGCGGCGCGCCCGTCGTTGTGAAGGCTGACGGCCTCGCGGCGGGCAAGGGCGTTGTGGTGGCGCAGACCGTGGACGAGGCCCTGGCCGCCGCCCGCGCGGCGCTGTGCGAGGGGGCGTTCGGGGCCTCGGGCGCAGAGGTCGTGGTGGAGGACTGCCTGGTGGGCGAGGAGGTGAGCTTTTTTGCCCTCTGCGACGGGCGGACGGTGCGGGCCTTTGGCAGCGCGCAGGACCATAAGCGCGTGGGCGAGGGGGACACGGGCCCCAACACCGGCGGGATGGGGGCGTACAGCCCCGCGCGGGTGATGACACCGGCGCTGGAGGCGCGGGTGATGGACCGCATTGTGCGCCCGACTGTGGAGGGCCTAGCCGCCATGGGCGCGCCCTTCGTCGGCGTGCTGTTCGCGGGCCTGATGGTGGACCCGGCGGGGGAGCCGTGGCTGATTGAGTTTAACGTCCGCTTTGGGGACCCAGAGTGCCAGGTGCTCTTGCCCCGCCTGCGGGGGGACCTTGCGGAGATTGTGGACGCGACGGCGCGGGGACAGCTGGACGCCGTGGACTTCGGCTGGTCCGATGAGGCGGCGCTGACGGTTGTGATGGCGTCCAAGGGGTACCCCAACGCGCCGGAAAAGGGGAGCGTGATCAGGGGTCTGGAGCGCGTGGAGGGGGCGCAGGTCCTGCACGCGGGCACGGTGCGGGACGCGTCGGGGAGCCTTGTGGCCGCCGGGGGGCGGGTGCTGAACGTCACGGCCACAGGGCCAGACGTGGCCACGGCGCAGCACCGGGCCTACGCCGCCGTGGACCAGATCGACTGGCCTGGGGGGTTCTGCCGCCGGGACATCGGCTGGCGGGCCGCATAGGGCCTTCAGGCCACCAGGGCCCGCGCTTTTTCTGTAGATATGGCGATAAGAGTCTTGCCCTCCCTGCCCTCGGCGCGCGCGGCCAAGATCTCCGCAGCCCTGTCAGCCACGACGCGGGCGGCCGCAGCTCGAATGTCGGCCTCCGCCGCAGAGCGCATAAGAGACAGGCGCTCGTCCAGACGCCGCCGCCGGGCGGCCAGGAGAGCCTCCAGGTCCGCTTGGGCCTGGGCCCGCAGCCGCGCAGAGTGCGCCCGACCGGTCTCCGCTATGCGCTCCACCTCCTTGGCGGCGTCGCGCTGCTTGCGCTTGTACTGGGCGAGCAGCTCTTGCGCCTCGGTGTGCAGGTCCTCCGCTGCGGCGATCTCCTTGGCTATGGCCGCGATCCGGGCATCAAGGGTGGCCAGGGCGGGCCCGCGCCCATAGCGCCAGGCCAGCCAGACGAACACCACGAAGGACAGCGCATACCAGATGTGTGAATCGTGCAAAAAGGCCATCAGTTCCGCCCCTCCGCCATGAGCCTGTCCGCCACCGCCTCGGCCAGGGGCCCCGCCACGGCGGCCTCAATGTCTGCCAGGGCTTTGGTCTTCGCCTTGTCCAGCGCGGCCTCGGCCTCCGCAACGGTGACCGCGCCATCGCGCCGGAAGGCCTCCAGTGCCTCCCACGTCTTGGCCTTTGCGTCCTCCTCTGCGGCCTGGAACATGGCGGCGGCCTGGGCGCGGGCGTCCGCCAGAGAGGCCTCATACGCCGTGTGGACGGCCTCGGCCTCCTCCTTTAGGGACTTGGCCGCCTCCAGGTCCGCGTGGATGCGCTGCGCGCGCTCCTCCATGGTGGCGGAGAACGCGGGCAGGGTCCAGCGAGAGAACACGGCGTAGAGCACGGCGAACATGACGGCCAGCCAGAACAGCTGTGACGGGTAGGTGGTGACGTCCATCTGTGGCAGGCCGCCGGATGCGTGCTCACCCCCCTCCGCCGCCGCCGCGAGGGCGGGCGCGCAGGACAGGAGGAGGGCGGCGGGCCAGCGCATGCGCGGGGCCTAGCCCATGAAGAAGATGAGCAGACCAAGCCCGATGACAAAAATCGCCAGGGCCTCCGTCAGGGCAAAGCACAAAAAGAACTTTTTGTCCAAGTCCTCCCGCGCGCTCGGGTTGCGAGCCACGCTGGTGTTATAGGAGGAAAAGATCATGCCCAAGGCGACCCCCACGCCCGCAACGGGCAGGGCGGCAACGGCTGTGGCGATTAGCTTTGCGGATTCTGGGTCCATGGTGGTTTCCTTTCTGTTGTGTCTTAGGGTGGTGGTTAGTGGTGAAGGTCTACAGTGTCCTTAAGATATATACAGGTCAGCACCGCAAACACATAGGCCTGGAGCACGGCAACCAGCGCTTCCAGCGCCAAAATGGCCACGTTCACGGCCACCGGCAAAAGGCCCGCAAGAAACCCAACGGCCCCCAGGCCTATGAGCCCAGCGCTGAACCCCGCAAAGACCTTCAGGATGAGGTGGCCAGCCATCATGTTAATAAAAAGACGCACGGACAGGGTGACGGGGCGGATGAGGAAGGAAAGGGCCTCAATGGGCACCACAAGGAACTGCAGATACCACGGCACGCCAGGGGGGACGAACAGGGAAAAGAAGGCCGCGCCGTGGCGGGCGATGCCGATGATGGTGACGGTGAAAAACACGAGAAGGGCCAGGGCCCCCGTGACGATGATGTGGCTTGTGTAGGTGAACGACCAGGGGATGAGGCCCAGGGCGTTGCCCAGGAGGACCACCACGAAGACGGTGAACACGAGGGGGAAGTACTCCCGCCCGCGGGGTCCGATGTTCTCGCGAATCATGCCGGCGATGAAGGTGTAGAGCATCTCACCCGCCATCTGGAGGCGGCCGGGGACCAAGTCGCCCTTGCCGGACGCGGCGGTGAGGAACCACACGGACAAGGCGGCGGCGAGGGCCATCCAGGCAGCGGAGTTCGTGAAGGAGATGTCCACGCCCGCGACCTCCAGGGGAAGCAAGGGCGTGATGACGAACTGGTGCGTGGGGTCTGCCATGCGGGGCTGCGGGCCTTTGTTGCGAATCTGGGGCCCCTTGTACCGGCTTTTGCCCCACGGGGCAAGGCGCAGTGGCAATGGGCCGTGAATCTACTCCATCAGGCGGTTCCACCAGCCCTTTTTCGGGCGGGCGGTCTCGGGCGGCGGCTCAGAGACTACCTCATACGTCACGCTTGAAAGCGGCCCCTCGGGCAGCGGCGCGGCCTTTGGGGGGTGGCCTGCGGCCTCCTCGGGCTTGGCCTGAGGGGCCGGCTCTGCTGCGGCGGCCTCCGCAGGCACCTCTGCAGCAGCAGCGACCTCTGGCTCTTGCTCCTGGCGGGCGCGGCTACGGCCACGCCCCCCCCGGCGGCGACCGGTGCGGGCAGAGCGGGAGTCCTCTGTCTCCTCGTCCGCTGCAGCAACTTCCTCACCCTCCTCCTCGTCCTCGTCGTCGTTCACGCGCGGCGGCGGGCGGCTGGCCGGCGTCTGCTGGCGCTGCGGGCGGTCATCCCCGCTGGCCTGGACCGAGACGGCCGTCTCCCCGGGCGCGAAGGTCGCGTCCACCTCCACCTGCACCACGGCCTCGGCACGCTCCTCAATGGCGGCGAGGCTGCCCCGCGCCTCGTTCAAGAGGTAGAGCGCGACCGGGCCTGTACACCGGGCGACCACGTGCGCCCCGCCCCTGGCCTTCATGGCGGCGGCCTCTATCTCGCGCAGCAGGGCCAGGGACGTAGCCTCCGCGCTGCGCACCCGCCCTGTGCCGCCGCAGGCCGCACAAACGTCAGACTGCACCTCGGCCAGGGAGGGGTTTATGCGCTGCCGCGACATCTCTAAGAGGCCAAAGGCCGAAATGCGCCCGACCTGTATCCGTGCCCGGTCCCCGGAGAGAGCGACCTTCATGCGTTGCTCCACCTTTGTGTTGCTCTTGCGGTCGTCCATGTCAATAAAATCAATGACAATCAGGCCCCCCAGGTCCCGCAGGCGCAGCTGCCGGGCCACCTCGTCTGCGGCCTCCAGGTTGGTCTTGAGCGCGGTTTCCTCAATATGGCGCCCGCGCGTGGCGCGGCCAGAGTTTACGTCTATGGCCACCAGGGCCTCCGTGGGGTTGATGACCAGGGAACCTCCGGACTTCAGCTCCACCCGTGGCTCGGCCATGCGGGCGATCCTGTCCTCTATGCCATGCTGCGCGAACAAGGGCACGTCCCCCTCGTGAAGGGTCACGCGCTTCACGTGCGAGGGGATCATCATCTTCATGATCTTCCGCGCAGCTTTGTGCCCCTCCTCTCCGGCAACAATGATGTGGTCCATGTCCTTTTTGTACAGGTCCCGGATGGCCCGCTTGATGAGGTCTGCCTCCTCATAAATGAGGGCGGGTGCGGAGGATGCCAGGGTAGCCGCGCGCAGGTCGTCCCACAGGCGCATGAGATAGTCCAAATCCCGCTTGATTTCCGTTTTGGTGCGTGAGAGCCCGGCGGTGCGGAGAATGACGCTCATCCCCTGGGGGACCTCCAGCTCCCGCAGAAGGTCGCGCATTTTTGTGCGGTCATTAGAGCCCGCGATTTTGCGGGACACGCCCCCCCCGCGCGGCGAGTTGGGCATGAGGACGCAGTACCGCCCCGGCAGAGAGAGGTACGTCGTCACGGCCGCGCCCTTAGCCCCGCGTTCCTCGCGCGAGACCTGGACCAGCATGATTTGCCCCCGGTGGATGACCTCTTGGATTTTGTACTGACGGCGGAGGTCATAGCGAAAGGCGAGCTCTTCCTCGTATGCGTGGTCGCCGCCCAGCACCTCCACGCTTTTGCTGCGAGCCTCAGAGCGGCGGGTGCCATAGCGAGAGCGGCGGCCACGGCGGCCACGGCGGGCCTTTGTGGACTCCTCTTCCGTGCCCGCATCTTCGGAGTCGGCATCAGAAGAGTCCGCATCAGAGTCCGCCCCCTCCTCGCCCTCCCCGTTTTCCTCGTCGTCTGCGTCCTCGTCCTCTGACTCCTGCGCGTCGGCGGCGGCCTCCTCCTCAGCTTCCGCCGCAGCGGCCCGCTCCAGGGCCTCCGCCCGCGCGGCCTCAAACGCCTCCCGGTCCGCCACGGGGATGCGGAAGTAGTCCGGGTGTATGTCAGAAAAGGGCAGGAAGCCGTGCCGGTTGCCCCCGTACTCCACAAAGCACGCCTGGAGCGAAGGCTCCACCCGCGTCACCTTTGCCAGATAAATGTTGCCCTTCAGGGCCCGGCGCGCTGCGCTCTCGTAGTCAAACTCTTCAAGATGGGCTCCGTCCATGACGGCCACGCGCGTCTCCAGCGGGCTTGTGGCGTCTATCAGCATAGTCTTGGTCATCGTGTGCTCCTCGTCGGCGCGGGGCCGCGCGGCAGGGGCACAGTGAAGCGTGCTGTCGTCTGGTTAGATCGGGCATCACGGTGTTCTCATTTCGTCCTGCAGCGCGGGTGGCGCGCTCATGTTTGGTTGATAGGTCAAAAATACTGGTGCACCCAGCCGGCTTTTGGTCTCTCTCTATGGTTGCCCGGCGGGGCAAAGGTTTATCCTCGCGAGGCCAGAGTGCTCCGGCCCCATAACCTCCGGAGCCTACACCAGGCAAACCCGCATCGCAAGACCGAAAAAAGCTCAGGTTCGTGCCGCGCCCGTTTGCCCCATGGCTCTGGCCCGGAAGTTGCTGTAAGGTGGGGTGCCCATGGCCGAGGACGCAGACACCAAAGACGGGGAAACCCCAAGCGCCGAGGAGGCCGCCATGCTGGCCGAGTGGGAGGCCATGGCAAGCGAGGGCGAAGAGGGCGGCGGTGATGCGGGTGGCGAGGGCGGCAGCGTGGAAGAGGCCCGCGTACTGGACCAAGCAGAGATAGACGCCCTCTTGGGCTTTGACGGCGAGGGCGATGGCGGAGAGGGCGGCGGGGTCCTGGCCCTCGTCAACTCGTCCATGGTCAGCTACGAGCGCCTGCCGATGCTGGACATCGTGTTTGACCGCCTCGTGCGACTCATGTCCACCTCCCTGCGCAACCTCACAACAGACAACGTGGACGTCTCCTTGGACGAGGTCTCCACCGTCCGCTTTGGGGACTACCTAAACTCCATACCCCTGCCCGCCATGATCTCTGTCTTCAAGGCCGAGGAGTGGGACAACTCCGGCCTCGTCCTGACGGACAGCGCCCTTATCTACTCCATTGTGGACGTGCTCTTGGGTGGGCGGCGCGGCGCGTCCGCTATACGCATCGAGGGGCGCCCCTACACGACCATTGAGACCCGTCTTGTGGAAAAGATGGTCTCTGTCATCCTCTCAGACCTGTCCTCAGCCTTTGACCCCCTGTCCCCGGTCAGCTTTGGCCTGGAGCGCATAGAGACCAACCCCCGCTTTGCCACCATCACGCAGTCTGGCAACGCCTGCGTCCTCGTGCGCATGCGCGTGGACATGGGCGATCGCGGGGGGCGGATTGAAATCCTCATCCCCTACGCCACGCTGGAGCCCATACGGGAGCTTTTGCTGCAAATGTTCATGGGGGAGAAGTTCGGACGGGACTCCATCTGGGAGAGCCACCTGACGGAGGAGCTGTACAAAACCGATGTCCAGATACAGGCCGTCCTGGGCGAGACGACCGTGCGCCTGCACGACGTGCTCAACTGGCGCGTTGGCACGCGGGTCATGTTCGCCACAACCACAGAGGACGATCTGGAAATGCGCTGCGGGGACTTCCCCGTCTTCCGGGGCCCCGTGGGGCAGAAGCAGGGCAAAATCGCCCTACGCATAGAGGACTATATCCCACCCGCACGAAAAGGGGAGGAAGCGTAGCTTTTCGCGTGCAAAGCGTAGGGCCGGGGGGTATACTTTTACCCCACTTATGACCTCCCTCCTTCTCACCGCTGTCCTGGACGTGCTTGTTCTGGCCGCGCTTGTGCCCACGATATACTACGCCTGGCGGCTGTCGCGCGCGCTGGCCGTGCTGCGCGGCGGACGGACAGAGTTCGCACAGCGCTTGGAGGAGGTTGGGGCCGCCATTGCCGCGGCGGGCAAGACCATTGAGGACCTCAAGGGTGCCAGAGACACCGCCAATGTGGAACTGCGCGGGCGGATTGAGGCCGCAAAGGCCCTCACGCGGGAGCTGAAGGAGGTCTGCGGCGTAGCCGAGGCCCTGGCCGCGCGGCTAGAAAGCCTGGCCACCAAGGGACGAGGGAGCGCCGCGCGGGAGGAGCCTATCCCCGCGCTGCGGAACAAGCCCCGCCCGCCCCACTTTGCCATCCGGGACCCAGAGTTTGACGGGGCCGAGGTCCACAGCCGCGCCGAAAGGGAGCTCCTGGCCGCCCTGCGCCGCCGCGCGGCGGGAAAGCGCTGATGGCCACCGGCCTAACCACAACGGCCCAGAACTTTGGGAGGTATACCTGTGCGCGGCGCGGCCACATCTCCGAGGTTGAGATCAACTGCGCGCCGGGTGCAGCGAGCGGGGGCGGCGCATAAAGTGCAAGAAGAAGCGAAAGCAGACGTAGCGTTCGCGGAGGACCCGCCCCGCACCGGTGCCGAGGCCGACCGGCTGCTCCTGGACATCGCGGGCTATGCCGGCCCGCTGGACCTGCTCTTGGACCTCGCAAAGGCCCAGAAGGTGGACCTGCGGCATATCTCCATCCTGGCCCTGGTGCGGCAGTACCTGGCTTTTGTTGAAAGGGCCAAGGCGCTGGAGCTGACCCTGGCGGCGGACTACCTGGTCATGGCCGCTTGGCTGGCGTACCTGAAGTCCCGCCTGCTGCTCCCCGCCCAGCCGGAGGATGAGGGGCCGGGGGGGGAGGAACTGGCCGAACTCTTGGCCTTTCGCCTACGGCAGCTGGAGGCCGTGCAGAAGGCGGCCAAGCGCCTGGCGGCCCGGCCACGGGCCTATGCGCCCGGCTTTGTGCAAGAGGCGCCTGCGCGGGCCACGCGATGGACGGCGACGCTGGGGGACCTGTTGGCGGCCTATGGGGCCACCCTGCGGCGGGGGGAGGACGCGCGCTATGACCCGCCTGCGTACGACCTAGCCTGCGTGGACGAGGCGGCAGAGCGCGTCACGCGCCTGCTGCGTGCGGACGCCTGGCTGCCCCTTATGCACTTTGTGCCCCGGCGGGCGGAAGCGCGGGGGGCGCTCTACGCGCGCAGTGCCCTGGCGGCAACCCTCGCGGCGGCGCTGGAGCTTACACGGCAAGGGGCGGCGGACATGCAGCAAGACGCGGCCTTCGCCCCCGTGCGCCTGCGCGCCGCGCGGCGGGGGACGCTGGGGGCCTGACCTTGTTGGGGTCTACTAACGCGTAAAGCGCAGGTCGGCGATCTCCTCCGCAATGCCGCTAAAGGCCTCCACCAGCTCTTTTTGCGTCTCCGGTGTGTACATGTGGGCATCAGAGCTCGCGCAGGAGGAGATGAAGACATACGGTATACCAGGGTCGTTGCCCTCTCGGAATCCCACCGTATAGATGGTGACGCCAAAGTCGCTCCTGAGAATTTCACATATGGCCATGGCGTCCCCTTCGTGGGAAGTAACCCTGCCGTCTGTCATCAAGATGATGTTCTTTGCAACATTTCTGGGCCTAAAGGGTGCACCCTCGCGAAACGGGGCCTCAGGCGAGAGCAGCATGTACGCCCCCACCAGGCCGACGGCGGGTACGGTATATTGTCCTCGGCTGTCAAGATCGCCTATATGCTCCCGCAAAAACTCATAGTCTTGCGTTAGGGGGAAGACAGGAAGATTGCCATAAGTTGTCGTAAAAGCGGATATCATTTCCTCCACTATGTTCTCTTCAATGCCCGTCAGGTCATTCCCATAGCTCCTCCTTATAAATCTATAAACATTCGGTATATATAAATCATATGGTAGGTTTTTAAATACATGTTTTATAGGTGCACGTGATTTGCTAGGTACACGAGAATAGTTAGCATAGCAGTCTATGAGGTCTTGACGCCCCAAAATACATCGGCTGAATATTTTTCTTTGACTCCAATCGGATACACGGCTACGTATGTTGGCGCGCGAGCCCTGGAGCATAGGGCACATACTGTCATCGCGTATAGTGTCATCTGCACCCCTGCTAGCCTTTGCATCCGAATAACCCAGACCCGTCAAATGATTATAGATAATGTTCCAGTTGTAGTCTCGCATCGCCTGATAGCCCCCTTGCACAGCGGCCCAGGCCTCAGGGTTATAACGGGGATCTTTATAAACGCCGAAATCATAATATCGAAGCCTAAAAACCCAGTCCGCAATAAGATCGGTAATCCTTTCCTCGGGATCATACGGCTCCCCCTCCAGGTCCTCTCCAGATAACCAGGGAGACAGGTTGATCTGAGAATCCCACGGCACCAGGCCGACCTGCACGGTCATGCCGGGGTTGTCTTGCTGCATAGTCTCCATGCGGTCAATAACAGCGATGGCGGCGTCTTGGAGGGCGGGGATGTCATTCACCATTGAACCCGAAAGATCCACAGCCATCACCACCTCCACCCCCTCCAGCGGGCTATACAGCCCCGTGTCCACGGTGATGTCCATGGCGTCCATCTCCCAAAAAACGTCTGCGAAGACCGGGTCAAGAACGCCCTCGATGGACAAAGTCACTGCGATGTCCTCACCATCCGGCGACAGCACAACCTCAGCCTTGCCGTCTACGTCATAGCCCGTGTTCAGCTTCACAAACGCCTCTATGAGGTCCTCCAGCTTGTCCGTGTCCGTCTCCCCGCTCACGGCGGCGGCGACAGCCCCGTTGTCCAGCGCGGCCTGCAGGCGCTGCTTCTCCAGCACGGCCATGGTCATGTCTATGCCCAGGCCCAGGCACCCGATGAGGACGGGCATAAGGATGGCGAACATGATGGCAAAAGGATGGCGAACATGATGGCAAACGCCCCGCAGGTCTCAGAGGCATAGCGGCGGACAAAGGCGGTTATGGGCATGGCGGACTCCTAGATCTGCCGAGGGCGCAGGCCTTCTCTCTACTCATAGTAGCACAAGATGTTCTAAGGGGGAGTTAACGCGGCGCGACGGGGCTTGCCCCGCTGCCTGCGCGGCCCCACTATCGGCCACCATGGAGGAGGGTGCGTCTTGGGGCTCTGGCCTGGTGCGCGGGGCGCGGGTCGGGTTCGGGGCCCTGACCCTGGGCGCGCGCCTGGCCGGGGGGCGCTACCTGGGCTTGCCCACAGACCGCGCGGGGGGGGCCGCCCGCCTGGCCGCAGCCCTGGGCGGCCTGAAGGGGCCCTTGATGAAGATCGGGCAGATGCTGGCCACCATCCCCGAGGCCCTCCCGCCGGAGTACGCGGCGGCCCTCCAGCAGCTGCAGTCCGCCGCGCCACCGATGGGCCGGGCCTTTGTCCGCCGCCGGATGCGCACGGAACTCGGCCCAGACTGGCGGGCGCGATTCGCCGAGTTTGACGAGGCTGCCGCCGCTGCGGCCTCCCTGGGCCAGGTCCACCGAGCGACGGCCCCGGACGGGCTGGCCCTGGCCGTGAAGCTCCAGTACCCAAACATGGCCAGCGCAGTGGCGAGCGACCTGGGGCAGCTGAAACTCATCCTGGGGATGTATGAGCGCCTGGACCCCGCCATCCGGACTGGGGCCATCCAAGCCGAGATCGCCGCGCGCCTGGCCGAGGAGCTGGACTACGCCCGCGAGGCGCGGGCCACGCGGCTCTATGCCCACATGCTGGCCGAGGAGCCCGCCGTGCACGTGCCCGAGGTGCTCCCGGAGCTGTCCACCGCCCGCCTTTTGACCGCCACATGGCTGGAGGGTGACCACATCCTGGCACACAAGGACGCACCCGCCACGCAGCGCGCGCGCATTGCGCTGAACCTGTTCCGCGCGTGGTACGTGCCGTTCTATGGCTACGGCGTGATCCACGGAGACCCGCACATGGGGAACTACGCCGTCCGGGCGGATGGGGGCCTGAACCTGCTGGACTTTGGCTGCGTGCGGGTGTTCCCCCCGCCCTTTGTGGGGGGGGTGATAGACCTCTACCGCGCCCTGAGGGACGGGGACGAGGCCCTGGCCGTGCACGCGTTTGAGACCTGGGGCTTTGCCGGCCTGGCCAGGGCGCACATAGAGGCCCTGACTCTGTGGGCGCGGTTCCTTTATGCGCCTCTTCTGGAGGACCGCGTGCGACCCATCGGCCAGGCCCGTGGTGGCGTGTACGGGCGGGAGGTGGCCCTGGAGGTCCACAGACGCCTGCGGGAAGCCGGGGGCGTGGCGGTGCCACGAGCCTTTGTGTTCATGGACCGCGCGGCGCTGGGCTTGGGCAGCGTGTTCATCCACCTGGGCGCGGAGGTGAACTGGCACCGCCTGTTTGAGGGGATGACCCAGGGGTTTGACCAAGAGGCCCTTGCCGCGCGGCAGGGAGGGGCCCTGGAGCGGTTTGGGCTAGACCCGAGGCTCACATAGGTCTCACGCGGGGCCCAGGCATGCTGGGCATGCGTAGGGGTGTTTGGGCGTGCGGGGCAAGGCGCGGGGCCTATTTTGTCAGCCGCCAGACATTATATAGCCCGGCGGCGAAGCCCAGGGCGAGGCCGCCCAGAAAGAAGCCCGGCGCGGTGCCGGCCCACGTGTCCAGGGCCCAGCCGAACAGCACCCCGCCCAGGACGCCGCCCACAAGCTCCGCCCCGGCGCGCAAGCCCTGGGCCTTGTTCTGCGTGTCGCGGGTCTGCGTGTCGTCAAACGGCCCGGACGGCGAACCCCCCTGAACGCCCCGCGCCGCGTCTATCTTAGCCTGAAAGTCGTCCAGGTCCCCCGGCACGGCCAGCCCTATCGCCGATCACCAAAGAACTGGAGCAACATGATGAACAGGTTGATGAAGTCCAGGTACAGGTGCAGCGCGCCCAAGAACACCATCTTGCTCAGCGTCTCCCGCCCCAGGGAGGCGTGGTAGGTCTCCTTGATTCGCTGCGTGTCCCACGCTGTCATTCCCGTGAACACCAGGACCCCTATGCCCGAGGCGATGTAGTGCACCATCGCGGATTGGAAGAAAATGTTCACAAGGAACGCGACGAAAATGCCCCATATGCCCATCACCAGGAACGACCCTATCTGGGCCAGGTCCCGCTTTGTGGTGTAGCCATAGACGGACATGCCCGCGAACGTGGCGGCGGTGATGAAGAACACCCGCGCCAGGCTCTCGCCCGTGTAGATGATGAATATGGACGACAGGGACAGGCCGATGAGGGCCGTGAGGCCAAAGTACATTCCCGCGACGGCGGTGGGGGACATGCGGTGGACCTGGCCGAAGCCGAACCAGATGACGGCGAACGGGGACAGGACCACGATCCAATACACGACGGGGTTTCCGAAGATGAAGGACAGGGCCGCGGGGCTATTCGCCACCAACAGGGCCACCAGGCCCGTGACGACCAGGCCGCCGGCCATGGCGTTGTAGACGTTTTGCATATAGGCCCGCAGGCCCGCATCCACCCGCGCGCCCGCGCGCTGGACAACAACACTTGGTCTCTCGTTCATGGTCTTGCCTCCCTTTCGTGGCACAACAGTTTTACCACAAAAGAGGATAGGCCACAGCGCCGCCCGCTTCAAGCCCCCTTTGCGCCCTCCTCACGCCGCGAGCAGGCGCTCCACATGCCCCACCAGGTCGCGCAGGTGGAAGGGCTTGGCCACCACGGGAACAGGCTGCGCCCGGGCATGCGCCTCCACGGCCATGCCGGAAAAGCCTGTGATGAACATCACCTTCAGGCCGGGCACCAGGGCCTGGGCCTTTTGCGAGAGCGCAATGCCGTCCATCCCCGGCATCACAATGTCCGCCAGGAGGAGGTCAAAGCGCGCGTCGGCCTCCAGCGCGGCCAGAGCGGCCAGGCCGTCCTCCGCCACGACCACACTGTGCCCCGCGCGCGCAAGGGCCGCGGACAGGAACTGCCGCATGGAGGCGTCGTCTTCGGCAACAAGGATGTGGGCCATCTCCACCCCCCTTATTACCGCGCCGCGCGGAGGGAGTCCAGGAATTGTTCCGCCGCGGCGGCCCAGCTGTAGCGCTGCGTGGCGGTGGCGGCGCGCTGCTCCCGCGTGCCGGGGGCGGCCAGGGCCGCGCGGGCTGCGGTGGCCAGGTCCTCGCCCAGAGCGCCGAAGGCCGGCTCTGTGACGATGTCCGCAGGGCCCGTCACCGGGTACGCCGCCACCGGGAGGCCGCACGCCAGGGCCTCTATCAAGACGATGCCGAACGTGTCCGTGCGCGAGGGGAACACAAACACGTCCGCCGCGCGGTAGTGGTCGGCCAGGTCCTGGCCCGTCCGGCGGCCCAGGAAGTGCGCGTCCGGGTGCGCGCGGGCCAGGGCCGCGCGTGCGGGCCCATCGCCCACGACGACCTTTGCCCCCGGCCAGTCCATGGCCAAGAACGCCTCCAGGTTCTTTTCCACCGCCACGCGGCCGACGTACAGCGCCACGGGGCGGGGCAGGCCCGCAAACACCCGCGCCGGGCCGGGGTGGAACACCGCCGTGTCCACGCCGCGCGACAGGCGCGCCATGGGAGGGGTGTAGCCCGCGGCGATGAGGTCGCGCTCCAGGCCCTCGGACGCCACCAGCATGGCCCCGGCGGGGGCGTGGAACCGGCGGGCGTAGGCCTCCACGATGCGGAAGACCGCGCGGGAGACCCAGGGCCCGGCCCAGGCGAAGCGCTCCTGCGCATAGTCGGGGAAGTGCGTGTGGTACGAGGTCGTGAACGGCACTGCCCTCCGTAGGCACCAGCGCCGCGCGGCCCAGCCCAGGGGCCCCTCCGTGGCGATGTGGATGTGCTGCGGGTCCGCCGCGCGCATGCGCCGGACCAGGCGGCGGTAGGGGAACAGGGCCAGGCGGATTTCGGCGTAGAACGGCATGGGCAGGGTGACGGGGAACTCCCCCGGCCCGATGACCCGCACGCTGTGCCCCGCGGCCAGAAGCTCGCGCTGCAGGTGCTCATACGTCCGCACGACCCCGTTCACCTGCGGGTGCCAGGCGTCGGTGATGATCAAAATCTTGCACGGGCCGTCGTCGTCCGCGTCCTGGGTCATGGGTCTCTTATACACGCCGCGGCGGGCCAAGGGCAGACGCCTAAGGGGCCCTTCGGATTTGATAATATTTTTCTTGACATGCGAAATGTTTTTTGATACCTCTAAGCTGTCACTCTAACGTCAACGCACCAGAAAGGACCGGTACAATGAAAAAATCTGAAAAAGCCCTCGTCACAGACGTATACGCCCAAGTTGCGGGGGGGGGGGGGAGCCCGGAAAGTATTATATTGAAGAATTGAAGAGAGCCGAGGAAGAAAGGGCTTATTGGAGAAACGGTTCCCTGGCTGTTGCAGCATTGCAGGTTCCGATTGCGTTTGCCGTTTCGCATATTGTT
>Ga0272443_10001329_pt1 | contig 37158 bp, 36 predicted proteins | sample SSMAcet12_FD_193581 | JGI IMG/M metagenome (GOLD analysis project Ga0272443, IMG submission 193581) | Marine sediment archaeal communities from Little Sippewissett salt marsh, Falmouth, MA, United States - SSM-Acet-12 | ecosystem: Environmental > Aquatic > Marine > Wetlands > Sediment ...
CCAAAATAGGTACTGAGAAGATTGCTCAAATAGCTAATATGACTGATGTCTTATGGGATATACTTGAGCTGTTGGGGGAAGAATGCAAAAAATACTACGTTTAGGGGGAGGTCCTGCCGAACGTCGGATGAAGCCTCGAGGGGGGCAACAGTCTCAATACTGCTCATAGATCCACGATCTCTCAGCCGGAAAAAGGGTGTCGATGAGGCGTGCAGTTTTATCAGAGGCCCCACCTACGCCAGACCCCGTGTACTGCATTGCCGGGAAAATGTCGGGTCGATTGTATTGTAGTTCTCGCCAGGTCCTATGCCCAAGACACAAAGCAGCGAAGAGGTCTTCACTAAGGCATAAGGTGTTCTCACAGTCTTCTTCACACCCGTATGCAACGGATTCGAGCCGTCCTTCGCACCAGTTAAGATCGATCTGTCTTGTATACAAATCAAGCCGCAAAATTCCGGAAAAATCTGCAAAGCTGCTGCCCTTCATACGCGTCTCGAGGATGGGGGCGATTTTATCAAGGAATTTCGTCTTGTCTGGAATTTTTATCTGCCAAGCATAAGGCCTTCCACTGAGCGCCCCAAACGATATGGCCGTCTTTCCGGCAATTGACTCGTTGTGAACGTTCAGCCGAATATACGGTTTTTTTCGTTCTACGGCTTTTTTCTTGCAGAACTTGAGTAAATTTATTATTGCATTATCAGATATGCATTCACTGATCTCACTCACTATGAGACCTTCTCCGAAGCCCTCATAAGGAATCCTAAAATAATACATCTGTTCCGTTTTTTGGTCTTCCATGATCCAGAATTCAGAGCCGTATTCGGTCTTCTGGCTGTAGGTCAGAAGGTAGTTCCAGTTTGCTTCGTCTCTGAATACGGATAAGAAGTTCGATTTTTTATATCGTTCATCTTCCCGCACAAGAAAGGATATATCCTCTGTTTCAGCAAGGCGAAACTTGTAGGTTTCGTCGGCAGCCATATGGGGTACGAGATGAAGTGGGATGTCAATGTGGTTTTCGAGGGGAATTGAATAGTGGAATCCAAAACGGCGATAAAATCCTGGTATACCCTGGACTACGGCAAGGTCGAACCCCTCCTCTTCAAGAGTTGCATCGAACTCTTTGTTGAGGATCGCCATGAGACCTTTATTCCGGTGTCTTTCCCGTGTTCCAACGATGCCCATCTCAGCGACTTTGAGCTTGAGTCCCTCCACCTCCCAAGTCCAGGGAATAAGCGCAAAGGCCGATGCAATCTCTGAGGAATCTTCATCAACGGCCATGAACCAGTACTTATTTTCCATGCCTGGAAGATGGGCAAATATCGTTTCGGCGAGGGTTCCAACAACCTCTGAATGGAAAATATAGTTAAAATGATCGTGTAGCTTTTTGGCATCGTCAGGAGATCCGGCTCGTCTTATTTTGTACTTTGAGCGCATAGAATTGATCCCTCTGTTTTATAGGTATTAGGACTTACGCAGTTACTACATGTGATAACACGTAACGTGGCGATTTTATGTAATCACGTATTGCTTCGCGCGTAATTTTCCTTTTACTTTCAAACCAGCTCTGTCCTTTTCTACGTCTCTCTATTTCTAATCTCAGAAATGCCCTAATTGAGAGCTGTATATGCGCTCTCTGTGACTGGCTTTTTCTTGCTTGACATCGCTCAACACCACAAAATTGTTTTATGCCTCGATGATACTCTTCGATTTTCCATGATTGGTGTGCTAGTTCTTCTCGTTGAGGTTCATCCATACAAGTCACATCAGTTGCCCAGTATTCCACGTCTCCGTCCTTGGAGACTATCTGAAAAACTCTGACGAATGTGTAACCTTTGAGGTGTACTTCCCTGCCTTCAGAAGGAATGTTCACTGTTTTTATCTGGACATTTTTTGTGTTATCGGGGTTTACTAGCCGATTTTTCATGAGTCGCGTTAACCAATGCCATTTGAAATTTGTGATAATTTTGAAATTATCGAGACTAGCATACCAACTATCGAAAAGAACGAATTCTGGCCGGAAGCCGCTCTCTTTTGCAACTAGTAACATATCTCGTAAGTGATCATTTTTCGTCTTTCCATCATTGTTCTTATCATAGATGCAAAAATCAACAGGAATTATAACATATCCGTCAGTCCAGATCAATGTGATGATATTGATGCCTTTCACGACTCGGTGATGTTTACCACTCCAATGCCAGCAAACTAATTCCATAACTTTCGCATATGGTTTATCTAAGGTCGTATCATCCACTATCAGAAATCCTTTTTGTAATTGAACAATATTCACCACTTCTTTCCATAAAGCTTCCATGTTTGGGGAAATTCTCTGCAAAAAGCGAGTATACAAATCATGTGAAGGACTCAAGTCACCGAGTGGATGGCATTGGGCAGCTTCGGTACAAGTGAAAATTGAATAAGAAGCAATCAGAAATTGGATGTAATCTTCCACACTACATCTCGGCAGGTTCAAAGTATTGCTCTACCTCCTGGCCCAATATATACACATTAATATATGGCAATTTACATCAATCTATCGGTCAACTGCGTAAGTCCTAAGGTATATAATACATCTGCTGCACGGGAAGATTTCGTTTAGAGGTATTCAGTGATCCTGGGCGTCGCTGGAAACCACATACGTCTGCCATGGTGGCGGTATTAACTGACCACATTTGGACTGTTAAGGCGGGTCTGAAAACAGTTGCAGTCGCTGACAGCATCTAACAGGGGGGACGACCGATATTGGTAGTCACCCTATAGCGCACCCCTTCTACTCATCTTCAGCCTCTACTCATCTTCAGCCAGACCTTTTGCCCTTTTCAGGTCGGATACAAACGTCTCCTTCAGGTTCCTGTTTCTGAGCACGGCAGAAGGATGGAATGTCACCAGAAACTTCTCCTGAAATACCTGGCCATGTAGCTTTGTCACCCCCTCTTTTCCGAGCACGGCTTTGGTGGCCACGTTTCCAAGCAAGCAGACTATTCGAGGCTCTATCGAGCGTATCTGCTCGTGGAGATAAGGGCGACAAGCCTCCATCTCAGCTTTCATTGGCCTCCGGTTTTCAGGCGGGCGGCATTTGACCACGTTCGTTATGAATATCTCTGATCGATTGATTCCGACCTCTTCGAGACATTCATCCAGGATTTTCCCGGACCTTCCAACGAAGGGCCTTCCTGAGAGGTCTTCGTCTTTTCCTGGCGCCTCTCCCACAAGCACGATTCGAGCATTTTCAGGCCCCTCCCCGGGGACTGCATGTGCTCGGCTCTGTGATAAGGGACAGCGCACGCAATTGGCTATGTCTACTCTGAGGGATTCTAGCGTGATCGAAGGAAGGAACAATGCGGATTCCAGTTCACTCTTTTCTTTGGTCATCTTCGATTTCACCTCTGTTTTTGATCCTTTTCAGGCCTTAAACGAAACGTTCTTATCCAGTTAAGGCCGAAGGGGCTCTTGAAGGTGGTCATAATGGTGGAATGGACGAGAGGCATGAGAAAGTTCGACGACATCTGGTACACTATAGAGAGAATCGTATATCTTAACGATCAGTTGAGCGGGTTCACCTCTGAACAAATTTACGAAAACCTGAAGGATAAATCCTTCTTCAGCGGTCCTGAAGAACTCCACCAATTTCTGGTTAATAACGGCAGAAAGTTTAGGTTGAGGGTGGCTGAGAACGGCGGATGGGAGCGGTGCTGGTAAGTTCACACAAAGTGTACTCCTTATAGAAATACATATTTCCATCGTTGGTTCCCATCTGGTGGAACCTTCCCGTAGCCAAGATATTTTGGCTACAAGTGACGTGGCAAGTGGAGCGGCAAGTTTTCCAAAACCGCTCACATCGCCCACATTTGGCATCACTGAATTTCGTCATCTTACCGTATGGTTCGATTTGCCGTTTTTCCAACAAAAGTTCAATGCCCCTCGAAAAATCACATCCAATCGTAGTGCATCAAAACCTCAGGCTTGAAGTCGTAGAGCAGACTGTTTTCCACGTACCCGAAGAAGAGGCAGCCTTCACACTCCTGAACGGTTCTTCGGCGCTTCTCTTTTGAGGATTCCCAGACCTTCAAGAGCCCTTCAGATATGTGTCCCAAAGGTTCTTTCTTGACCCTGCAGCTTACTATCGCGCCGTCGGAGGTTACGTGAAGAACGATGTCGCTGGCATGACACCTGAACCTGAAATCCCTGTCTTTCACCATCCTGAGATAGGTCTTGGAATTGATGATCGGACTGCCCGCCCGTTTCATCTCGATGAGGCGGTCGATCGCCTTCTGGTAGGCTTCCAGGTCTCGTATTCCCATGTCATCCCATACCTTTCCTTCGATCTCCTTGGACTCGTTCAGAGGCTCGAAAGATATGAGCGCACCGAGGTCTTCTGCCAGCAGGACAAGGTCTTCGAGCTCGTGGAGATTCTTGCGGCTGATCACGCAGTTCATCAAGACCTGGTGGCCCAACTCCTGCGCCGCCTCGATTCCTTTCAGGACCGGCCCCAATTCCACGCCTCGGATCTCTTTGTACGTCTCGATTCCGTCCACAGAGACCGAGAGGTAATCAAGATCTGAAAGCTCGAACGCTCGCTTTTGGAGCAGTTTTCCGTTGGTGATGAGCGAGGTCGTTATGCCGAGTTCTTTTGCGTGATGGAGAATCTCGGGCAGGTCACGTCGAAGCAGAGGCTCTGCAGTCCAGGCGTTGTAAACGCCGATCCCAAAATCTCGGGCTTCATCCAGCATGGCAAATATCGCCTGGGTGCTCATCTCTTCGCCGGGGCGTCGCCAGTATTCGCAGAAAGGGCACTTCAGGTTACATCGAGCGTTTATGCCGTGGGAAAGAACGAAGGGCCGCTTTCGAACTCTCATCTGCCAAAGCGCCCTGAAAGCCAGCCGGGGCGAGAAGGTTGCCATATTCTTCAAGCGTCCTGGATATCACTTAATCTCGTTCTCATCGCCTTTTCCTTCTGGACCTCTTTTCTGAGCATCTTACCCCAGACCAGATTGGAACGAACGTCCATTCCGATTTTATCTTTTTCCCAAAATTCGGGGCGGCACGATCTGACCCGCGAGGAAGATGCTCCGATCTTCGGCCCTCCTGATCAGCTCGACCTCGCCCTCATTTGCCAAGACCTCTGCGCACCTCGGCTGGCCGTTATAGACGGATGCCATCGAGAAACCGTAAGCACCAGCGTCCAACATCGCTATCAGATCACCTCTCTCAATTTCCGGAAGCGTTCTTTCTTTGGCAAGAACGTCTCCGCTTTCGCATATCGGCCCGACCACAGTGTAGGTCTCCTTCGGGTCTTCGCCGGCCTTGTTGGCGACCACTGCATGATGATAAGCATCGTAGATCATGGGTCTTGCAAGGAGGTTGAAGCCAGCATCTACTCCCACGAAGTTGACGTGGGCCTTCTTGACGGTGTTCACTTTCGTGAGCATGATAGTCGTATCGGCTGCGATGCTCCTTCCAGGTTCCAGAACCATCTTCGGCGATATTCCAAGATCTTTGCATCGGCCCTCGAAGATTGGAAGGATCGCATCTGCCAGGTCTTTCGGCGCTGGAGCTTCGTTATCGGGGTGGTACTGGACCCCGAGCCCTCCGCCAAAGTCCATCATCTCGATCTCGCCGCCGATTTCGACAATCTTTTCGGCGAGGTCCATCATCTTGGTCATCGCCTCTGCGAAAGGCGAGATCTCCAGTATTTGGGAGCCGATGTGGCAGTGAAGCCCCACAGGTCGAACTCCATCCAGGCTCATTGCGGTCTTGTAGACGTCCAGGATTTCTGCGGCCGGAATTCCGAACTTGGAAGTCCTAAGACCAGTTGCAATCTTTGGGTGGGTCTCAACTGAAACGTCGGGGTTCACCCTGAAGACGACCTCGACAACTTCGCCTCTATTTGCGGCCACCTCGGAGAGTGCCTCTACCTCCACGAGGGAGTCAGCAGAGACTCTCGCGCCAGAATCCACAGCCATCTCCAGCTCGGCCTCGCTCTTGGAATTTCCGTTGAAGAGAATCTTTTCAAGAGGCATTCCCGCAAGCCTTGCAAGCGAAAGCTCGCCTCCAGAAAAGACGTCTGCGCCCATTCCTTCCTGGGCCAGAATCGTAAGAATTGCAAGGTTGCCGTTTGCCTTCACGGCAAAGTAAGTCCAGGCGTCAGGAAAAGCCTCTCGGTAAGCCCTCACGTTCTGCCTGAGCCTCAATTCATCAGTCACGTAGAGGGGCGTGCCAAACTTCTCTGCTAAATCGACTGTGTCGGCGCCGCCGATCTTGAGATGACCGTTCTCGACCTTGAGATGATCCTTCGTCCCGAACATAATCACATCCATATGTCGTAGAGAGGTAAATCCTTTTTCGTGGTTTTGAGGAGATCCCTTCAACCTTCGTCTTTTTCGTCGGGTGCCATCTGGAATACCTCGATTCCGGCCTGCTCCAGGAACTTGAGCGCTTCATCGTCGGGATAGCTCTTTCTGTAGACCACCCTCTCGATTTGAGAGTTGATTATCATCTTGGCACAGAGGATGCAAGGCTGATGAGTGCAATAGAGCGTGGCACCTGAAGTGCTCACCCCATGAATTGCCGCCTGGATGATGGCGTTCTGTTCTGCATGAACTGCTCTGCAACGCTCGTGGTGAGTTCCGCTCTCAAAGTCTTCGCGCCGACATCCCACATCCAGACAGTGAGGCAGCCCCGTTGGCGCGCCGTTGTACCCTGTCGAGAGGATTCTCTTGTCCCTCACGATGACCGAGCCCACCTTATGACGAAGACAAGTGGACCTGGTGGCCACTACCAGTGCGATCTCCATGAAGTACTCGTCGAGAGATGGACGACCCATAAGACTTGGTCTGCACCCCATACCATATTCTTTTTCCTCCAGAATGATCAGAAGAATCCCTGAATCCATCCTCCTCCAGAATAAGTGGCGGAAGGTTAAATAACCAGTTTCTGCCTCGATGGGAGACCATGAGCATTCATTGGGCTGATGTTGTGGCCGAGAAGCTGGCAGAGCGAGGCCCCCAGACGGTGGCCACCGGCATCACTCCTTCAGGTCAAATTCACATTGGAAATATGAGAGAGGTAATGACTGCCGATGCCGTCTACAGAGCCCTCCTTGACAAGGGAACCGAGGCGCGTCTGATATACATAGCCGACACGTTCGATCCTCTCAGAAGACTTTACCCTTTCCTTCCGGAGAGCTTTGAAGAGCATGTTGGAAAACCTTTGTCTGAGATTCCCTGCCCAGAAGGATGCTGTGAGAGCTATGCAGATCATTTTCTCCTTCCCTTCCTCGACTCCCTGGAAAGGCTCGGCATAAAGCCCGAGGTATATAGAGCAGACAGGATGTACAAAGACGGGCTCTACGTCGATGTCATCAAGACCGCCCTCCAGAGGCGAGACGATATCGCAAAGATCCTGAAAAAGGTATCGGGAAGGGATCTTCCCGAAGGCTGGTGCCCGTTCGATGCCATCTGCGAGAAATGCGGCCGGCTGAACTCGACCAAGGTCACCGGGTTCGACCTCGACGAAGATACTGTGGATTACGTTTGCGAATGCGGCCACAAAGGCACTGCCACGATGAGGGGCGGCGGAAAGCTCGCTTGGCGAGTAGACTGGCCTGCTCGTTGGTCTATACTCAAGGTTACGATGGAGCCCTTCGGCAAGGATCACGCCACAGCAGGCGGATCTTACGATACCGGAAGAAAGATCGCAAAGGAGATCTACGGCTACGAAGCTCCGCCCCCTGTGGTTTACGAATGGATCCACCTCAAAGGCAAAGGCGCGATGCACTCTTCAACTGGCGTTGTCGTCACCATAAGGGACATGCTGGAAGTCGTCCCTCCCGAAGTTCTCCGTTACCTCATCATCAGAACCAAGCCCGAAAAGCACATCGAGTTCGATCCTGGCCTTCCTCTCCTGACACTCGTAGAAGAGTACGACCGACGCGCCGGGGAAGAAAGGACCCTCGAACTTTCCAGGGTGGGTGATGACAAGCCCTTCCCGGTTCCTTACAGGCACATGATCAACGCGGTCCAGATCGCCCGTGGCGACGAGAAGGTTCTACTGGAGGTTTTGGGCCGGGGCGGCTATGACATATCCGACGAAGATGCCATATTTTCAAGGGCCAGGAATGCAAAGGTATGGCTTGACAATTTTGCCCCGCCTTTCGTCAAGTTCCAGGTTCAAGAGAAGGTTCCAGCTCATGTGAACAACCTAAGTCCTGATGTGAGAAAGAGCCTTGGAACCTTGGCCGAACGGATCGAAGGAAAGGGCGGCGAGGATATCCACAACGAGGTCTACACCGTGGCCGAGGAGAACGGGATAAACTCCAAGAAGCTTTTCCAGGCGATCTACACCGCTTTTCTGGGCCAAAAACAAGGTCCAAAAGCCGGTTGGTTCCTGTCGAGCCTGGATCCTGATTTCGTGAAGACGAGGCTCATCGAGGCTTCAGGAACCGCATAAAGTTGGACGTTATGAGCCTTGCGACTCGTACACACGCAATAATCATAGGGGACACGGATCGTCATCGAATGCGCAGCTAGCCGAAAAGTGTCATGAAGAAGACAGGAATCTATCTTGCAGGGCCGCTCTTCTGCGAGGCCGAAGTGATTTGGGCAGGCAGACTCAAAGAGCGGATGGAAACGGCATTTGGCGACCGTGTGGAGGTGATCTGGCCCCACGAAATCGCCTCTGGAACTTCAGAGGAGATCTTCAAGACGGATCTTGCCGCGCTGAAGCGCTGTCCTCTGATGGTGGCGATATTGGACGGGCCCCAGGTGGACGGCGGGACCTCTTGGGAAGTCGGGTGCCATTACACACTCTTTGGGAAAAAGGGCGCAATCGGAATCAGGACCGATTTCAGGAAGGCTGGCGAAATGGACGACTTGAAGGTGAACCTAATGGTAGAGCGCTTCCTGCAAGGCGATCGTCGAAGGGTCAGAAGAGCTCATATCCGAACTGGAAAGGGCTTTGGAATAGCCCACCCAAACACACAGACATAAAATCACAAAATGTCGCATATCACGCCCATAATCGGAACGCCCCCTATTCAGGTCGAGGGCGATCTAAAGGTTGTTATCGCCGCCGCATACACTCAAATCGGAATCGAGCTACCTGCTCTGGCTTAGAGGTGCAAGCGTTCCGGGCCAGACCGAGAAATTGTTCGGATCGCACCTACATCATCTGGAAAAGGTCAGGCCTGACCGACTGGTCCTCCTGGGCGATGTCAAACACAACGTCCCGATAACCACTTTCCAGGAACGAAGTGAGGTCCCTGCCTTTCTTCGAGCGTTATCTGAACTCGCTCCTATAGACATGGTTCTGGGAAACCACAATGTCGGCCTCTTTGACCTTGCGCCGCCTGGAACAAAGATATTGCCGCCTGAAGGTCACATCCTGGATCGTGTTGGATACTTTCATGGCCATACCTGGCCCCATCCCAAGCTTTTCGAATCCGAAACTCTAGTGGCAACCCGCCTTCATCCGTCTTTGCAGAGGATCCCCCTTGAATGATAGCACCTTGAACGAAAAAACTTCGTTGAACGAAATTATCAGGAAATTGAAAGAATTTCGGTCGGATCGTGGTGATCGTGGCCCTTTGCTTAAGGCGCAAAGCGGTAAGAAGAAAAGACGGCAGCGCTGAAAACGGTTATATCTTCAGGAGACGAGCCAAACTCATGGACGATAGAGAGAGATTGCTGGAGCTGATCCAGGAAAAAGCGCTTCGGGTTGGAAGGGTGACGCTTTCTTCAGGCAAGGAGAGCAACTATTACGTGGATGCAAGAAGCGTGGTCTTGGACCCTGAAGGCGCATACCTCATAGGCAAACTGATTCTAGAGCGAGTCAAGCCCGAAACCGAAGCTGTTGCAGGGATGACTCTCGGTGCAGACCCCATAGTTGCTTCTGTATCCGTTCTGAGCCACCTTGAGGAAAAAGACCTCTTCGGCCTCATAATCAGGAAAGAGCCGAAGAAACATGGCACCAAAAAGTTTGTAGAGGGGCCGTCACTTCCCGAGGGAACTAAGGTTGCTGTCGTAGACGACGTTGTAACTACGGGAACTTCGCTGATCAAGTCAATTGAGCGGCTCTCGGCCGAAGGTTACGAAACGGTCCAAGTTATCGCCATCTTGGACAGAGATGAAGGCGGCAGCGAGAAACTCGCAAAGGCTGGATACGAACTTGAATCTTTGTTCGGCAAGGCAGACTTGAATGTCTAAGCCTTTGAGTCCAGCCCGCCAGATTGCCTGACGTCTGGTGTGGGCTCAACGCCTAGTACACCATGAGTGGTCTGCCATTCCTGTCGCCACACCTAATATGGCGGGACTTTCCGTCCGTGCCGGTGTAGACGATTTGAGATGCAATCTCATATTGGCCTGCAGCGTTGCCCTTTATGGGATAGGTGACTGGCTGGCTGGCACCTGGATGGAGAACTACGTGCAAAGGCCCCAAAAGAGGGGACTCCACATCCTTTGGAACGTCTGGTGTAACGCTCACGTCCAGAGCCGATTCGCCCGTGTTACCGAGCTCGAGTATGACGTTTACTTCTTCCCCCACGCCCGCTTCATACCGTTCCAACCGTTGCTCTGTGGAGATCCCCACCACCAAGAGCACCAGAAAGATCGGCACCATTAGATGTACTTTCATCGTGTTTATTATTTGAGAAGATATCGGATTTAAAGATGCCTTTCACATAAGATCTACATGAGTCCTCCATCGAGCCCTTTCAGCCATCGCGAGATCCTAGTAAAAGCATCTTAAAGGCACCTATATGTACACAAAATACTTATCGGGGCTGAGATATTTAGCTTTGTAATGGACGTTTCTTACTCTGCTTGGCGTCAGGCCTCTGAAGAGAGTCACGTGGTCAGTGGGGAGAGTTTCACCTTTCTCTTCGACCGTCGGTACACCAACCGACTCAACAGGATGACGCGAGTCTTCTTCGAGGCCTACGTTAAAGCAACCAGTGAGGTGGCCGCCGAAGAGGATCGTTTCCCCAGCTTGAGCGAGATTGAATCCAGGATGGAGAGCGGTGCCATCTACGCCTACAAGGACCGATTGATGAAGAGCACCGAGTTCTTCGAAGAGGTCAAGATATCGGGGATATCCTATCTCATACCCAAGGCCAGGAAGTTCATTGACGAGGCAGATGTCTATACCGACCTCATACTCGACTTGGACGAGGGCGCTGTGACCCTGCCCAAGAGGTGTAAGGTTTCACTCACACCAAAGCTTGAGGAGATCGAAGAGACAGAGCCTGAGCTTGAGCCTGAGCCTGAGGAAGAAGGCGCCGATCTGGTGAGTGCGGATCGCTCTGAGGCGGAATCCGCAAAGAGAGAAGAAACGATCCCAGAATCAGAAGTTGAAATAGAACCTCCTGAGAGGCACGAGGAAGAAAGGCGGTCAGAAGAGGTTCCCGAAACGATTTCTGAAGCGGTTTCAGAAGAAGTGGCACCTGAAACGCTCGAAACGAGGACCGAGGACACTTCCGAAGTGAGAGTTGAACCGAAGCTCGAAACGGCTCCTGAACCAGAGGAAAGAGCTGAGGCGGAAGTGGCGCCCGAGGTGGACAATTCAAAGGCAAAACGTGGCGAAAATGTCTCCGCCATCGTGGAAGAAAACCCAAAAAAACCACCCAAAAGAAAAACTCCAGAAAAAGAAGGCAAAAAAAGCCCAGTCAATTCTAAAGTGGTTTTAGGGGCGATTGCGGCATTGATAGTCCTTAGCTTCTTCGCGATTCAGTTCTGGCCCTCTACACCAACTCCTGAACCTGCACCTCCGACCACTTTCGAGTCTGTCCAATATTCTGCTTACCTTTCCAACGTGAGCGGGAACACCTACCTGAACTTGGAAGTCGTAAACCCCCTGGGTTTGGAAAACCAGGTGGAAATGGAGATTCCCGCCGACATAGAGAAGAGCATCAGCGTCATGGGCGGTGTCGTCAACATATTCTACTCTAACAAGACCGCTATACTGCTGTCATCGAGGAATAACGCCAGCATTTCGGTCTGTCTCACAGAGAACTTCGATCAGGTACCAGTGGTCTTCAACTTGACTGTGCCCCCCGAGTTCGAGTCAGGTGTCCTCGTTTACGAAGAGCACCAGACTACTCGCAAAGAGGAGATCATCACCTTGATGTGCAACTGCACCGAGAACGCCATGAAGTTTGAGCAGGTCTACAATGAGAAAAGTGTTTCTGGCCTTGTCGGTGCCAAAGAACGAGGCCCAGAGAACGTTACAGAAGGCGATTGATGCGGGCCTTCTCGACCGGGATCGCAAGGTATTGCAGAAGGGTGGGCATGTAGAGATTCCGGTCACCTCTGAGGTTCCTGGTCATGAGACCGTCTGCCAGAGTAATCCCCTATTCTACAGAAGAGAGCCTGAACTCGCCGAGTTTCTGGGCGAAAAGGTTCCTTCCTGGAAGATCGATCTGCTTCCGAGAGGCTGGTCCATCCAAGGGTCGGTGATCGCGGTCAAGATCAATCCCAAGTTGGATGGAATGGAGAAGGATATCGGCGATGCGCTTCTCGCCATGTATCCGCGGTGCAAATGTGTTCTGAAGGACTGGGGAATCGAAGGTCAGTTTCGAGAGCCGAAACGGGAGGTCATTGCCGGAGAGGGGTCTGAGACCTTGATCAAAGAGAACGGTGTTCTCTTCAAGTTAGACGCCATGAGAACCATGTTTTCTGCCGGAAACCTCGATGAGAGGATCCGGATGAGCCATTTTGGAAGAGACGAGTTCGTGGTAGACATGTTTGCAGGGGTTGGCTATTTCAGCTTGCCGATGGCGGTTCATTCCAGGCCGGATCATGTCCTCTCGATAGAGCTAAACCCCGTTGCTTATGGTTACCTGAAAGAGAACGTGAGGCTAAACCACGTCGAGGAGATTGTCGAGCCAGTGCTTGGTGACTGCTCGAAGGTCACACCAAAGGGCGTTGCAGATAGGGTGGTGATGGGATATGTGGGCACCACGGATCGATACCTTGACTTTGGCATCAGGGCGCTCAAGCCGGGAGGGCAGCTTCACTATCATCAGACGGTACCTGAGTGGCTTTACCCTTCGGCTTTGGAAAAAGATGTAAAAGAGGCTGCCGCCTGCTTGGGCAGAACGGCTCAGATCGAGGGGCGTTCTAAGGTCAAAAAGTACTCTCCTGGTATGGTTCATGCTGTTCTCGACGTTGCGATCGAGTGAAATACGATCGGCCCGAATAATTATTATTCTTTGAAGTCAAGAATTAAGATGGTGTTTGAGGTGAACATATCCTGGTTGGGCCATTCCTGTTTTCGGATCGCGGACTGTCAAGGACGAGTAGTGGTCACAGATCCTTTCGATGAGACCGTCGGCTACGAAGTTCCTCACGTAAGAGCCGATGTTGTCACTGTAAGTCACGAGCATTTCGACCACAATAACGTAGATGCCATCGAGGGCGATCCTGTGGTAGTGAGAGGGCTTGGAACGCATACGGCATCTGGAATAGAGTTTATGGGGATTTCCACTTATCACGATGACGAAGGCGGGAAGCTTCGCGGCGTGAACACGGTATTCTGTTTCAGGATGGATGATATAAGAGTCTGCCATCTGGGCGATCTGGGTCACATCTTGAGCAAGAAGGAGGCAAACGCTTTGGAGGAGGTGGACTTGTTGATGATCCCTGTGGGCGGAGTTTTCACCTTGGACGCAGAGGGCGCAAAGAAGGTGATCAAGCAGCTCTCGCCTCGGATCGTCATACCTATGCATTTCAAGACCGAGGCCCTGAAATTCGATGTCGAAGGCGCCGAGAGATTCCTGGAGGGGCTGGATGCGGAACATCCCGGCCACAAGATCAACCTATTCAGAGAGGATCTTCCCGTGGAGGGGATAAGAACGATCGTGTTGGACTACAAATAGATCAGAGCCACAAGATGGGAAGACGGTAGCTCAAAAGACGGCACAGAGATGGTGAGGGCCACGGGCTCGAAAGGGCGGCGGGAAGTGGGCCCGCCGATCGATAGATTAATACGTGAAAAGCGCAACTGAGGTGCTGAAGCCCGGTGATGTAGCGGTCAATCATACGAGGCTCTGGACCTCGTCACCCAGATTCGAATTCTGGCCGGGCTACCTAGAACATATTTTGTTGGGATTATTGCTGTTGATTAGAGGATACTAAATTTGGTATGTGATTATCAGAGTATGGGTCGTCCACAAGTATTCAAATCCCACAACTACTGATTATGTGCATGCTGATTTAATATTAATTAAATCATATGGTTGTTTTCGTCGTCGAACCGCGGTTTAGAGAATTATTTCAGATCAGCGCTCACCCTGTCGGAGCCGACATGAATCGAATTCAGTATAATAATTACGCATCATATATCTAAATAGGTTATTTCACTGTGGACCCTAACTATCATTACCATCCCCTCATCAGATGTTTCTTCCTTTCGTGATTGTCGAGCACCTTCGTACAAGACTCCCAGTCAACCGGTTCGATCTTATCATATTTAATTTCAAAGGGGTGTCGTTCCTGGGTAGTTGCAATGGTCTTCTTTGCATCTTCAATCTCATATAATGCTACGTTAATCCAGACATCTTCAAGGGTATCTGGTATCTGCCCGAAGAGTGAGCTGATGCTCTCAAGACGTTCGGATAGAAGTTCGTGTACTCTATCTTCTACTGACCCTCTATAACGCATGTTGTAAATCCAAACATCATCGTATACCTGACCGATACGTTGGATTCTACCTTTTCTTTGTTCAAGTCTCGTGGGGTTCCATGGTAGGTCCAGATTGATCAGTGATCCAAGGGTCTGGAGGTTGAGTCCCTCGCTTGCTGCATCTGTTCCGAGAAGCAGTTTGATCTCACCTTTTTGAACAAGTAATTTGATCTCCTCTCTGGATGCCCAGCGTTCAACACCACAATCGATGATACGCGATCTGTTGCTTCCTGCATAGATCGCAATCATTTGGTCGGAAAAGTCTTTCTGAAGTTTTTTAGAGAACCACTCAATAGTGTCGTAGTATTGTGAAAAGATGATACATCCACGATCAATCCAGTTCCAGTCCTTCAGGATCTCGACAACCTTCCCATACTTCGGATCGTTATCCATATGCTCTTCGAGTATGGAAGAGAATCTTCGCAGGAGTGCCCTCTCTTCTTCTGACATCTGCCTGAATAGATCACTCACCTCGATTTCTTCTTCTTCATCAGAGTCAGCGTACAAATCCTGGCGGGTGCCGAGCATGGTGTTTGCAGTACTTCTTCCAGCATACAATGAACTGCCCACTCGTCGAAGAAGCAGTGTTTTCAGAAAGCCTGTACCCTTTTCGCGTTTCCCCAGTAGTTTGCAGAAATCTTTTGCCGTTGTATAGGCATCCTGAAGATAAGCCGTGAGAGGGATGGCATCTCTATCATCCTCGCCGTAGAGCCGGATTTCAATCTTCTTAAGATACGGTTCCCCCGTTTCGGGGTTATTTGTTTCTTCGAGGTACTTTCGCGTTCTTCTGACGATCGATCTGATGTATGGGTTATGAAACTGAAAGAATTCGTGCTTAATTCGCTCAATCCGCGCTTTATCACCCTGACTGAGATCAATATAACGCGATGGTGCGACCACGCATGCATCTTCTGGTATTGCAAGTGATCGTCGGAGAATCTCAAAATCTCGTCCCTTTGAAGCGGATGGTAACGGATTTGTGATCCACCTAAATATTTCGAGTTCGTCTTCGGGGATTTGTTCCCTGCCGCAAATGATCTCAAGCGAGCGTAACGCCTCCCGTCTCCACGGGCTGTACAGATCCCCAAGGACCGATTTGTTCCTTCCTGAGGCGAGTATAGATAAGAGATCGTACGCCTCGATGGGATGGATTTGCACTGGTGTAGCGGTCGCAAGAAGTATGCTCTTTGTATTGACTGAGAGTTCAAGGAGAAATGCCAAAAGGTTGTTTGGAACTGCCTTCTCATTCACATGGGTCTTTCTAAGGTTAGATCTTCTTGCTTTGTGGGCTTCATCGACGATGATGCAGTCATATCGTTTTGATAAAAGTAGTTCAGGAATTTGCGATCGGTCATTACTGTAGCCGTGAGTGATCAGGCCGTAAGAGACGATCCCAATTCTGCGGGGGCATTTAAGGATGCCCACATCTCCGATCTTCGGATGTTCAATCCCTTCTTCGTCGATCCATCTGCCCTTCTCCCAGACTGCTGATGGCAAATCTAGGAGTTCCCGCAACTCATCCTGCCACTGCCATCTGAGTGTTGCGGGCGTTAGAATCAGTATTGGTTTCTCGCCGGTCAATGCGATCAACTGCGCAACCATCGCAAGCTGTAACGTCTTTCCGAGACCGACCATGTCTGCGAGGATAAGACGTGCCCCCTGCGGGGTCTGATGCTCAGAGAATGCATGGTCGACGAAGTACTTCTGGTGTTCCCAGAGACCTACCTCCTTTCGATAGACGGGACTCTCTACCGCGACAGAAGCAGGGTCCGGTTCCCGTTGCCACTCTTCAATCGACGATATGACCTCTCGTTTTGCGATCCTTCCGATATCTTCGATGATGAAGTCTGAGAGTTTATTGTGATCTGGGTGGTTCCAGAGAGCATCGAACTCTTCTTCAACCCACTGAACAGCCTCTTCTGAGTCGTCCTCCCATACGATCTCGTAGTTAAGTCTCCATGCAGAGTAGGTCTCGTTAGTGCTCCCCATGAACGCAGTCTTTGTCCCATCTGCCCTTGTGATGATGCCTGCTTTTCCATGGATCAGACCAAATATATTATCCGGAAGGATGCGAACCTGGAGCTTGCCAGATTTGAGGCATTCGTATAACCTGGTAAATCGTTCTCTACCACGCATCCCAATTTTCTCGGGTTCCTTTCCACACCACTCTTTTCTGATCGAAGCATAAGCTGCCATGCTGGTTTTTACATCCTCAGCGTCGAGCTGGGAGTTGCAGACTACTCTGATTGGACCAGTTACTGAGTCGATGGCCTCCCCAGCAACTTCAAGGATGGAGGAACTGAAGTATCCGGCGATCCGGTCGTAGGAACGTGCTCCTTTCAATCTCTCATTTAAAAATGACGTGTCGAGTTTCTGTCTGCGGGACGAGAAGCGGTTGATCATCCATCCAGCCCCGTTTATACATGATCCTGTTCCACCACAACTGTCAGTAAGCGGGCCGCTTCTGCATCATCCGCCCATTGGGGCATCGACCCGATCGACCCGAATGCGGAAATGTACTTCAAGATGGCGATGATATCCTGTCTCTTCTCCCAGTACCCATGATATTCACGGAGCCAGATCTTCCCGGCAGCAGTATCTTCCTCCTGTTGCGTCTGCCTGATGGCAAATAGTATGTGCCTGACAAGTGACGACGAGAACCCAACCTCTCCAACATCCCTATCCCGGAACTCAGATGCTGTCTTCAGACGAGTCACGTTTGCTCTTCCAGTCTGCTGGAGACTTCGATAATCCCGAATGCCAAAACCCCGTGCAAGCTCTTGATAGGCACCAACTCGGTACTCCCCGTGACTTTCAAGCTCAAGTCCCTTCAGATAGAATCGTTCTTCTGGGGAAAGTTGTTTCCAGATCCATGAATCGATGCCTTTCGGGACCAGATGGTCGCAGGCAATCTTCACGGCGTTTTCGATTACTTTCTCTAAGGGATTTTTATCTCCGTTTCGTCGTGCACGTCCCAGTTCTCGTTCGATATCGATATCCTCGATCTGTTTATACCTGGTCAGCACACGAAGAGCGGCGGCATAAGCTGCGAGCTGGTAATCGGTGTCACCGAAGTTCGGATCGTCTTTATCATCGATGGACAGCATTGAGTCGAGCTGGTTCTTAACTTCTCTCTCAACTTCCGGGTAGATTTCGTCAAGGAAAGCGATCTCATCTGAAGTCTGTTTTCGGAGGACGAGGAGGACGGTTCCCTGGACGTAATTGCCCTTTTTCAATGATGAGTCTATTGTTTCAGTAGCAATACACCATGCTGCAGTCACGTGTAAACCCGCTGCCCAGAGAATCATGGCAAGGTCTGCCCAGACCTTGGAGTCTTGATGGGTGAACATCACGATCTGGGCACCATTGTCTGGCATGTGCTGAGTGAGGTTGGCGTAGACTTCGACCATGTTCTTTCTGAATCCTTCGTCGGCCCCGGTGATCGCAAGGGCGCGTTTTGAATCTACAGACCATTCGGAAAATAGTTCTTTCAGGCTTTTTTCATACCAGGCGAGGAAGAACTCTGAGAGTTCGTGGTAGTTAACGGCATCAGCATATGGGGGATCGGTTACAAAAATATGACTATTTTTAATTTTTACAGGGTTAACAAGAGGTGCCACAACGACTGATGAATTGTGTTTATATGAAGGAATCGCTAACATCCAGCTATTATATATATATAAATTGCCCCGCCCACCAAATATATATAATGTATTCAACGCTTGATTATAAAATGTATGTTGAGGCAAATCTACACCAGGATGCCAAACACACAATTTAGAGTTCCAATCTAAGTTTTTGCCTGATCCCAGTAACAATCCACATTTGTCTGTTTTATTTATACCAATATCAAAAAAACTTTGGGAATATAATCCGTTATATAGCAATTGCCTCGGCGTAAACAGATGATGCCAGTGTGTCCAACCCCGTTCCCTAATTGGCTGATCAGTGTTATATCCTCGATCAATCCTCATACGTGGCAGATATCCCTTCTCTTGCCATCCAGAAAACCGTTCCTTCAAGAGAGTAAACACACGCTCTTCACGTTGAAGATCATAGGCATCAGGAGCGCAGAAATGCCACTTTGTTTCTTCTCTACCTGATGAATTCGTCGCAGTTTCCATCCACCGGATACAGTACAGCCGCTCATGAAAAACATCATCAGGGCGCGCCATAATATCATCATTCTCCCAGAGACGAAGACCACCCGAGCTTTCGCGTCTGATCGTGCTAATCGGGATCGGTGAGAGATGGCCGGGGCAGTCGGGGTTCGGGCAGATCATTCCTCGTGACATAATTGTGCCTGATTTTTTTGCATCTTTTGATTCTTTCGGTGTTGCCTGTCGGATATTGATGTCGTAGCATTTATTATCAAAATCAGGTTCCAATTCTGCAATCACCTTCTGCATCCGCTCGGCAACCGAGAAGGTGGGAAGAAGTGGAACTCTCCATCCACATTCGGGGCAAATCACCTCGTTGCAGTAGAGGTAGGCATACCCACGCCACCCTTTTTCGTTATGCTCGATCCCCCATTCTGTGATCTGTCGATCCACAGCATCGTAGACCTCTTGCTGAGCATCCCTGACCCCTTTCACAACCTCTTCGCCACCACCGACGATATTCAGCGCTGCCCACGTGAGAAGGCAAGCAACAGGATTCAGATCGGACGCATAAACATCACATCCCATCCGTGCCGCCTCAAACGGAACGCTCCCACCGCCGCAGAAGCAGTCCCCGACCGACGGGCGCTCACCAAACTGTTGGATACCAAGCTCCTCTACCAATTCCGGAATGGAGGATGCGTGTGTGTCAAGATGAGCGTTGGTCTCTTGCCATGTCTCGGGAGACGGTCCGTCGATCTCTTCGGGACGGTAGCAATACTTCAATCGTTCATCATACCCCATCCTCATGAAGACCAGCTGCTGAAGATTCTGCTTTTCCTGACGTGAGAGACCTGATCGAAGTCTGGTTCCATCAAAATATTGGCTGATCTCCTTCGGTGTGAGATAGTTTTGGATTGTCGCTGCTGGAATTGACTTCTTCTTCCTCAGCAACATCCCGTCATCATCCATCGTGAGGAGTTTGAGGAAGACATCTCGATCTTTTACCGGGTTTTCCGTTGCGGGGAGGAGGAGGCCGAGCAGAGCCGCCCTGACGAGGATCAAAGGTTTCCGTCCCCACCATTTGCCAAGCTGGGTCAGGGTTTGAGTTTGTACTGCTTTCCTCTCTTTGTAGCTTTCCTTTGATACCTTCGATACTGGGAATTGGGATTCGATAAACGATCTCCTGTAAGTGGCGTCTCCTTGGGTCATGATACTCCTCTCAATCGAAATCCATAAGTTTTCCTTGTTTTACTTTTGACGGTTGCGGGTTTTTCTCCTCTTGGTCGAGTTCTGCAATCATTCCCACTATTTGCTCAGACCTGCTCGGTTCGAGAGGATTATCACATAATGCATACCGGATCGCCACCCGCCATCCAGTATTCCTGCCCCGGAGTGCTTGTCCGGTCGCAGCATTTGTCATTGTGTAGAGCCACCACCTTTCCTCGGGCAGGAGCCCGAGCCAGTTCCCTACCGCCGTTGGGATTCTTCCCGGATCTGCATCTTCTATTGCCCACGCAAGGAGGACCAGCTCTTTTCCGAAGAGACGAGATACCGGTGTCAGACCGCGTTTTTTCCATTGCCCCCTCTTGTATCCCATTACACGCAGGCGGCGGTTGAACTCTGAGGTGACTGCGTCGACGATCGCCTCCCATTTGACCCTCGGAAGAAACACCCTAAGGCGCTCATCTTTTTCATCCTTAACACCCCGGATGTTATTCTTCCACATGTCCGGCTGCCAGGACATATGCTCAGAGATTTGCACATCCGCAGTGTTGGGCTTGATCGAGACGAGGAAGTAATGCTCAGACTCGGAAGGAACGAACCCGAATCCCACCACATGAGGTTTTGATTTACTCACTGAGTGACCTCGTCCATATTGATCGTAATCTTTTTTGCATCGGCAAAATCCTTCAAATCCTGACCGGTATCAAATACCAAACTCTTCGCATCGATACTGACCTGCCCATCAGCATAGATCTCACGAAGCGATTCGATTGCTTTTTCGATCTCCTTTCCAGAAAGGGTAATCTTATCGTCTACGTTCAGTTCGACCCATTTCCTGCCAGCAACTGAGAGGTTGACCCCAGATACCTTACCATGGTACTTTTCTAAATGCCCCGTAAACTCGTAGGTCTCTTTCGTTGTGTTGATCTTCTGGGAGGGCTTCCACATCGCTGTTTTATCCGGAAGAATATCCGGCGCATCTTCTCTCCAGTCAATATCGATCCGCATCTCATCCGATTCAACACCGTCCTTCTCGGCAACTGCAAGAACAACAGAGACTGACCGATCAATCTCAAATGGACCTCTGTATATGCCACCTGCGTTCTTTGGGTTGGAGCCATCTGTTGTGTATCGGATCGTGGCATCAGGTGGAGCAGGTTTAAGTTCCACAGTCTTCTCTTTCTCGTCGCCAAAGACCCGCTTCTTCAGTGTCACCTTGTTTGACCAGGGAATTGCATCTCCCGTCTCGTGTTCTCCAGCTGAATCGATACAGAGGAACGAGATATGCATATCCGAGACTTTCAAGTTCTGAAAATCCTGTACGCGTGCGGAAGATGTCGTTGGTACACCTCCAATCTCGTAGTATACCTCATCACCTTGGATGGGATTTATTTTCAGCGTCACTTCACCTGTGTTGTCGTCCCTGCTTGATTTGATGATCTGAACGCTGGTTAAAGGTTTCTCAAATGGACCTTTGTTGATATAACCTTTCTCATCTCTCCATTGCTCTTTCCTGAGCATATCGTTCTTGAGGGCATCAAGTGCACCTGGGTGGTGCCATTGCCATTTGGTCAATATTGCTGCACGTTGTTTAATCTCGGACCATTTCATCGTCTGAAGGGTGAAAAGACGCTGTTCACATTTCTTCCTGAAGGTCTCGCTATCCACGTCTCCTGTGAACTTCTGTTTCTCGGAAAGGGTGTTTTTGATGAGGGACTCTCCTCTGCACATATTACCCTCAAAATTCATGATGATATCCGTAGTCATTATCGTCTCATTCTGAGGATAGTACAACTGAGTGAAGGTCTCACGAGCCGCACTCAGGAGACGATGGACAATATGATCTTTGAGGTCCTGTGCGATGAGCCTCTGTGGATCATCGCTCCTCACATTTTCGCTGTCAAATTCTGCGAGGATGAACTTAATTGCTTTGTATTCCCGCCCAACCGATATGAGCGTGTCCATTGTGTCCTGCTGACCTGAAAGAAAACAAACCCGGTTTTGGTAGTCAAGAGCTTCATAGAAGTTGTTGAGATCGGGATGCAACCCACCCAAATAAGGTTCGTAGAGAATGAGCTTCACCTTATCCTGAGCGATGGTGATGTCATCAATAGCAGGGAAGATTGAAACCTCCTGATAACAATCTTTATTCTCAGGCGCAAAGATTGTCTGTAGGTACTCTTTCACCTCTTTCAGAGCAGCTTCTCTACTATATGACTCAGAGAGGGACCGAAGCCGTGCGACAAGGTTTTCGGTATTTTTGAAGTAGATTCTGCCATCATTTCCCTTGTGAAGATACCAGCATAACTGACTCTCTAGCGTCCCAATCGTATCCGGAATTGTGGTGATGTCTCTCCCCGGCGCGGCAATGTTCATCACGATCTCTGGCGCAGTGAGGCCGAGGACCGGATTTTCAATATTGGAAAGGGACGAAACCAATAAGAGGCTGCAGATATCAGATGCATCAGACCCCTTACGTCTTGCATCCTCAATTTCAGCAACTGCATTGCCGTCTGATGCAATATCGTGACTGACGGCATTTCCGAGAGTCGAATTGATCAGGTTGATCTCAGCCACCATTTCAGGATGGTTCAGGTCTATCATGTGTGGATGTATCAGGTAAACGTCACCCGCACTACCCGATTCAAAGAGACGAGAGACCAATACCCGCATAAACCGGATGAGGCCACGTGTCTGTTGAAAACCTGGATTCTCTCGGAACCGTGCATATAGGTCTTTTATCCCCGGATGGAACGGGTATGATTGCCTTACCTGCAATGCGAACTTTTCCGGTGATATATGAACGAGATCCATCTGGCCCCCTTCTTCCATCGCGTCTGCATATCCCTGTGCAACACTTGCGATGGTTTCAGCATCTGGAAGATCAGAAAATATTCGTTTCTTCAGAATCTGGAACACTTCATCTGTGTTCAGCCCGACCGGTTCGATGTTTTTGGCAGTCCTGCCGACCTCATTCTCAAAATCTCTAAGAGTCTGGTTGATATTCTGGCTGCCGCCTTCATATGTTGCTTTGAGATCAGAGAGAACAACACATACCTGTGATAGATCTTCATGTCCCAATGCGATTAACAAGTTCGAGAGAGCGGTTTTTGTGACGACTGAAAGGTCAGTGTTCCCGATCATCTTTGCTTTTGCGTTTTCGAAATATGGTGGGAGTTCATCGAACAAGATTAGCAGCCGCTCTCCTTTCAAAAGGTTGATCCATGCGGTCTTTCCCGGTGCCTGGAGGGGGGAGTAATAATCTTTGAAAAAATCCTTCTTACCGAGCTGATCTGCAATCTCACCCCATATTCCAAAGGGGGCATCACTTTCACGGCCATTGAAAGTTACGACTTTGATCTTTCCCTTCACGGAGGGTATATGGTCTGAGCCCATCACTTTCTCTCTCAAATCCGGGTATTTTGCAAGCAGAGCAAGACCTATCATGCAGTGGGTCTTGCCACCCCCCATTGCCTGAGTGAGTTTGAAGACGGATGTGTCAGATTCATTTGCAAACCGTCGAAAAACTGCAGAAAAGAGAATCTCCATACCTTCTGTGAGGTAATTTTCTCTGAAGAAGTCGTGTGGATTGATATTCCCTTCAGAGACATCTGAAAGATCAAGAACGGTGTCTCGACGATTTCGATCGAATATTGTCTTTCGTGGGTGACATGCTGTTTCTATGCTCTGCATTTAATACGTCCCTCCCGCACCTATAATCATTTACAATGTGATTGGAATGGCATCTGCTGGAGGGTATATGGTTACCACTAATATAACTTTACCCCACTTTACAATTTTTGGTTTAGTGTTGAACCACGATGCAGTTTTGCATTTACTACATTTTATGTGAACAATTTCACATTGTATTAAATTTTATAAATATCCATTTTTAATTGGATGCCCCCACCCCCTTTCGGCTCAGAGCGGCTCGTCCTGGCTGTAGCTTCTCCCGATCTTCAGGGCCTCTTCGGCTTTCTGGAGCTCCCTTCCAAGATAGCCGGCATGGTCAAGCCTCGTGACCAGCCCGCGACTGATTATCGTGTTGAGAAGGTCCGTTGCAGAATCTCCTGCGATCGAGACTTTGTCGTGCTCGGCAACGATTCGGCCTTCGGCGGTCCTTATCCTGAAGCAGCCTTTCGGGTCCATCTCCCAGGAGTGGCCGCCTTTTGCCTCCTCGAAATTTTCGGGCATCGCGTCCTCTGGAAGGTGCCGCTTCTCTTTCAAGAGAAAAAGGTCCACGCCGAGGTCTTTTGGCGGGCTCTTTCTCTCGCGGGCAAGAAGCATCATCTCAGAGGCGGACCTTAGCTCCCCGATGCTTCCTTTGGCCTTGTCGCTGTACTCGGGCGTGAAAAGAACGCTTGCGCCGACCTCGGACCCCATCGCCGCGAGAAGTCCGTTCACGCCAGGGGAATCTGCGTCTATCAGCTCGGTTACGTTTCCAACCCCGAAGAATAGGGGGACATCTGGATGGGCCCTGTGAAATTCGAGGTACCTGTAGGCCGACTCCACGAGCCCTTGCATCGGCGGGTCCAGGACCGGATCTGCCATCACCTCGATTCCCATCAACTGGGCTGCTTTCACGTTCTCTTCGATCCCGGTCTTGGGGCCCGGTATGACCACCGCGGGAACATCGGCTTTTGCGAGCCTAACTCCCACCTGCTCCAGGTTCTTGCCATTCAGGCTCAAGATTAGATCGGCTCCGGCATCGATCCCGGCCTCGATCAGGAGAGGATCTATGGTATCGACGCTTACCGGAAGGTTGGTGGCTTTCTTTGCAACCTTCACCGCGAATGTGACCCCCTCTGGTTTTGCGTCCAATGGAACTCCAAGGTCGATCATGTCTGCGCCTTGTTCCTCATAATGCCGGACCTTCCCGGCGAGCCCTGATTCACCGAGCCTGGTGGCATCCACTATCTCGCCAAGGACCTTCATCCGGCTCTGGCCGCCGACTTTCACGCCCTTTATTTCGAGAGAGGCCTTGGCTTTTGATTCCAGGCTTTCGATCTTGGCCTTTGCCTCTTTTCTCATTCTCCCCTCCAGAAGAACGCAGGCGGGAACCGTGGTCGAAAGCTCCACCTCGTCTAGGAGAGGGACGATGTAACCAAGGTCGATGGCGTGTTTGGGCCCGAGCCGGATCTTCGTATCCAGCTCGCGCTCCACCGAGCTGAAATCGGCAGTTATGGCGCCTGGTATCAGTATCAGGTCATAACCACTTGGCAAGGATTCCGAGAAAGCTTCCCGAACCATCTGAGGAGTTATGAACGCGGCGACATCCACGTCCAATACGCAAACATCTGCGCCTTTGGCGGATTCTTTAACTAAGTCTTCAGCGAGCCTCCCTGTGAACACCAGAACCTTCATGGGCTTGCAGAAGGGACTTTATCGCTAAAAAACACTGTGGACACCATCTATCTTCTTCCCCTTTCACCACACCCCCTCCTTCGCCTCCACCTTCGCCTTCGCTTTCTTCTTCTTCGCCCTCTTCTTCACGAGCAAAAAATTATGCAAAAGGCCTTTTTTCGATTCGGCAGCTTTGCGGTTGAAAAAGTATTTAGGCATGGATGCTCACTACCCCCCTCGGGCAATCAGATGCAAGAGATAGATTCGAAGACTGAACCTCCGTGTACTTCTGACCTCTGGGTGATCTCGGTTTTGGGCAGAGATACGCCAGGAACGATATGCGATATCCTGGAAGTGCTTGCCAAGGCGAATATCAACATCGTAGACCTGGATCAAAGGGTACTTCATGGTATCTTCGTCATGTCTCTGGTGGCCGATTTCAGAAAGGCTGTTGTAACACCTCAAGAGCTGGAAGCCAATCTCCAGGAGCGTGCCTCAGAACTTGGCGTCGAGATCAGTGTTCTCTCTCTGGAACAGTACCTGGGAAGACGAAAGGGCGAGAAAAACCTCCAGGTTGTCACAATCTTGGCCAAAGATCGAGTTGGGATCGTCTACGATACGGCTTCTATCGCCGCAGAGATGGGGATCAACATAGAGAAGGCATCTGTAACGGCCAGGGGCGATTTGATCTCCATCGAGTTCGTGATGGATTTTGGCAGTTTGAAGGTGGGGCGCGCCCGCGACGAACTCCGAACCGAATGCGAAAAGTTGGGTCTCGATGTGGTTATGCAAGGCGTGGACAAGTCCAAGAAAGAGAAGCGTCTGATAGTTTTCGACATGGACTCCACCATCGTAGACTTCGAGACCATAAACCAGATAGCCCATTTTGTGGGTGTGGACAAACAAGTCAAGGAGATCACGGATCGGGCCATGAACGGCGAGCTGGATTTTGAAGAGGCTTTGAGGGAGAGAGTTCGCCTCCTGAAAGGCACCCCTATGAGCGCCCTGGACGAGATTGCAAGAAACATACAGTTCACACCGGGTTCTGAAGAGCTGATTCGCCACCTGAAAGAGATGGGTTACAGGACCGCCTTGATAAGTGGCGGTTTCACTTACTTCACAGACATTCTCAAAGATCGACTGGGTTTCGACTACACTTTTGCCAATGAACTGGAGATAGTCGATGGCGTGTTAACCGGTGAGGTGGAAGGCGAGATCATCGACGCCGAAGCCAAAGGACGAATCGTAAACTATCTTGCCGAGCTGGAGAATATCAGTCCCGACAACGTAGTGGCAGTGGGCGATGGAGCCAACGATTGTCTCATGATCCAGAACGCAGGTCTTGGTGTGGCTTTTAATGCGAAAGATATACTGAAAAAAGTCTCTGACGGCAGCCTATCCAAAGAGAACCTTCTCGGGCTTTTGAACGTCCTTGGTTTGGTCGACAAGAAGATGGACATGTTATAGCCGAGAAGCCGAGAGTCAATTAGTGTCACCTATTAGTATCATCTAATTGGTTCCCTGCGATAAAGGCCGACGAATGCGCGTTCTCTTCGCAACTTCAAGTTGTTGCCTGATATAATCACAGCACTCGATCCAAAGGCTGCATCTCTTCTCAACCGAATATCCCGCAAACAGAGGATTCGGCAGGAATCCTAAGTTGTTGACGAGAGAGCGGACTAAAAAGGGGAATAATCGCCGATCGGAAAAAGCGTTATATACTTGACTGGTTTTAAGGACTCTGATTCGTTGCTTATCTCGTCTTGGAGGATTGAATAATTTGACGACTGTTTATGACGTGCCTCCCAATAATCTAATAGATACTTTGGCTGAGGAGCTCAAGATCAATGAGAAGATAGAACCGCCTGAGTGGGCAGGCTATGTGAAGACCGGAATAAACAGGGAGATGCCCCCAATTAATCCAGACTGGTGGTACATAAGATGCGCCTCGGTGCTCCGCCGTCTTTACATCGATGGACCCATAGGCGTCTCCCGACTTAGGACCTACTATGGCGGCAAATATCGCAGGACTACGGCCGGTTCGTCCTTTGCCAAGGGGAGCGGATCTGTGATCCGAGAAGCCCTGCAGCAGTTGGAAAGTGCAGGATACGTGAAGAAGATGAAAACGGGGCGGCAAATGACCCCTATGGGCCAGTCGTTCCTGGACAACATCGCTCATCAGGTGAAAGCTGAGGTTCAAAAATCTATACCCGAGCTTGAGAGGTATTGAGCCATGGGCGCGGACGATGAGCTTGCAGAGCTGAAGCGCAAGAAGCTAGAGCAGCTTCAGCAGCAACAGGCAGAGTCTCAAGCTTATGCCAACCAGCAGGTGCAGATGCAAAACGAGCTGGAAGCCCGCAAACAGGCCGTTTTGAGGACCATCCTAAAGCCTGAAGCCAGGGAACGGCTCAGCAGCATAAGAATGGCTCGGCCAGAGTTTGCAGCCCAGATAGAAGCACAGCTGGTGGCGTTGGCCCAAAGTGGCCGGCTTCAGGGCGCGATCACAGACGATCAGCTCAAAGCCATACTCAAGCAGCTTACGCCGAAGAAACGGGAGATCAGCATTACGAGAAGATGAAAGTCGCCGTTCTCTTCAGTGGTGGAAAAGACAGTGCCCTCACGTCGATTCTTCTAGAGCCCTTCTTTGAGATCGAGCTGGTGACCTTTGGTTATGGTCACCCTGAAACTCATGAGGTGGCTGAGAAGGCGGCAGAGGCGTTGGGATTTCCTCACAGGGCAGTTTCCTTCCAGGAAGACGTCCTGGAAGAAGCTCTCAGGATGCTCTTGTCCTGTGGATATCCCAAAAACGCGCTGAATTACGTCCACCAGTGTGCTTTGGAAATTCTGGCCCAGGAGAACAAGTTCGTGGCAGACGGGACAAAAAGAGAAGATCGCGTCCCCATGATGACCCCAAACGAAGTTCGCAGCCTGGAAGACCGGTTTTGTGTCCATTACATAAGACCGCTGGCAGGATACGGGAGCAAAGCCATCAACATCTTGGCATCGAGCTATTTGGAGTTCGAGATGCTCCCCAGCGAGGATCGCCCTGCCTCAGACTTCGAGGTGGGTCTCAGACAAGCACTTGAAGCGCGTTGTGGGCCAGAGACGGTGACGAAGATATTTCCAGCCCATCACATACACTCCAGAGTTATCAGGAGGAAGGGTTTTGAGCAAAAGAACCAAAGGTAAGAAAATCAGACACGCCAAGGCGTTCAAGCAGAACCGGCGAGTTCCTGGCTGGGTGATCATAAAGACCATGAGGAACGTGGTAAGTCACCCTAAAAGACGCCATTGGAGACGAAGCAGCATAGAGTAAGGTGTCAGAGATGGAGACCGAACGGATATACACCATCCCTCTCAGAGATGTTAAGAAGGCCCCACGGTGGAAGAGAAGCAAAAGAGCCGTGACAGTGGTCAGAAAATACTTGGCCAGGCATATGAAGGCAGACCCTGAGGACGTCAAGTTGGACAGCAGCCTTAACGAGGCAATCTGGTCCAGAGGAAGCCAAAAGCCGCCAAGCAAGATCCGTGTGAAGGCGGTGAAGTTCGAAGACGGCGGGATTGAGGCGGAGTTTGCAGGTGAACTACGAAGATAAGCGGCTTAGGATAGCAGGAAGCTCACTTTTGGGCGTCTTTGCCTGTTGTACCGAAGAAGTGGTGCTGGTGCCACCAGAGACCAGAAAAAAGGTTGTCCAATCGATGGAGTGGCACCTGAAATGCGGGTCATTATCTCTTCTGATTGGGGGAAGCTCAGTAGTGGGCTCTCTGGTCTGTGGGAACAGCACCGGTTTCGTGCTGACACCACACGCCAGTGACGAAGACCTGCAGAAACTCTCCTCTTACGGTAAGGTGGCTCGACTCCCTGGAAAGATCAGCGCGGCAGGTAACGTGATACTAACCAACGACAGCGCCGCTCTGATCCATCCTGGCCTTTCGGAGAAAGCTCAAAAAATCATCTCCAAGACGCTGGGCGTCACCGTGAGAAAAGGGACCATTGGGGGCCTAAAGACGGTGGGCATGACCGCCATAGCCACCAACCGGGGTATCCTGGCCCATCCCAGGTTGACCGAGGAGGAGTTTGCCGTTTTGGAAGACCTCTTTGAGCTTCCCATCGACGTTGGCACGGTCAACTTCAGCTCGCCTTTGGTGGGATCTGGGGTGCTGGCCAACAGCCGAGGTTACGTTGCAGGAGACGATACCACCGGTCCAGAGCTGGGCCGCATAGAAGACGCGTTGGGTTTTGTGGAGTAATCTTACATGAACAAATTTGAGATCCATGGAAGTTTTAAGGTCGGAAAGAGTTGGCAGACTTTCACCAAAGTTCTTGACAGCGACAACGAAAAGAACGCTTTGGAGAAGACTTATTCACTGTTGGGAAGTGAACAGGGCGTCAAAAGGAACCTCGTCAAGATAGATGAGGTGAAAGCTCTTGGCTGAGGCACAGAGCGCAACCCAAGGAGCTCCCAGCGAGGAAGATGTCCGGCGAATTTTGGCGGCTTACGAGCAGTATCAAGCTGAGGCAGAGGCCATAACTCAGCAGTTGAACCTGTTCCATGTCTCGATTGAGGGCTGTGACAAGGCGCTCAGCACTATCAAGGCCATGGAATCCGCAGACGAAGATCAGGACCTTCTGGTCCCCATAGGCCAAGGTTCCTTTGTTCACGCCAAACTGGTATCTAAAGACAAAGTGATCGTCGGCGTGGGCGGAGATGTGAGCATAGAAAAGAGCTCAGAAGAGGCAAAGAAGTCCCTTGACACGAGGCGATCCCAACTTGCTGAAGCATCCAAAAAGCTGAACGAGACCTTGAACAATGTAACTCAAGAAATCGCGAAGATCGAGGCCATAATATCTCGATACGAGCAGGAAGCTGCAGCTAGGGGCGGAAAAGTTGTTCAATAGGTTTAAAGACCGGCTAAAAGGGTTCAAAGAGGCCGTATCCACCAAGATCAAGGAAAAATCTGATATCGAAGAAGATAAAACGCTTGAGACGCCGGAAACCCCTGAAGTTCCCTTGGCCCAAGAGAAGCTTGCGACCGAAGCGGCTCAACCTGCAAAGGAGAACAACTCCACAGGCGAGGCAAAAAGCAGGCTATCTTTCGCGAGCAAGGCCAAGTCCCTGATCTTCGAGCAAGAAGTGATCTTGGACGAGAAAGACCTGGAAGATCCCCTCTGGGAGCTTGAGATGGCTCTTCTGGAAAGCGATGTGGCGCTGCCGGTGGCAGAACAGATCGTAAGCACCGTCAAAGACGAGTTGGTAGGCAAAAAGAAGAAGATTCGCGCCGATACTGGCGAGATCGTGGAAGAAGTTCTAAGGTCGGCCCTTTTGGAAGTTCTCTCTGAGAACAATTTTGACATAGATGAGTACATAGTGGCGGCTGATAAGCCCGTGAACATCGTGTTCGTGGGGGTCAACGGCACTGGCAAGACCACTACCATATCCAAGGTGGCTAACTACCTCAAAGATCAAGGCTACTCAGTGGTTCTAGCCGCTGGAGACACCTTCAGAGCAGGCGCCATAGAACAGATCGAGACTCACGCCAACAACCTCGGGATTAAGTTGGTCAAGCACAAGAGCGGGGGCGATCCAGCCGCCGTGATCTTCGATGCAATGGAGTACGCCAGAGCACATCACAAAGACGTGGTCCTGGCAGATACTGCAGGCAGACTTCATACCAACGTCAACTTGATGGATCAGATGAAAAAGATTGTGAGGGTGTCAAAGCCGGATCTGCTCATCTTCGTAGACGAAGCCATTGCCGGAAATGACGCTGTGGAGCGCGCTCGTCTCTTCAACGAGACCGTGTCAATAGACGGGACTGTTCTCACCAAGACCGATGCAGACGCTAAGGGCGGGGCAGCCATATCCATCGCTCAGATAACCGGAAAGCCGGTGCTCTTCTTGGGCGTAGGCCAAGACTATCCTGATTTGGTCAAGTTCGAGCCAGAGTGGCTGGTGGATCGATTACTGGGCTGAAAGTCAGGGCGTTTAATACACATCATTGCTATCGAAAGGCGGCGAGTAAAGCGGCAGACCGTCGCTCTTTTGGATGGCTCTCGCTCGGCGCAGGTATTCTTTGGTCATGATCGGAAAAGACCTGGCCTCGAGGTACCTGAGGCCCAGCTGTTCGGCCCATCTTTTCACCCCCAAGTCTTGGGATATCACGGCGGCGTTCAGCTCTTTTGCGAGAAGCAGGATGTCGATGTCGGGTGCGCTGTCCAGTATACCGTAGCGAAGAGCGTTTCTGTACTTCTCCCTGAACTTTCTTATAACGCTTCCCACGACTTCTCGTTCGATTTCGTCTCTCATATCTTTCAGATCGCCCTCATCCGCGCTGAGGTTGATACATCTGGAAACGCTCTCCCAGATGGCCTCCTCGGCCACGTTCATGCCTTTGTTGATCCTGCTACGCATGTAGTCTACATACTCATAGAAAATCTTAGATGGGATCTTAACCTCATAACGGTCTGGGGTCATCTTTACAAGCCAGGTGTCCACTTTTATGAGAACGGCTTCGTCGCAGTCGTTGTGTCTCACAAAGTCCCTTATCTCGTTGTAGACCGAAGGATACGGGATGTAACAGCTTATCCCAAGATGAAGTCTGGCTTCTGCCACGCTGTCCAGTATGGTGTTCATGCCTTCACAGACGTTGGTGCAGCCTTCGCTTTCCCAGGCCAGAGAATCAGTCAGGGCGGTGGTATCAAGAACAAACCTCTGACGCAACATCTTGGTTAAGTATAGACGAGGTGCTATAAAACTGCTTCTGGGTTCCGGCCGTCATCGTATTTGACTTGTGGAAGCAGAAAGGGCAGGGCGGGGAAGTCCCCGGTCTTTAGGCCGGTCTCGTTAACTCCTGAAATTAACGGGAATTAGAGACAACAAGTCGCGAGCAGGATGAAAGCGGGGCCTTCCCCTTTGTTTCTGGCCATCAATAACGATTTAAGGCAATAATGGAATACACCAATTTTGGTAACACCTATGAAATTGACGGCTAGAAGGCTTAGACAGGAGTTCCCGCAGACGAATGAATATCTTTGGGGCGATCCTTTTTGGTCTGACCCCCTACTTCATCGCCAGTACAGGGCAGGTTAGCCTCGACGTTCTAATATGAACTATAGGCAAGAACCAATTAGATGAGACGAATTGATTCTCGCAAGATTAGTGTTTAACAATACGATCGGGCCAAATCTCAAACTCTTACGAGTTAGATATTTGTCCGAAAAGTATCGTTAGACACTATACAACGTCTCAAGAAACATGCTCATCCCTGGGGGTGGGACCGCCCTTAGAACCTGCCGAGCCAGAACCACTACAATCGCACCTCTGTGATGCAAGTTCTGGTTATGACTCATCATGATTGTGTGACCCCACGGGGCAGTTAACGGTGGTAAGATCGATATAGAACAGAACCAGACCGGTGGTGAATTGTTGGTACCTCTAGAGTTTTCGTTGGGCAGAATAGAGAACCTGATGCAGAAAGTGAGCTTCGACCCCGAAAAGATGGAAGGCAAGATCATCACCAATACGTCAGTGGTGAAGCTGGAGATGCTGGACGTCACCTTGAGGACATTGCAAGATGCCATCATGAGCGGTCTTACTGTCAGCCCTTTCGTTAAGATCGAATCTGTTGGAACCTGCGCACGTATTTGGACTGCGTGCAGCATCACCGTCGATGGGGTTCTTTTGAAGGGAGGTGTTCCGGTTAGACCTAAGGGTGGCGGGGTAATCGAGGTGCAGGACAGAGAGCCCGTGCGGTTCACGGAGATGTTGATGTATTGGGCGACTACCCTTGATCCCATAGATATCCTCATCTCTCAGGATTTGACCGATGTCATGGGGATGATGCGGACCGGGAGCGGTAGGATTCTCGGAAACCTCCAGGAAGCGCCCATGTTGGCGAGGGATAAAATCGAGGAGAGGTTAGAAGTTCTGGCCGAAGCCGAATTCACCGGCGTTTTGGAGCTTGGCGATCCCAACATGGACGTTCTCGGAGTCTCCGTTGAAAGGGACAGGGTCGGAATCGCTCTGGTTGGAGGAACCAACATAGTTGCCGCTGCGATAGAGCAGGGAATCGATATCGAGAACGAGTCGATAAGCGGGTTGACCGACATTCGGGAGATGACCCACATCGAGGAGTTGGTCTGAGCCAGATTTTGATCCAATATGGATCCGATCCAAACCCGATTCTATCCAACCATGCCACAATCTAAATCCGATCTACCCTGCCTGAACCCCGTCTGAACCCGCTCAGAAAGTTTGAACATCACCAGCACGAAATTGTTATAACCTGCGACCTGAACCCTATTTTCTGTGAAGAACTACGAAGTTGCGCGCCTGCTTCGGGAGATTGGTGATCTTTTGGAGTTGCGCGACGAGACTCGATTCAAAGTGGCAGCCTACAAGAGAGCTTCCCGATCCCTGGAATCTATGAAAGAGGACGTTGAAAAGGTCTGGCAGGATGGCAAGCTGGAACACATACCAGGAGTTGGCAAAGCCATCGCCAAGAAGATCGAGGAATATCTGGAAACCGGTGAGATTGAAACTCATAAGCGTCTGGTCGAAGAAACTCCAGAGGGGCTCGTTTCGCTCCTCCAGATTTCCGGCATCGGTCCAAAGACCGTCTCTCTTTTGCACAGGAAGTTGGGCATATTCAACGTAGAAGATCTGGAGCGGGCCGCAAAAGAGCACCAGGTCCGACGCCTGCCCCGCATGGGGGCCAAGTCTGAAGAGAACATTCTCCGGTCGATCGAGAGGTACAAGAAGCGCAGCGACAGGATTCCTCTGGGCGTGGTGTTGCCCCTGGCAGAGGAAATATTGGAATATCTCAAGACTGTTGAGGGGGTGGAAAACCTCCAGGTGGCAGGGAGCCTCCGGCGGGGGCGAGACACCGTTGGCGACATCGATGTGCTCGCCACCTCTTCTTCGCCGGAAAGAGCAATGGAGGCCTTTTTGGAGATGCCCTCGGTCCAGGAGGTTTTGGGAAAGGGGCCTACCAAGGCGAGCGTGATCGTGAAAGAGACCGTTCAGGTGGACTTCAGGATTGTGGATTCGAGGTCTTTTGGGACTTTGATCCAGTATTTCACGGGGTCCAAAGATCACAACGTCAAGCTGAGAAACCTCGCTTTGACGAGGGGATACTCTTTGAGCGAGTATTCGCTCACCCGCCTTTCCGACGGCAAAGAGCTCTTCCTCGATCGAGAGGAGGACGTTTACACAGTGCTTGGGCTTCCCTGGATTCCGCCAGAGCTTCGTGAGGACCACGGCGAGATTGAAGCAGCTCTTGCGGGCAGGTTGCCGGATCTGATCGAGCTTGGCGACATGAAGGGCGATCTGCACATTCACAGCAACTGGTCCGACGGTAGAAACTCGATTGAGGAGATAGCCAGGGCCGCACAGATGCGGGGTTACGAGTACATTGGCATATGCGACCATTCGCCAGGACTTGGCATTGCAGATGGCCTTTCTGAAGAGAAGCTCATCGAGAAGATCGGGTTCATCCGCGAGCTGAACGAGACTCTTGAAGGGATCACAGTCCTTTCGGGAACCGAAGTGGACATTCGGGCTGACGGGAAGCTCGACTATCCGGATGAAGTTTTAGAAGAGTGCGACGTTGTGGTGGCGGCAATCCATTCTGCCTACAATCAGTCGGAAAGGGCCATGAACAGCAGGATCGTTTTGGCAATGGAAAACGAGCATGTGGACATCATTGCTCATCCCACCGGCCGGAAGATCGGGATCAGAGAGCCTTACGAGGTGGATGTAGAATTGATCCTGGAGACTGCCGCCCGGACCGGAACGATAATGGAGATCAACGCCCATCCAGTGCGCCTGGACCTGAACGATCGGTGGGCGAGAAGGGCAAAAGAGCTTGGCGCGAAGATCGCCATAAACTCGGACGCCCACAGTAACAAGGGGCTGGACGTGATGAGGTTCGGGGTGAAGACGGCGCGGCGGGCCTGGCTTGAGAAAAAGAATGTTGCAAACGCTCTCAGCTTGGCAGATCTGATGAAACTTCTCCACAAAGGTTGAGGCGATGAGGAGAGCGAGGATGTGATTTGGTGAAGAAAGAAGTTAAGAAGGATGATATGGCTCGGGATAGGCTGGTTCGTTTCGTCTTCGGGATGGCCGTGATGGCGGCGTTGTTCAGCGGGGTTTTGATCGCCATCCACATGTTTGGGCTGATGGAGTACACCGTGAGCGAAACCGTGACCCCTCCGGTGATTGAGTCCTTCCGGGCAGAACCCGAGGCGATTCGTGCAGGTGAAAGCTCCACGTTGATATGGAATGTCACCCGCGCCTGGAACGTTTCGATTGACAAGGTTGGCCCGGTGGCGTCATCGGGCGAGTTTGTGGTATTGCCGGAGGAAACTTCCATCTACACGCTGAGCGCGGCAAATCACGCAGGTGAGGCCGAGGCTACAATAACTGTGCAGGTGGTGGCCAAGGTGCCAGAGATCGAGGAGATGGCGGATTCTGCGGCCATCTCTTCCAAGAGCGAGCCGGAAAATGTGATCATCTGAGGGGGTCGTCGGGACAGTATGAGTGGAACCGGGTTGGCGAAGAAACAGGCCCCAAGAATCGCCCGGGCGGCGCTATCTCTGAGCTGGCGGTAACCTTGCGAGTTTGTGGAATGGCGTGGTGCTTTTTTTCTGACGCCACGAAGGCAAAGCTTGCGGGCCGAGCAAGGCCAGGTCTGTCTTGGAGTACATACCCTTCGGCCCTTGCAGGGTGGCGTACGTGGCGAGGAGGGTGCGGTATCTGAGGGCGCTTTCGGCACTGGGGCGGGCTTCGGCGCCAGCTCTGTAGGTGGTGGCAGGGGGTGGTAGCAGGGCGGCGTGGCGTTTGGAGTTTTGCTTCCCATATATGCCAGACCTGGACGCGAGGCGTGCATTTATAGTCATGAACACTAAGTTTGATACTTATCTGGCGCGCAAGACCATGTCGACCTGATAAAACGATAGCCTTGTGGCAGATCAATTCTTTGGCATGATGCATTAAGTATCAAGTCTAAGGTTTGGGATTATACGTGAGGGATCGGGATACTTTCCGGCCACCATTACATACTGCAATATTTTAGTACTAGCCCGCCAGATGAATGGTCGTAGGAGATCTGGATTTTTTCCAGGTTCGAGGCGGGGGCGCAGTCTTTGGGTTCACGCTATTTGGCGATGCAGTCTTGCTGTCAGTGGCGATATGGTTTTTCACGGTTATGTCCACAACAGATCCGACGGCTAGATCTCTTAGTGGTGCGGTTTTAGGCATATTGGGATTGGCATTGATGATAATGAAATTAAAAAATAAATAAATAGCGTGAACTGCGTATGAAGAAGAGAAGGATGCGAACCCATGTCCTCATCAATATTCTGAAATTTCAAGGGGTATATGAAAAAATGAAGATCAAGGCGCTTTTGGCGCTGACTGTGGTTGTTGTGGTTCTGCTCAGCGGCTGTGTCAATCCGCGTTGTCTGATCGGTTCGGGGAACGTCGTCTCAGAGAACAGGACGATAGATCAGTTCGACAGCATAGACCTGAGGGTGCCGTGCAGTCTCTATCTCACTCAGGGCCCAAACCATCCTTTGAGAATCGAGGCAGAAGACAACATCCTCCAGGTGTTAGTCACGGATGTCGACGATAACAGGCTGATAATCGATGTAATTAGATGCATCAGCCCTAGGAAGCCAATCAGCGTTCATACGTGATCGGTTAAGGTAATGGATGCCTACCCCTTATGGGGGTCCTGCATGACAAAGAGTGCACAAGAAGTAGAACGGCCAAGAGTGATAGAAGGAGAACTTAATCGTCTTTTTTCATTAGATT
>Ga0272443_10001330_pt1 | contig 37151 bp, 28 predicted proteins | sample SSMAcet12_FD_193581 | JGI IMG/M metagenome (GOLD analysis project Ga0272443, IMG submission 193581) | Marine sediment archaeal communities from Little Sippewissett salt marsh, Falmouth, MA, United States - SSM-Acet-12 | ecosystem: Environmental > Aquatic > Marine > Wetlands > Sediment ...
GATAAGAGCTGTTTGACGAAGAATTCCTCACTTTTTTAACGGTTTACAAACAGGTCACCCCGGTTCCTTCCGAAGAAAAATTGAGCCGCACCTCCTTCAGGTCCGACAGCTCGGACCTGATCCTGTTGTGCTGGTCCTCGTGGCTGTATATGATCACGAAGGCCCCGATTTTTCCCCCCGGTAGTTGTGCGTAGGCCCCCATCTTGTTGATCCGTTCGATCAGATCGACCACGTACTCGTCCTCGAAGTTGCCGGGCAGCTTCTGTTTCAGGTTCTGCATGTGCTGGATCAACTCCCCTACATGCTGGAGGTTCCCCTCGAGGAAGCTCTTTTCCAGGTCGTAGGCCACCTGCTTGATCTGATGCATGGTGTCGAGGGCGCTGTCCATCTGAGTATTCAGGAGGTCCAGGGAGGGTTTGGACTTGAAGCGTCTGCCGCTGTAGAAAAAGAGCAGCCGGTCCTGGAAGACCTGCTTCTGGATCTCGGGGATCTCGATCTCCCGGCCCCTGATTCCGTCTGTGCCGTACTCGATCAGCTTCAGCCCGCCAAGCGCACAGATGGAGGGGTCGTGGTAACCCGAGGCGCTGTCGAGCACATCCACCTCGATGTAGCTCGCCTCTTCGAGGAGCTGCTGCCGGGTCGGCGTGTCTCCCTTGAAGCGGTGCATGGCGTGGAGCAGGCTTACCGTCAGGGCCCCGGAGGAGCCGAGGCCGCTCTCGGAGTTCAGATCGCACATGATGTAGATATCCACGGGGATCTGATCGAGCTTCATGAGCTTGAGACACTCCCTGATCAGGTCATGCCGCACCCCTTCGATGCTGCTGACCTTTTCATGGACATCCATGTACTTGAGATTGATATAGCCGTCCACGTTGGGCTTCAGCCCGACGTAGACGTACTTGTCGATGGTGGTGCTGACGGTGGCCCCGCCGAAGCGTTCGGCGTACTTCCTCAGGTCCGTCAGGCCGCCGCCGAAGGGAATTCTCAGAGGTGTCTTCGCAAAAATCATCGCAGCCTCCTGGAACCTGTCCGCCCCTGCGTCCGATGCTCACGGGCGCCCGGGGTTATCCGAGCGGCCTGAACACCAGTCGGCTATTCCACGGCCCGCTCCCGGTCGCCCAAAAAACACCGGCGCCCTGAAAACCCCTTCGGCTACTCTACAGCCCGCCGGAGTTCCTCCGGTGTTTTTTACCTGCCCGGCGCCCTTCTTCAGGCTGTTCGCTACTCTACGGCCCGCTGGAGTTCCTCCGCCTTGTCCACCTGCTCCCAGGTGAAAGCGTCCCGGCCGAAATGGCCGTAGGCGGCGGTTTTTTCATATACCGGGTCGAGCAGGTTGAGGTGCCGGATGATCCCGCCGGGAGTCAGGTCGAAAACCTTCGGGATGACCGCTTCGATCTTCTCCTCGGGAACCGTGCTGGTCTCGAAGGTGTCCACCATGACCGAAACCGGGTAGGGGACGCCGATGGCGTAGGCGAGCTGCAGTTCGCAGCGGTCGCACAGCCCGGAGGCCACCAGGTTCTTGGCAATGTACCGGGCCATGTAGGCGGCCGATCGGTCCACCTTGCTGGGATCCTTCCCGCTGAAGGCCCCGCCTCCATGACGCCCCATTCCGCCGTAGGTGTCGACGATGATCTTGCGACCGGTCAGGCCGGAATCCCCGTGGGGTCCGCCGGTGACGAACCGTCCGGTGGGATTTATGTAGTACTTGGTCCTGTCATCGAGGAGACCGTTTTTCCCCAGGACCGGCTCCACAACATATTTTTTCAGATCCGCCTCGATCTGCTCGAGGGTGACGTCGGCGCTGTGCTGATGACTGATAACGATCGCGTCGATCCGCTTCGGCTGGTCCCCCTCGTACTCGATGGTGACCTGGCTCTTGGCATCCGGACGCATCCATGACACCATGCCCGTCTTGCGCACCTCCGCAGCCTTGATCAGGAGCTTGTGGGCGTACATGATGGGAGCCGGCATCAATTCCGGAGTCTCCCGGCAGGCGTAGCCGAACATCATCCCCTGGTCGCCGGCGCCCTGTTCGTGGTACTTGTTCGCGCCTGCATCCACCCCCTGGTTGATGTCCGCGGACTGGGAGTGGATCGTATCGAGGATTGCCATCGACTTGAAGTCCAGCCCGTAATCCGCTTCGGTGTAGCCGATCCGGCTCACCACTTCACGGGCCACCTCCTGAAGATTGACGTAGGTCTCGGTGGTTATTTCACCTCCCACCAGCACCATGCCGGTAGTCGTGAAGGTCTCGCAGGCAACGTGACTCTTCGGGTCATCCTTCAGACATGCGTCCAGAACGGCATCGGAGATCTGGTCGCAGATTTTATCGGGATGACCTTCGCTCACTGACTCTGAAGTGAAGAGGAATCGTCGATTTCGCATATGTTCGTGCTCCTTCTTTTTTTATATGAAAAAAAACGTGTTATGCTGTAGAGTATAGCGGATAAAAAAACCGCTGTCAGCCTGTGCAGGTTCGATTTTATCGGCAGGTTTTTATTGCGCGGCGAGAGGCAGTAAAGCAGCAGGCCGGGAAATATGAAGAAGCCTGGGGGGGCCTGCCGGCTGGAGCGGATAGAACCCGCGGCGACCGGCCGACCATGCCGCGGCAGCCAGCGGCCGATGCCGGGTCTGCGATCGGGACTTTTCCAGGCGAACCGCGTTGACAGAGTGAATAAATCGCCATAAACTGCCGAAATAGAGAAAAGACATGGAAGACCATCTGTTCGTAATTATCAGTGCCGGAATTTTTCCATTCATCGTGAATCTCCTGCTGATACCCGTATTGCTGAAAATGGCGCACCACTTCAAATGGTACGACACCATCGACGAGCGCAAGGTCCACAGCGGGAATATACCCCGTCTGGGAGGCGTGGGGATATTCCTCACATCGGTCGTCATCATCGTGGTCTTCCTGCTTATCCTGGAATATGAAAAATTCTTCGAACTGGTCTTCCGCAAGCAGTACTTCTCGATTGTCCTCGGATGTATCGTCATCCACATTGTTGGACTGCTGGACGATTTCAAGGACCTGAAGCCGCATTACAAGCTCTACGGTGAAATAGCCGCCGCCTGTATCTTCATCTTCGCGGGGAACTACTTCAGACAGCTCTACATCCCCTTCACAGAATCAGCAGTGAACCTCGGCTGGACCGGCCCCGTCATCACCTTCATCTGGATCATCGGCGTCACCAACGCCATAAACCTCATCGACGGCATCGACGGCCTGTCGGGATCCCTGTCCGCTATAGCCGCCCTCTTCTTCGGGCTGGCAGCTTTTTCCATAGAAAACTACAACGCCGCCTTCATCTCCATGGCCATCTTCGGCGCCCTGGTCTCCTTCCTGCTCTTCAATCTGCCTCCGGCCAAGATTTTCATGGGAGATTCGGGCAGCCTCTTCATCGGCTTCGTCCTCTCCACCCTGCCGATTCTGACCTTCAAGGACATAAACGTTTCATACGCCCTGCCCTACGGCGTCACCCTGCTGATCATCCCGATCCTGGATACCTTCGCCGCCATCATCCGGAGAACCCGCAAAAGGCTTCCCTTCCACGCCCCGGACAAGCAGCACATCCATCACAAGCTCCTGACCTTTGGCCTGTCGAACCACGCCATTCTCATCCTGCTAACCGCCATCTCGGCATTCCTCTCCTATTTCGCCTTCTTCTGGGTGCGGTTCAAGAACAATGCCGCCGCCTCAATCCTCATTGTGCTCTGGATACTCGCAATTGCCTTCTTCGTCGTACTTCACTCTCTTAATAAAAAACACCAGAGAAACCAGAAAAATCAGAGCGGGTAAGCTGAGACCGCGGGGCGGCCAGGCCAACCTGGAATGCATCCGCCCTGGCGGCGCAATTTTGTGCTCAAAAAAACCCGGCAGACTCTATCGCCTGCCGGGCTCGGTGTAGTTCGTTCGATTTCGTTCTGCCGGGCCTATAACACGACAGCTGTATACTGTGCAGCTGGAAACGCCGGATCAATGGCTGTTCGCCGTGCGCCTGGGCTTCCAGCGCAGCGGCCGTAAAATCTAATAATGCCGCTGCCGCCCTCCGCGGCCGCTCATCAAACGGCTGCCCAATTAGGTCACGCTGAAATCTAATAATGCCGCTGCCGCCCTCCGCGGTAAATGATGCGGACCTGCTTGTAGAGGCCTTCTCCTTCGCTTTTGGTCTCGATGTCCTGCATATCGTTCAGCGCCGTGTGGACCAGCCGCCGTTCGAAGGGGTTCATCGGATCGAGCAGGCGCGAGCGCTTGCTGCGGCGGACCTGGGCCGCCGTGCGGTGCGCGTTCCGGATGATACTGTCCTCGTGCCGGCTGCGGTAGTTCTCAGCGTCGATGACCACCCGGCGGCCTTCGTCGAGCCGTCCGGCATATATGTTGGTAAGCAACTGCAGTGAATCGAGGTTTTTCCCCTTCTTCCCGATCAGGATCCCCGAATGTTCGGAATCGATGTTGAAACCGACCTTCTGAGGCTCACGATAGGCCACATTCGCCCGTCCGGGAAAACCCATCTTCCGGGTCAGGGTCTCGATGTACTCGATGATCTTCTCTTCGAACTCGTCCTGCGGCTCCGGATCGGTACTGCTGCGGACCGGTTCCCGGCTTTCAGGCTCCCGCCGCTGTTCATTCTCCTGCACGGGCTCCTGGTCGAACTCATCATCTTCCTCAATGTAGACCCGAATCTTTACGTTGCCCTTGCGGAAAATGCTGCCCCTGGTAGTCTCCATGATCTCTACATCGAAATGCTCCCGGTCGAGGTTCAATTCAGTAACTGCGTTATCAATCGCCTCCTTCTCGGTCTTTCCTTCGAATTCTCTAATCATATGTTTCTCCTTAAAAGGAACTTCTTTTTTTCATCATAAAAATATCGTCAATATTCCCCCTGTTTCTGTAGAAAGAAACTCAAGCGCCGCCGGGCTGCTGACGGCAGGATTTTATCAGTCAGCTGTTCTTTAACAGCCTACCTAACCTGCATTACGGCAGCCCGGCGGACGGTGGGGGGTTATTTCTTTTTCTTCTTACGCGCGGTTCCGCCGCCCTTGCCCTTCTGGGCAGCGCTTTTTTTGGCACTGTTCTTTGAAACCGAAGCGCTGACCGCCTGGGGATGTTTCACCTTGCTCCGCTTCTGGGCACTCGCGGCGGAATCGCCGCCTCCTTCTTCCTCCACCTTGGCCCGGTGCTTGGAAGTCGCCTTCTGCTGAAACATGGTCAGTACGTTCGTCATGATCCAGTAGATCAGCAGTCCCGACGGCGCGCTGTAGAGCACGAAGAAGAGAAACAGCGGCATGAAATACATCATCATCTTCATACTGCCCTGCTGACCGGCCGCTCCCGGCGACTGCATGGTCTTGGTGGAAATCACCATAGTCAGGGCGAAAAGTATCGGCAGAAGGTGTATGTCAGACCCGAGAAAGGGAATGCTGAAGGGCAGACTGAAGATGGTCTCCGGCCCGGACAGGTCGGTAATCCACCCCGGGATAAACACCGCCCCCCGCAGATCGAAGTGCTTGTTCAGAAGTCCATACAAGGCGATGAAGATCGGCATCTGCAGCAGCAGCGGCAGACAGCCGCCGAGCGGGTTGACCCCCTCCGATTTGTAGATGTTGGCCATCTCCTGGTTCATCTTGGTGGGATTGTCCTTGTACTTCGCCTTGAGCTCGTTGATCTTCGGAGCCAGAGCCTGCATCTTGCTGGTAGACTGGTAACTCTTGTGGGTAAAGGGGTAGAGCACGATCTTGATCACGATCGTGAGAATGAGAATGGCGATCCCCCAGTTGGGAATCAGCGAGTGAAACAGGACCAGCATTCTTTTCAGAATCCATTCGAGCCATCCGAGTATGGAGCCGGTGTCCATCACCTCTTCGAGATGAAGATCGCTGGTTCCGAATCCGTTTTCATCCGGGTCATTGTAGCGGGTGAGCTCCCGTGCGAGCTTCGGTCCTACATAGAACTGGAACACATCCTCGTTCCTGCTGCTGCGAATGAGAGGCCTGGAAAAAAACATCCGGTGAGCGGGATCAACCGTCTCCATCGGCTTCTCCGACAGCATGATATCGTACTGGGTCGCATCGGGAATCCCGATAACCGTGAAGTATTTCCCCAGGAGGGCCGCCCACATGACCCGGTCCTCGATCAGCTGTTCGCCGTCCTTGATCTTAATCTGGTCGCGCTTCCCGTCGGCGTAGGTATAAAATTTTCTATATTCATAGCGTCCGTCCAGTTCCTCGATCTCCGGTCCGATCTGCGGTCCGTAGCTCAGGGTATAGGCATATCCGTTGAAATCGAGGGGCGGAAATTCGTTGACACTGTTCTCGATCGCCACCCGCAGTTCGAACAGGTAATCCCTGGGCTTGAATTCAAATGTTTTTTTAATGGTAAAAGGTACCAGCCCGCCCTGCTGGTTCCGCACCGCAAAGTCACGGTAGAACTCGATCGTGTTGCTGTCGATCCGGCTCACATAGAACGGTGCATCCACCGCCGGGCTGTACGCTCCGCCGAAATGGAGCTGGAAGGCCCCCTGGTCTGGACCGGTGCTCAGCACCATCTCCAGCGGCTGGTCTTTGTCCATGTGTTTGTTGAGTTTGATAGAGACGGCCTTGGCCCCGCGGTTGTCAAAGGTAATGGTGAACTGCTCGGTTTCGAGCTTGATGGTCTGCGGGCTGGGATCATCCCCATAGGGGACGATTGCGCCTGCGCTGGTCGCCACTACCTGTGCCGGCTGGGAGGTTGCGTTTGAGCTCGTCGATCCTGTTGTGCCTGTCGCAGCGCTCGAACCTATCGCGCCGGTTGAGCCGCCGCTTGCTGATTCCGCGGCTCCGGTCCCTCCGGCACTTTGATCCTGCGAGGGCTGCTCCTGGGCCACCTGCTGCCGGGCCATCTCCTCCGGAGACGGCATAAAAAATTTACTCTGTATTATAAAGCCGACTGTGATTACAGCTACTGATAATACCACCGCCAATAATGTTCGCTTGTCCATACTCACTCCTGGTTTTGTAAAGCATTATGAATTGAGTATCTTCCGGGTATATGTCGGCACAGGAAAACGGCAGTCTCTGAAGGTCAGTCTGCTTGCCAGGTGGTATCGGGATTCGCACTGAGCGCTGCTTTGCTGTACAGCTGCTGCAATTGATTCATTCGATTCTGTAGTGTGTCGGTGTGTGGATATAGCACAATCACCAGGTCAAATCCGGTCTGGAGGGAGGCTTTCATAAGCCTATACGCCTCCTTCATAACGCGCTTCGCTCGGTTCCTTTGAACTGCGGTACCGTAATTTCGAACGAGAGTTACCATCAATCGGTTTGTATCGAGTCCGTTTTCTCTGTAAAAAAGCTTTGCACCAAAACATGATACTTTATTAGACGACGCAAATACCCGGCTGATATCTTTCTTTTTCTTCAGCCGTTCTTGTTTAGTAAGGCTTCTTTTCATCTGCGACGGAGAGTTTTGCCCTGCCTTTAGCCCGTCTGCGTGCAAGAACCTTCCGTCCGCCCTTGGTTGCCATACGAGCGCGAAATCCAAACTTGCGGTTTCTCTTCATTTTGCTCGGCTGATAGGTCCTCTTCATCGAATATCTCCTTATAAAATCGCAAAAAGCGGAATTTTATTGTCAAAGGGCATACCTATGCCCGTAGGTCAGGTAGTATACTCAAGCATTAGGCCTTATGTCAATATCTAGTATGCAGACTCCTGGTGTTGGACTATAAGTATTTTCTTATGCAGCAACAATTTTAACGCCCCTTACAATTCATAGTTCCGTATTTTCCGGCACATTAAGAATCTATTGCCTATTTATCACCATTTTTCGGCAAACTAGAGAGTTGGTGGCCTAATTTTCTGAGAGCCTCCTGAAGCCTCTTTTTCTGACTATCCTTCGAGTCGTTACCGGATTCTACGGACTCCTTGTCACTTGAAGCTGCCTCTTTCGGTGGGCTTTGCGGTTTCCGGTCTGGTGATCTCGGGACCGGTTCTTTTTGCCCTTCAAATTCAGCAGAAGTTTCTTCAGGGTGGGTGGCTGCCCCGTTTTTCAACTCCTCCTGAGCTGATCTCTGCGGCCCTGAATAAAGCACCACCCTCACATCCTTGATTCTGATCTGCGGAAAACGGCGCCGGACTTCACGCAGTATTTCCCTTTTTTTCATGGTGATCATCTGCATCCAACCGGGATGATCGGCTTCGACAATGAGGACATCATTTTTAATGTCGCGGGGCTTTGAATGGGCGGCAAGATCAATACCAGCAAGGTCTTTCCAGCTTGAGAAAAATGAATGGTATTCACCTGCCATTTCGATCTGATGGGCATTAAAATAGTTCTGGAGTATTTCAGCGGCCCCTTTCGGGATTTTCCGGGTTCCCCGGCCTACTTCATCCCAGGGCGGGGCTTTTTTAACATCCGGTTGCTCATGCTGGGGATTATACTGGCGGGACTGGTCTTCATCCTTTTGAAAACCGCCTCCCGAGCCTTTATCTATGTGTTCTTCATCTTCTGGATGCATCCGTTTTCCACCTGGTACATGGAAGTGTCGTCGTCCGCCAGTTCGAGGTACCTCTCGTCAGGCAGGAAGGTGAAAAAAATCTGTTCATATTCCGGCAGTTCCTTCAGAAAACGCTTGCGTTTTTCACCGTCGAGTTCGAGCAGTACATCATCCAGCAGGAGTATCGGCCGGCGGCCGGTTTTTTGGGAAAAATACCTGCTCTGCCCTATCCTCAATATAAGAGACATCAGGCGGAGCTGTCCAGTGGATGCGGTTCTGGAAAAATCCTTCTTCCCGAGCCGAAAAATAAATCTGTCCCGATGAGTTCCGCTTGTGGTCGTGCTGTACAGGAGATCCTGTTCTGTGCGGTCCGATAGATAGGCGAAAATCTCTTCACTGCTGCCGCAGCCCTTCCAGGACGGACGATACTCTATGGAAAAGGCTTCTTCCAGGTCTGCGATGGTGTGAAAAATGGGTGCGACGACCCGGTTGAATTCAGCAATGACGGCGGTTCTTCTTTGCTGGATTTCGAGCCCCTTTTCCGAGATCTGCTGGTTGTAGACGGGGATCAGGTCCCGCTGCTGGTTTTTCAACGCGTTGTTACGCATCTTGAGGATCTTCCGGTAGTCCCGGAGTGTATCTATGAACATCGGATCGAAGAGGCTCATTATCTGGTTGAAAAACCACCGCTGTCTGTCAGGCGGTCCGTTCACGAAGGAGATGTCGTCATGGCTGAAAACAATGGCCGGTAAATATGAGATCAGCTGTTTGCGGTCCTGAATTTTTTTTTCGTTGAGGAAAATGCTTTTTTCCCCATTGGAAATCCTGAAACTGATGGTACCGGCGATGGCCTCCTCTTCCGGACGAAAAAAGGATCCGTGCAGCGCCATCTCCGGCTGACCGTGCTGAACGACTTCCTTAATGCGGTTGGTACGGAAGCTGTTGCCGTAGGAAAGAAGATAGATCGATTCTAAAAAATTACTCTTGCCCTGCCCGTTCGCTCCGATGAGAAAAATGCGCGAGGCATCCAGTTCGACTTTCTGGTCTACCAGATTGCGGTAGGAGTAGGTTTTTACTGATACAAAGGCCATTCTGTTCCAGCCGGCATGAGACTAATCAAGCTGCATCGGCATTACTATGTGGAAAAATTCCTTTTCAGGGTTCGATAGTAAGCTGATCGCCTTGTTCGGCTCACTGAAGCGTATAAGAATCTCTTCCTCATCCATCACCCGCAGCGGCTCGGTCAGATAGAGGTAGTTCAGAGCAATGGTGATGTCGGGTCCCTGATACGCACACTCGAGTTCTTCCTTGGCCACGCCGATTTCACTCTCTTCGGATGTGAGAGTCAGGGTCCCTTCGGAGAGGTTGAGATATATCCGGCGCGATTTCTGTTCGACAAGAAGAGATACGCGCTTGAGGGCTTCCTCGAAGAGATCGCGTTTGATGGTTGCTTCATACTTCTGCTGCTCAGGAATGACCCTCTTGTAGTTAGGGAACTGCCCTTCGATCAGACTTGAAGAGATCTTCTGACTATCAAACTGCAAAAAGAGGTTTTTCTCCCCTACCGCAATTTTTACATTTCCTTCTCCGCTGGAGAGCTTGCGGAGCAGATGCAGCACCTTCGGCGGTATGATGACCGGATCAAAGGCGGGTATCTGATTTTCGAGTGATTTAGAAATAAAGCTCAAACGCCGACCGTCGGTAGCCACCATTGAAAGGGAGCCCTCCTGATTTTCCATGTAGACACCGTTCATGAAATACCTGGTCTCGTCATCGCTCACTGCGAAAATGGTTTGACTGACCATCTCTATGATGTCCTTCTGTGAAACTTCAAAGTACTGATCCTCGGATATTTCCTGCAGTTCGGGGAACTTTTCGCCGGCTATGCTTTTCAGCTGGAAATTGATCTTCTTGAAAAGAGGCTGTATGAGGAGGCGGTTGTTGTCCTGGGAAAATTCGATATCTCCATCAGGTAGAGATCGCAGGATTCCAAGGAATTTGTCACAAAAAACGGTGGTGCTGCCTTCCTCGGCAATGTCGGCTGGAATTTGCGTTTCGAATCCGACTTTGAGATCGGTCGCCTTTATCGTGAGCGTGTTGTTTTCAGCGATTAAAAGGACATTGGACAGAATAGAAAGCGCATTGCGGGTCGATATTATCTCCTGGGCTACCGATATTTCCTTCTGGATAGTATTTTTTTCACAGGTGAATTTCATTGGTCTCTCCTATTACAATTTATTTTAAAAATAGTAATAATAGTAGTAAGCTCTGTGGATATGTGTAAAAGCCTCCTAACTGTTCTACCTACGGTAGATTATCATTCTGGAAAACTCAATATCTTTCGTGCATGTTTATCCACAAAAACACAATCTTATGAAAGTTTTCACAGTACATACAGGAAAATTCACATCTTGTTAAGACTTTGTTCCATACTCCTTTATTCTGCGCATCAAACGTTGGATCGTTGGTTCCAGATAAGGATCCGCCTTCATTCTGCTCTCGATCCGCTGACATGCATGCATTACGGTGGTGTGATCACGGCCGCCGAACTCAAGTCCGACTTCGGTTGTCGAATACTCGGTGATGTTGCGTGTGATGTACATGGCTATCTGCCGCGGAAAAGCAATTGCCTTGGTGCGCTTTTTTCCTCGTAAATCAAACGGGGATAGATTGAAGTATTCAGCGACGGCCCTCTGGATTATTTCAATGGTAATGTTACTCTGCTTTGGATTGGAAAAAACGTCCTTCAGCTGCTCCTGCGCGATATCTACGGTTATCTTCTTACTGAGAATGTCGGAGTAGGCGATCAGTTTGGTCAGGGCGGACTCGAGGTCTCTCACGTTGGTGGTGATGTTTTTCGATATAAGCTCGATGACCTGATCGTCGATTGGGGCTCTCTTGTCCTCGACTTTTTTCTTCAGGATGGCGTAGCGGGTTTCATAGTTTGGCGGCTGGAGGTCGACATTGAGTCCGCGTTCGAAACGGCTGCGGAGACGGTCCGTGAGATGCTTCAACTCGGAAACAGGGCGGTCGCAGGTGAAGACCATCTGCTTGTTCGACTCATACAGAGCGTTGAAGGTGTGGAAAAGTTCCTCCTGTGTCTGATTTTTCCCCTGAAGAAAATGGATGTCGTCAATCAGGAGCACGTCTACGTTCCGGTAACGGTTCTTGAACTGGTGGTTCTTTCCCTGCTGTATAGACTGGATGAACTCGTTGATGAAAGTCTCGGAGGTCACATAGACTACCCGGCTCTTCTGGTTCTGCGTGTAAATGTAGTTGCCAATCGATTGGATGAGATGAGTTTTTCCAAGACCTACGCCTCCATAAATCAGACAGGGGTTGTAGGCAGTGCCGGGATTTTTCGCAATCGCGATGGATGCATTCGCGGCGAAGGAGTTATTTTCACCGACGATAAAATGATCGAAGGTGTATTCGACATTCAGGTCGGGATGCTTTTTTATAGAATTGACGGCTACCGCCTGTTGTACATTCTGAGTGGAGACTATATGAGGGGCTGAATTATTTTGTGAAAAGGTGCCCGTTGAATCTGTGATGATGCGAGGGGAGTTACCTTCGGATTGGTAAACGTCAACTGATCCGGCCGGACCCTTATTCGATGAGACTTGATTGGATGCTTTCCGGCTGGACGGGTCCTGATTGGGGACTTCCTGATTTGATAAGTTTTGCTTCCGGCCTTCGGGATGAAGACCCTCAGTTTGAGGACTATCAGGTTCGTTTTGTTTTGGAAGATCCATTTTCACCACTTCAAAGCTGATTTTCAGGGACATTCCCGAAAGGTCATACAGTGTGTCATGAATCAGTTTCAGATACCGTTGATTGACCTGGTCACGGTAGAAGGAGGAGGGAACGGCAAGGATCAGCTCGTTCTCGAGGGAGTTGTAGTAATGAATATTACGGAACCACATAACGTATTCCTGCTCTGAGAGTTGTACCCTGAGGTGCTTTAATGCTTCCTGCCAGAATATGCTGTAGTCCCACTTCGAAGCCTGATCGCCCATCCATTACTCCACAAAAATCATCTACTTTTACACAAGTTATCCACAAGTATAATTCATATATTCTAAAAAACGTAAATCACGTCTATATCTGAATTTAACAAAAATTTAATAAATAAGTGTTTGTATCATATATATTTATGTAGGAGATTTTAATAAATCTATAAAAACTCTATTATATGAGCGAAAAATTTTGGTTCTCATACTATTACTATGCCATGATTTTAGGAATTTATCCACAAGTTTTCAACATAAGAGTGGAAAAGTTGGAAGGAATACTTCTTGCCCCAACAAAATTACTAGTATGTCGAAAAATGGTGTTAGACAGGTAGGAAACTTTGTCAGTAGTTAGAATTATTGTAACCTGGTTATTAAATTTTCATAGAATTCTAACCTGCAATGGGTTACCCAAGGAGTAACACCAAGCTTCGGCAAACTAGTTTACTTTTATATACAGAAAGGATATAATTTACCATTCTCATAAACGGTAAAACAGGTAGAACACACATGCATGACCAATATTCTGCTCAACATATTCAGGTGTTGAAAGGCCTGGATGCAGTAAGAAAACGGCCGGGTATGTACATCGGGTCAACCGGACCTGATGGCTTACATCACCTGGTATACGAAGTAGTTGACAACAGCATCGATGAAGCTCTGGCCGGCTATTGCTCGGAGATCCGGGTCACTATAGGCAAGGGCAATATCGTCACTGTTGAAGACGACGGCCGGGGCATACCGGTTGATCTCCATCCCGTGGAAAAGGTAAGTGCCTTGGAAATCGTCATGACCAAACTCCACGCCGGGGGGAAGTTCGACAAGAAGACCTACAAAGTATCGGGAGGTTTGCACGGAGTAGGTGTCTCTGTAGTGAACGCTCTCTCACGCTGGTGTGAAGTAACAGTACACCGGGAAAACAAAACTTACTATCAGAAATATGAACGCGGCATCCCGCTCATGCCTGTCGAAGAGAATGGAACGACTGATCACACCGGTACCATTACGCGCTTTCTTGCTGACTCAGAAATTTTTGAAACCACCGATTACAGCTTCGATGTTCTGGCACAGCGCCTCCGTGAGCTCGCGTTTTTAAATAAGGGAATAAATATTCATCTCGAAGATGAGAGATTCCCGCAGAACAAAGTTCGGGACTTCAAATTCGACGGCGGAGTAAAATCATTCGTCAGTTATCTGAGTGAGAATAAAAAACCGATACATAAAGAGCCTGTCTACATCGAAGCCACCCGCGACAACGTCGAGATCGAAGTGGCCCTTGAATACAATGAAGGCTACACGGAAAATATTTTTACCTTCGTGAACAACATCAATACACGGGAAGGGGGAACCCATCTGGTTGGTTTTAAGACGGCCTTGACCCGTGTTTTTAATGATTTCTTTAAAAAATCTAAATTGTCTAAAAAGATGGAGGAGAGCCTGAGCGGCGATGATGTGCGTGAGGGGCTCACAGCAGTAGTATCGGTAAAGGTTCCCGAACCGCAATTCGAAGGGCAGACCAAAGCGAAGCTCGGTAACTCGGAAGTAAAAGGGATCGTCTCTTCTCTCGTCTACGAGTATCTCACCTACTATTTCGAAGAGTTTCCCGGGGTCATCGAGAAAGTCCTTGAAAAAGCAGTTATGGCGGCCAAAGCACGGGTAGCTGCCCGTAAGGCCCGGGATCTTACCAGGCGCAAAAGTTTTCTGGAGAGTTCCGGACTCCCTGGAAAACTTGCCGACTGCAGCGAGCAGGATCCGGAAAAGTGTGAAATCTACATCGTCGAGGGTGACAGTGCCGGAGGAAGCGCCAAGCAGGGCCGTGACCGTCAGTTTCAGGCTATCCTGGCGCTCTGGGGAAAAATGCTGAATGTGGAGAAAACCCGGGCTGACAAGGTATTATCGAACGACAAGCTGCAGCCGATTATTTCATCTTTGGGTGCCGGGGCCGGAAAGGAATTCGATGTCAGCAAAATCCGTTATCACAAAGTCATTATTATGGCCGATGCGGATGTTGACGGATCGCATATCAGAACACTGCTGTTGACTTTTTTCTTTCGCTATATGTCCGATATGCTCGAGAAAGGACATGTTTTTATCGCAATGCCTCCACTCTATAAAATCACCTTCAACCGCAAAGATTACTATGCGTACAATGACAAGGACCGCGTGCGAATACTGAAAGAACTGAATGTCGGTGAAGAAAAGGTCGGTATTCAGCGCTACAAAGGTCTTGGAGAAATGAATCCGGATCAGCTGTGGAATACCACTATGAATCCGGAGACACGAAATATAATACAGGTAAAACTTGAAGATGCTGTCGAAGCAGATCAGATGTTTACGACGCTCATGGGCGAACATGTAGAACCTAGAAGACAGTTTATTGAAGAAAATGCTCTGCTGGTTTCAAATCTTGATGTGTAATTATTATTTCAATCATACCTGCATGCGCATGCCCTCTATGGAAAAGATATTGAAGGAGTTGACCCGTGGAAGAGAATAGAGGTCGAGTAATTCCAGTAGCGATCGAAGATGAAATAAAAGAATCCTACCTCAACTATGCAATGTCGGTCATTGTCAGCCGCGCGCTTCCCGATGTGAGAGACGGACTCAAACCGGTACATAGGCGAATTCTCTATTCCATGCACGAGATGGGACTGCGTTCGAATCAGGCGTACAAGAAGTGCGGTCGAATCGTCGGCGATGTTCTCGGTAAATACCATCCCCATGGAGATCAGTCGATATACGATGCCCTGGTACGCCTGGCGCAGACCTTTTCCATGCGGTATCCGGTGGTTGATCCGCAGGGTAACTTCGGTTCAGTGGACGGCGACCCGCCGGCAGCCATGAGGTACACCGAAGCCAGAATGGCGAAAATTGCCGAACAGATGCTGCTCGACATCAACAAGGAGACGGTGGATTTCGGGCCGAATTACGACGACAGCATGCAGGAGCCTTTGGTACTGCCCGCATCTTTTCCCTATTTACTCGTGAACGGGGCCAGCGGTATTGCGGTCGGAATGGCAACTAATATGCCGCCGCACAACCTCAACGAGATCTGCGCGGCAATAGAAGCATACATTGAAAATCCGGATATCAGCATTGATTCTATATTGCAGTACGTGAAAGGACCGGATTTTCCCACCGCGGGCATCATCTTCGGAAAAAGAGGAATCCGGCAGGCCTATAAAACCGGCCGTGGCCGTATCACTGTCCGCGCCCGTTGTACCCTTGAAGAGGTCCGCGGAGGCAAAGAGAGAATTATTGTATCGGAGCTTCCCTATGCGGTAAATAAGGCCAATCTCATTGTAAAGATCGCCGACCTTGTAAAGAATAAAAAAATAGACGGTATTGCGGACCTGAGGGACGAAAGCGATAAGAGCGGAATGCGGATTGTTATCGAACTGAAAAGGGGCGCGGTAGCAAAGGTTGTACTCAATCAACTTTTCAGTCATACAGCCCTGCAGCAAAATTTCAACGTCAACAGTCTGGCTCTGGTAGATGGAAGACCAAAGCTCCTCAACATCAAGGAGATGATCCACTACTTTGTCCGCCATCGGGTTGAGGTTGTAACCAGACGGGCACAGTACGATTTGAAAAAAGCAGAGGAACGGGAACACATACTACTCGGCTTGAAAATTGCACTGGACAATATCGATGAAGTGATACAGATCATCAAATCTTCAAAAAATGTTGAGGAAGCCAGGGAGAAACTGATCGCTCGATTCGAACTCTCGGAACGCCAGGCGCAGGCGATTCTGGATATGCGCCTGCAGAAACTTACCAGCCTTGAGACAAAGAAAATCATTGAAGAACTTGAAGAGATCCGCAAGCTGATAGCATACCTTCGGGATCTCCTCTCAAGCGAGACTAAAATACTGGCTGTTGTAAAAGAAGAGACCCAGGAGATCGCCACAAAGTTCGGTGACGAGCGAAGCACGGAAATCCTGACCGAAGAAGTAGAGGAGATAAATGTAGAGGATCTGATAAAGAGAGAAGATATGGCAGTCCTCCTTTCGAACAAGGGATTTATCAAGCGTGTACCGGTTTCCAGCTACCGCAGCCAGGGAAGAGGCGGTAAAGGGTCCTCTTCCGTTACTCTCAGGAGCGAGGACTTTATTGAACATCTGTTTATTGCCTCTACTCATGATTATATCCTCTTTATTACCAGTGAAGGGAAAGCGTACTGGATGAAGGTCCATGAGATTCCGGAAGGTTCAAAAACTTCCCGCGGATCACATATTAAAACACTCCTGGCTATTTCCGCGAACGAAGAGATCACCTCGGTAATAAATCTGACGGATTTCAGTGAAAATGAGTTCATTTTTATGGCGACCAGACGGGGTATTGTCAAGAAAGTAAAGACTTCAGACTTTACCAATGCAAGAACCCGGGGGATTATCGCACTGAACCTGAGTTCCAATGATAGATTGATGTCATCAGTTTTGACAGATGGAAAGAATGAAGTAATTCTCATTTCGAGGAGTGGAAATGCGCTGCGATTCCACGAAGAGGTTGTTCGCGCTATGGGTAGAAATTCACGTGGTGTCCAGGGTCTTAAGCTCTCCTCGAATGATGAACTGATTGGGGTGTTGAGGGTCTCCGAAGGAGAACAGATGTTTCTGGTCAGCGAAAACGGATTTGGAAAAAGAGTCGAATATGATAATTTCAATCCTCATGGGCGCGGTACAAGAGGTCAAATTGCATATAAGACCGATGAGAAAACCGGTGAAGTCGTAGGAACACTTAGTGTGGGAGAAGAGGATGATATTGTATGCATCACTTCTCAAGGCAACAGCATTAAGCTGCAAGTAGAGACAATTCCCAGCCAGGGCCGGCTTGCCAGAGGGGTTATCCTGGTCAATATTGAGAAACCCGATCAGCTGGTTGGTGTGGCCAGAGTGGTGAATGAGAAGGATGAGGAAGAATAACTGTTTCACGTGAAACAGTTATTCGATAAATGGTGTTAATGTTTTTATAATCCTACATCCAATCGTTATTTAAACAGTGTTATCTAAAAATGCTTCTAACATATCGATTATTCTTTCCTGAGTAGTAAATTGTCTATATCAAAACACCATTTATCAACACACTATGCAATTTTGGTATCTTTTTTCGATGTTTCCTGTTTCTTTAGATTGGAATTATCCAAAAGAGGCGTAGGATATATCCTTTTTAAAATTTTTTGATCTACAGAAAGTATCTTTATACGGGATGGAAAGAAACGCTCTCGAAAAAAGTGTTTTATATAATATGAACTAAGCTTTGATGGTATTCCTGCCATATCAGAGTGAGTATACTTGTTATTTCCTCGAACGCGGTAGGACTTGATGAAATTATGGTAAAAGCGATAAATAACCATCCTTTCCAACTGGTTGTTTACATTTCTTCCAAAGCATATGGACTTCACAACGTGTTCCGAAAGATCTTTTCTGAACTGCCTATCCATATAGTTCACTGAGAAGAGTGGATTTTTAATTGTACGGGGTTCCTTACTGGATATCCTGGTATGTTGAAATTTTTCAGCTTCAATCAGAGTTCTTAACTTGAGATTATTTCTGATAGCTGCTACGTAAGCTTGTTTTCTGTCAGTAAAGAGAGTTAACTCTGACTTATCTGATTCTTTCATGATTTCTATGATTGAACTGATCAGTTCTGAAAAACTCTTCTCAACTGCTTTTGGATCAATATTACTGACAGATTCATAGTGTTCCTTCTTTTCAACTTGCTGATCAGAGAGGTTCCCAGCTCTTTTTATTTGCGCATAACTAAGTGAATAGAAAAATTGTGTTCTTTTACCAATCGCAATGTTTATATTATTTGGGAAGTAAAAATTCTGAACAACGCTTTGAAATCCGTCACATACTATTGGCTCCTGAATAGTAATTGTTGAGAGAAGTATTGAATGTATATACATGGCCTGAGCAGCCAGCCTTCTCTCCCTGTTAATAATGGTATGAGGTGATACTTTTTCTTTTCTCGATAAGTCTGAAATACTGCTGGTTGCTGCAATCCCATTAAAGATAGCTTTGTAGCTTACTTTTTTCTTAACATGATAATCAATATTGAATGTTTGCTCAGAAAACCGAACTTTACAGTATTTACACTTATACCTCTGTACTTTTCCATAAAGACGGGATGAATAGAATCCGTCTTTTGAATACCATTTTACGCTTCTCTGATTGTTCTGGTACGCATGAAAGTGACATTCCGGGTTGGGACAGAAATGTGGTTTAAACATCTTTTACCTCCAGAGTTTTAAGTCTTTACTTATGTAGAGGAGGTAAAGTATCTGATTGCTTCAACCTAGTATGCAGAAAATTGGTGTTTTATCCTTTATTTTCTTGGGATGAGAAGAATTTAATAAAATAGCTGTGGAGGATTCTTCTAATTATTACTTAGTTATGCAATTGTACTTGGTTTGTCACCAATTTTCGACAAACTATTAGATATGGTGTTCCAAATTTCCTTCTTGCGCTTATCATCTAAAAAGGAAGCGAATAAGGTATTCTTAAGAATTGTGATTAGTTCATTAAATGTAAAAATCTCTTCAGTGAGTAAGTTCATGTATTCATCTATGAGCTCCACGCCAAAGATTGTCGGATCGTCGGTATTCAGGGTTACATTTACTCCCTGATCAAAAAACGTGCGGATTGGATGATTCTTGTAAGAACTCACATACCTACCGGTGAAGATATTACTTTTGGGACAAATCTCTAATGGTATCTTTGATTTGGTTAGATAATTCATTAGAGAGTCATCCTGAACAGCGCTTATACCATGACCGATTCGTTCGGTTTTCAGATCCTTAATAGCATGCCAGATTGAATCAGGTCCGATGTCTTCACCGGCATGCGCAACTACATGGAGATCATGCTTTCGCGCTTTTTTAAAAACTTTCTTATAGTCTTGGGCAGGTCCTTTATCTTCCGATCCTCCCAAACCGATACCGATAATTGAATCTTTCCTGTTGTTTAAGGTTTGATTCAAATTATGCATGGCATTCTCAGGTCCGAATGTTCTGGACACATCAATAAGATACTTGATTTCGAGGTTTTCTTCTTTTTTTAATGATTTTGCACCGGCATCAAGGATTTCCAGCATTTTTGGAAAAGAAAAACCATTCCGTACGAATTTTGAAGGGGCAAAGAAGATTTCAGCGTATACAATGTTGTTTCTTTTTAGATAATCCCTTGCGTCTTCGATAAGAAAGAGAATATCTTCTTCAGCCTGAAAGGAACTTTGGATTACATTGATGAATAGATCAATAAACTCATTTAGACTCTTTACTTTGAAACGATTGTATAGGTCAGCTTTTGTCTTGATACCTGAAAGTGAAAGATTATGTTTTGCCTTGAGCTTCCACAGAGTATCGACACTTACAAGTCCTTCTAAGTGAAGATGAATCTCGGTTTTAGGAAGAGCAGTAATGATTTTTCGTATTTCTTGTTTTGTCACAGTCTTCTTTTCCATTCAATATAACTCGTAAGTAGTTCATTGGGTAGCCTACTGTAAAATAACGGCTAAAATCCTCAAAATGTTTAGCTTTGTTTATTCTGTATCCATATGATACAATAATAAACAGTTCCTACTATTAACTCTATATCATTTAAATATATTTTCAACAATTTTATCCTAGAATAACCGTTTTGTAGCGGTCTGTATACGCAATATTTTATAAAATTCTAACTTTCTTGTTCTTACATTGAGATTAAGAGTGTATTTTTTTTAAATTTCATCTTATTACTAATGATAGAAACAGTTATCCACAGTGTGTCTCATGTATTGTACAGGATATCTACAACTTATCCTCAGGTATTGATTTTGGGTCTGTATTATAACATTGATTGGATCGAAAAAAAGGCAGTACAGAATGTGTGTACTGCCTTAATCAACTGAGGCTATTCTAAACGGACACTACGCTGCTTACACCAGGTACGGTTTCTTTTAGATATTTTTCTATACCCTGTTTAAGAGTCAATTGAGCCATGGGGCATCCATTACATGCACCTTGCAGCTGTACTGAGACTTTACCATCTTCTGTTACACTGATAAACTTAACATCTCCTCCATCTGCCTGGAGAGATGGGCGAACATCCTCTATTGCTTTTCGTACTAATTCTTCCATTCTCTATCCTCCTTTTAGAAAGTACTTTATTTTTAGTAGTTTAGTCAAGCAATCTAGTTTGTCGAAGATTGGTGTTACTTTTTAGATAAGTATATACCTAACCAAATAATAGCCTTATAAATACTTCAATCATGTCTTATCCTTTATAATAAATCAAAATAGAATCTACGGAACACCATTTATCTGCAAACTATAAAATAATAGGGTTATAGAACACCACTCCAAATGACAGGTTAATGCTTTTCATGTATAATAACGGCCAATATGGCAGCAAAGACAATAGTATTCGCAAATCAGAAAGGCGGAGTTGGTAAGACCACTTCTGCAGTAAATATTGGAGCCTATCTGGCAGAATCTGGGAAAAAAGTACTGCTGATAGATTTCGATCCCCAGGGTAACCTCTCGAGTAGCGTTGGTGCTGAAAGAGAACGGTCGGGTATATATGAACTTATCACAGAGCAAGTTCCTGTTGATGGTGTCATTCAGAGTACCTCTGTTCCCAACCTGTCCGTAATACCTGCTGATATCAACCTCACAGGTGCAAACATTGAACTCATAGAAGCCGAGGAAAGAGAGTTTTTCCTGAAGAAGACAATCCAAAATCTCAGTAACGGTTGGGATTACATTCTGATTGACTCTCCGCCATCTCTGGGTTTATTAACTCTTAATGGTCTTGTAGGGTCGGACCAGGTTTTTATACCTCTTCAATGTGAGTACTTCGCAATGGAAGGTTTGAGCCAGCTTCTCAAAACGATCCGAATGGTGCAGCGGGCATTGAATCCTCAATTAAAAATAGGTGGAATCTTTTTCACAATGTATGATTCACGTACAAATCTGGCTAATGAAGTAGTACAAGAGGTTACAGGGTATTTTAAGCAAGTTGTGTTCAAAACCATTATTCCCCGAAATGTAAAACTCTCAGAGGCTCCTTCTCATCGGGTTCCGATCAATCAATACAATAGTTCATGTATTGGAGCAATAAGTTACCAGAAGCTGGCACAGGAGGTAATCGAACGTGTCTAAACGAGCACTTGGCAGAGGACTTGATGCGCTCATCCAGCAGGTTGATGAGAATCTTCCTTCCAATCAAAAGGATATTGTAAAAATACCTCTCAGAAATATCAAATCAAATCCGAATCAGCCAAGAAAAGAGTTTAATGAGGAGACTCTTGCCGAGTTAGCCGACTCGATCAAACAGCAGGGTATTATCCAGCCGATAATTGTAGAGAAAGACCGTGATTTGTACACAGTGATTGCTGGAGAAAGAAGGTACAGAGCTTCGCGTATCGCAGGACTTACTGAAATCCCGGTTATAATTCGTACTTTTACCGAGGAAGAAAAGCTTGAAATTGCTCTTATAGAAAATATTCAGCGAGAAGACCTGAATCCTATTGAAGAGGCCCGGGCTTTTAAACAGCTTATCGAACGAAACAATATCAGTCAGGATAATCTGTCAAAGAAAATAGGGAAAAAAAGATCAACAATAGCTAATATGCTCCGTTTATTAAACCTACCGGAGGATATGCAGGTCTCTATTGCAAATGGAGAGTTAAGTCCGGGTCATGCCCGTGCAATTCTTTCAGTAGTGAACCCTGCAGACCAAAGAATACTGTATAACCGGATTCTAAATGAATTTTTATCCGTACGTGAGGCGGAACGGCAGGCTAATGGTTTTAATAAAGGGATTCGCGGAACTGAAAAGCAGCGTGATAAAAGCTCGACTACAAATAGGACGGTTCCAGAGCTGCAGGAAGTTGAACAGCGTTTCCTGGATGCACTTGGCACGAAAGTAAATATAAAGGGAAATATGAAAAAGGGGAAAATTGAGATTGCTTACTATTCAAAGGATGATCTTGAAAGAATTTATGACATCATAATTAAATAGTATGACGAAGATTGGTGTTATTTTTACTTATCTTCTTTATGTAAAAAAGATTATATCTCTGTTTAATATCTTTTATCTAACTTATTAAGATGTAGAGAAAAAACGCCAGTATTTCACCATTTATCTGCAAACTATTGGATCTGTTGGTTTACAAGCACCCCCGCTTTCATTACCCTCTAGTAATTCAATCGGCGGCAGCCTTTCCGGACTTATAGTAAGATAGAGAGATGGCGAAAAACAGAATAGTATTTACCTGTAAAGAATGCGGTCATGAAGAGACCAAATGGCTCGGTAGATGTCCAAACTGCGGGAGTTGGAACAGCTTCAGGGAAAACATCAAAACAGGAAAAGGAAGCGGCCGGTCGGCCGGCGCAGTGGATCACGGCGGCAGCACAGCAAAAACCCGCCTGTCTGATCCGGTCCTTATTGATAAGATCGAGTACAGCGACCATGTCCGGATTGACTCCGGTATCGATGAGTTGAACCGCGTTCTCGGCGGCGGAATAATGATGGGCGCATCTGTGTTGATTGGCGGCGAGCCGGGGATCGGCAAATCAACTCTCATGCTCCAGTTGGCTGCCGCGGTTGAGATAGATTCTCCCGTACTGTACATCTCGGGCGAGGAATCGGCGCAGCAGATCCGTATGAGGGCCGAAAGGCTGCATGTCGTCACCGGCCATTCCACTAATGCAAAAAAAGCACAGGCCCCTAACTCCAATATATATCTTAATGATACAATAAATACCACAGACCAGGCCGAAAATCTACCCTCAAAAAAAACTTCCCTCCATCTTGTGTGTGAATCCGATCTTGATCGTATTCTGTCGATTCTGAACAAATTGGCGCCGACGGTAATGGTAGTGGATTCGATTCAGACGCTGGTCTCTCAGGAGGCTGGCAGTATACCAGGTACGGTAAACCAGCTGAAGTACGGCTGTCACGAACTGATCGACTGGGCCAGAGAAAAGAACACCGCACTTTTCCTGGTGGCCCATGTGACGAAGGAAGGGACCATCGCCGGTCCAAAAGTCATCGAGCACATGGTAGATACAGTGCTGTATTTCGAGCAGGCCGACACCGGTGTCCGGATCGTACGGGCGGTAAAAAACAGGCATGGATCGGTTGATGAAATCGGATTGTTTACTATGGAAGCTGACGGTTTAATACAGGTGAAAAACCCGGTTTCCTTTTTCCTGCAGCAGAGAAAAACCGAGCTCCCCCCCGGAATAATCGCAGCACCCGTGTATGAAGGATCCCGGGTGCTGATGGTCGAAATCCAGGCGCTGGTAGTACCGGCAAAGAGCGGTTTTTCCAGGATCTATTCCGACAAGATAGATTCGAACCGGGTCTCAAGGATCGCGGCGGTGCTTGAGAAAAACCTGTCGGTACGTTTTTCCGACCAGGATATCTACGTGAATGTCGCCGGGGGCATTCGTCTGGTCGAAGTTGGCATCGAGCTGCCCCTCGCGATTGCCCTTTACTCGGCGCGAACGGGCATTGCCGTGCCCCGAGAGATTTCTCTGGCGGGAGAGATCAGCCTCGCCGGAGAGATCCGGCCGACGGCGCACATGCACAGAAGAATCAAGACGGCCTCGGAGATGGGATTCAGGAAATTTTTCGGCCCCGGGGATGTTCATGCGCGGGACTCACGGGGAATTCGCGAAAAATCGGATTCAGCCGATTCCGCAGATGCGGATGGAGTTGTTTTTACCAGAGTAGAAAAAATTACGGATACGATTAAAGTTGTATTCGGCAGCCGGAAGTGAGCTGGTTCGAAGCCTGTCGATGGGGTGAGTTGCACCGATGGGGCTCGGCCTGATACTACTCAAATCGTTTCCGGTGCACTAAGTCCTGCACACCTATCCATCGCTAAAGATTCTTCCCGGAAGGCTGCTCAGGCCAGCAGGTTCAGTAAAAAGGGAAAAGCGACGAAGGTGCCGATGGCGCTGCCGACGCTTGAGAGGAAAAAGACGATCAGCACATGGGTGATTCTGTTCCGGAAGAAGCCTTTTACCGAGAGGATGTCATCGCCGAGGTTTTCGAAGTCGAGGACCCGCGGGCGGCGGATGTAGCCTTCGAAGAGACCGGTTACGATGCCGACGCCTATTGTCGGGTTCAAAGATGTGAAGGGGGCGGCGATGAATGACAGAATTATCGTAAGGGGATGGGCCAGGGCGATGAGGGCGCCGATTGCCGAGAGGGTTCCGTTCACAACGACCCAGTACATGAACATTTCAATTCCCTGACTCCAGCCGGATTTGACGAATCCCGCGGCCAGAAGTCCTAAGACTATTGCCGGGATGATCCAGGGGAGTATCCGGGAAAAGGAGGAAGGAGGCGGAACGTGTGTGATGGTCTCCAGTTTTTTTTCCGCTTCTATGCGGTCCTCTTTTTCCAGCTCTTTGAGCCAGCGGGTGATGCCGGGTGCATGGCCGGCCCCGATTACCGCCAGCACGTTTTTTCCATCCGCCTGAAAAATCTTCGTTGCCAGGTACTGGTCCCGTTCGTCGATCAGGACTTCCTTCACGGACGGCAGGAATACCGCCAGTTCGTCCATCATGTCGTCGAGGGCGCTTTTCTGCTTGAGGTTTTCGATGTCTTCTTCCGAGAGTTCTTCATTGGAAAAAATCGAAGCCAGGAGGGCCGACATCATCTTCAGTTTGTTCCAGGGTGAGGACTGCGACCAGGCCCGGCGCAGGGTGACCTGAATCTCCCTGTCCGCGAGGGTAACTGGTATCCCCTCCTCTTCTGCGGTGAGGACGGCGGCTTTCATTTCGTCTCCCGGTTTTACGCCGAGCTGCTTTCCCAGTTTGCGCTGGAAACTGGTGAGGACCAGGTTCGCCAGCAGGAGAAAACCGCGACGTTGCCGGAGGACCTGGTCGATTTTCAGGTTGGACCAATTCTGTCCTTCAGAGAGTGTTTTATAACGCTGTGCGTCGATTTCCACACAGACGTGATCGGGCTTTGTTTCCCGGATACGGCGCTTGACTTCCTCCGTGCTTTCACGGGAGACGTGAGCCGTTCCGAGCAGGGTAATGACCCTGTCGTTCAGTGTTACCGTAGTGATCGTGTCGGTGTCGGTGGCGGATGTGTCGGGAGCGGGTGTCCCGGGCTGCGGGGCCGTATCCTGAGTGTTAGGTGTAGCGTCCAATTCAATTTTCTCCTCATGCTGAATCCACTGTCACAGTGGTACTATTCAACGATTTTATCGGAAAGCTCTTCGATTGCCAGATCGGTCTCATACAAGCCGTAGATATTGGCGTCTTCTACTTCGAGAAAGTACTTATTCGCCAGACTGACTTCTCCATTCAGTTTGTAGTACGTTGCCAGGTAAAAAAGGGCCCGTACCCTTACGGTGATGTTCTCTTCATTGATGATCTTCGCTGTAAAGTAGTTGTCATATCCTTTTTCTGTAAAAAGTCTTGCTATATCATATAGATATGTATCTCTCGGCATGGAATCCATGTATGCCTTGATGTATTCGGTTCCTTTTTCCTTTTCGCCGGCGAAGAGGTACGAGATTCCGGCCATCAAAGCGTGCCCGTAATCTTTGCGGTTCCGCTCAAAGTGCTTCCTGAAATAGACGGCTGCTTCTTCATACATCTCACGGGAGTAGGCGATCAGTGCCAGCGGTTCGTAGGCAGGATAGTAATCCTCCCTGAGGCGTATCAGCTTTTTATAGTCCTCGAAGGCCTCTTCCTTTTTCCCCAAGTCCTGTAAGATACCTGCGGTGTACACATAGCCGAGAAAGTATTCCGGATCGATCTCTATCGCCCGGTTGAAATCACCGAGAGCAGCCTCCATGTTGCCCACGTGAAGATAGAGCTTGCCTCTGTCAATGTAATTCCAGTAATGGTCAGGGTCAAGTTCAATCGCTGCCGACAGATCTTCCAGTGCGCCGTTGATGTTCCCGGTGCCGGAGCGCGCCTTTGCGCGGTCCACGTAGGCGAAGGGATAGTCCGGTTGAATGCGTACCGCTTCGTTCAGCTGTTCCTCCGCTTCGGCATACTGTTCTTTCCTCAGAAGCACATGTCCGTATCCAGTACGGGCGACGAAATTGTCCTCATCATAATGAATGCTTTTCTCGAACTGTTCTTCGGCTTCATCGAGCTTCTGATCTTCGAGAAAGAGCTCTCCGAGAGCGGCATGAGCGGCGGCGTTGGTGCTGTCAAGTGAGATGACCTTTTCCAAGAGGGTTTTCTGATTTTCCCGGTTGTTTTTCATCCCGTTGATCAGTGCCAGGTTGTAGAGCGCATCCGTATTGTCGGGGTCCATTTCCAGGACTCGTTTTACAGCCGCTTCTGCTTTTTCTGCCTGTCCGATTGTAATTAAAAGGGAGGAATACAAGAGCTGTGTTTCAGTACTTTCAGGATTATCGGAATACGCCTCTTCGAATTTCTGAACGGCTTCTTCGGGATTGCCGGCGGACACTGAAGCGCTGATACTTTCATACGGTTCTACTTCGAGGATCGATGCCGGTTCTTCCTCCCGCGGAACCTCCTGCTCAGGCTGAACACCGGCACATCCGGCAAAAATATATATCATAATGATGTATAAAAGTGCCGGACAGGACAGTCTGGATAAGAGCTTCGCTATGGAACTAGTCTGAAAAACACCTGTTTTTTCTTGCATAGATAGGCTTCCTCCGGTACAAATATCCCGTGGAGCACACTATACTAAGTGAGCCCGAATTTAACAAGGTTGCAATTGAAACTTGCCGCTGATAAAATGATCTGCGCAAATAGGAGAAAATACCTGCAATGAAAAACAGGCTGCCCAAGAAATACTACCTGATTCCCGCACTCTACGTTGTGCTGATTATTGTGTTTCTGCACCTCCATTTGAATGAAAGCGGGGGGCGATATATAACCCACACCATTGGTCCTGTAACTGTACGCTACCGGCAGGAGGGCGGAATGCGCAAGGGCGTGAGCCGGCTTGTATTGAACGTGGCCGGTATGACGGCCGATCTCTCTGACGGCGTGCCTGTGGAGGATCCCGGCGGGCGCAGCGACCTCATCGGCATCAGAGAAGTGGATTTCGAGAATGATCTTCTGACACTGGTGCTCAACCGCGGGGGCAGTATCGAATTCGCGAGGGGTTTTTCCCTTTCCGGGGGTATTCACTCCGTGGAAAACGGCGGGAATACATCCGATACCGGGTTCGCCGTAATGTACCGGCCGGATTCCGAGAGTACCGATGAATTTCGGCCTGTTTTACAGCTGGCACTCCCGGCAGGGACCGGGCTCCTGGATCTTTCCCGTCCCATGCCGCTGATGCGCATGGAGATGAAGGACCAGGAGTTTTTGATCGCCCACAATCACAATGTCTTTCCGGAAGATCAACAGTTGACGGTAAAATTCAACCTGCCGGCGACACCCGGTTTTTTCCACGAGGTCAATGAAAGGGCGGCATTGGATTCTGAAGGCGAGGATGTGATAGATCTCGTACCGGGAATGGTAATTGAACCGGTGCGTTTGGAAGACAGTCTGAGTTACTGGTTTTTTGGAAAAGGCACCCCGCCCTCTGATCAGGAAGTGAATGGAGCACTGGTCAGAAAACAGCAGAACATGATGGCTTTCTGGCGGAGAGGCGGAGCCGCGGAAGCCGGCGAGATAGTCAGCGCTATGGCAGCTCAGTCTCTGCAGACCAGCGGCCGAACTGGGTTGGATACTCCGGCGGGGTTGAGTGATTCGGCACGGCAGACGGGCAGCTGGCAGGCGGCGCCTTTTTTAGGAAATATTGTCCAGGCGGAACAGCGGTACAGCAACGAAGAACAGCAGCTCGTGAGAGGACTCGCTGATCTGAATTCCGATGCGCTCATCCGGTTTTTATCGGATTCGGTGAAAACAACCGATTACCCTTCTATTCTTTCCCGTCTGGTTTTTGCCGGAGATGAAGCCCTCTCCCCAGATTATGAGAGCCTCCTCACACAGATACTGGAGAACCGGCTGGACAATTCTACGGCGGCGGCCGGATTGTTCGAACTGGTGGTCAACGGATCCGCCCATTACCCGGAGCAGTTCGGTTTCATGGATGATCTCATCGAAAAGAGTTACCGGCAGGTGCTTCCGCATATTTTTCAGAGAGATTCCCGGCTCATGTACCGTGCCTATTCAGATGCTGATTCAGCGGCAAGAGCGGTAACGGCGGTCAATCCATTTGTCCAGCTTCGGGTAGCCCGGGCGCTGCAGTTATATTCCACGGTCCAGGATAATGATTTGGCAGGGGCCCTCGGGAACAGTCTATTGATGTCGGCCCTATCGAGTATGGACTCCAATGGTTCGCTTCCGGTGGAGATCATTTTCGAAGCTGATACAGTGCAGCCTACCGATTCGATGTTTTCTCCGGCTGAGGTGTATCCGTTCATGTCGGACAACAACTACTACCCGAGAGTGGTGAGCCTGCGGAGAGAGCTGGGAAGCGATATCCGTCTCTGGACTGGTGCGCAGGCGGTTGGTGCGGTACAGAGGGCCGACGGTTTCGAGATTACTTTCGATTTTGCCGCCGGAGAGACGGAGTTCATCGTGATGCGGGGGATCGATCCTTTCGCTTCCCTCGAGATGTACGGCTTGACCTGGAACGGGGACTGGCGCTTCCAGAACTACGATGTGGGCGGCTGGTTCTACGATCGCCAGCGGAGGGTCCTATACATGAAGCTGAGGCATACCGAGAAGGTTGAGAGAATAAGAATAGTGACTAACTAGTTTGTCGAAAAATGGTGCTATAATCTCATTAAACTATTACCTTACTGGATTCTCTGCTCTTTTAGCTGAATATTATCGGCAACTCTAATAGGCAGAGAGAATAACAGTTAAAAAACACCAATATTCTGCAAACTAGTTAAATGATTTCTACCAACCTCTCAACAGTAAACCCAAGTTGAGCCGCCACGTCATTCCCCGGGCCGGATTCCCCGAAGCGGTTGATGGTAAAAAGGTCCTTCTGATCGCTTACCAGTGTTCCCCAGCCGGCGGAGATCCCCGCTTCGACGACCACTACCCGGCTTCCGGAAGGAATCAGCGCCTCCCTCTCACCAGTGTCCTGGTTCAGAAATGTATTCAAGTCCGCAATGGAAATCACTCTCACCTTCTTACCGGACTTCTCAGCGGCTTCGAGTGCCATCCCGATCTCGGAACCGGTTGCGAGGAGGACTGTTTCAGGGGTCCCTTTGCAGTCCTTTACGAGGTAGGCGCCTTTCCGCATGGACCGGTTCCAGTTCTGGTCGGCCTTGGAATAGGTGGTGACGTTCTGCCTGGTGAGTACGAGGGCGGTCGGGCCTGTCTGGTTTTCCATAGCGATCTTCCATGCTTCGACGGTCTCTTCGGGGTCACCCGGGCGCAGAACGGTCAATCCGGGGATTGAACGAAGAGCGGAAAGGTGTTCCACCGGCTGATGGGTGGGGCCGTCTTCTCCGATGTAGATGGAGTCATGGGTAAAAATGTAGATCACCGGGAGTTTCATGAGTGCCGCCAAACGGATGGCAGGCCGCATGTAGTCGGAGAAAACCAGGAAGGTGGCTGCGTAAGGGCGGAGGCCGCCGTGGAGGGCGATTCCGTTGGTAATGCCGCCCATGGCGTGTTCCCGGACGCCGAAATGGTAGTTGCGGCCGCCGCGGTCCTCCCTGCTGTAGTGTCCGTAGTTTTTCAGCTCCGAGTTGTTGGAGGGGGCCAGGTCCGCCGAACCTCCGACCAGGTTCGGTAATGCGTCGGCAAGTTTCTGCAGGACTGCGCCGCTGACTTTGCGGGTGGCTTCAGCGTCGCCGGGGCCGAAGTCCGGAAAAGCCATGTCCTGTGGAAGCCCGGGCTGCATGTACGTGTCCCATTTTGTCTTCAGGTCGGGATTAGCGTTCGCCCAGGCTTTGAAGGTCTCTTCCCACTCGACGTACTGCTGTCTCCAGAGGGGCTGCTTCTGTTTGAAATAGTTGCGGGCTTCGGGATGGACGAAAAAGGCCTGATCTTCGGGGATTCCGAGTTCCCGGCGAGATGCAAGGACTTCTTCTTCCCCGAGGGGCGCTCCATGAACGCCGTGCGTTCCGGCCTTGTTCGGTGAGCCTTTGCCGATTATGGAGTTCAGAATGATGAGGGACGGCTTTTTGGTTTCGGCCTGCGCCTTCTGAATCAGCTGAGACATCTGCTGAAAATCGTAGGCGTCACCCTCGAGGACCTGCCACCCATAGGCCTTGAAACGGTCGGCTACGTTTTCGCTGAAGGCGAGACCGGTGGAGCCTTCGATGGAGATGGAATTGGAATCGTACAGTACGATGAGTTTTCCCAGACCGAGATGGCCGGCGAGAGAAGCGGCTTCGGAGGAGATGCCCTCCATAAGACAACCGTCTCCGGCCAGTGCGTAGGTGTAATGGTCGATTATGGTGTGCTGTTTGGTATTGAAAATCTCGGCAAGATGAGTTTCAGCGATTGCCATGCCGACGGCGTTGGAAAAGCCGGCGCCAAGGGGTCCGGTGGTAGTCTCTACTCCGGGAGTAAGGCCGTATTCGGGGTGACCGGCGCACTTCGAGCCGATCTGCCTGAATTTCTTTATCTCATCCAGGGAAAGGTCGTATCCGCTGAGGTGAAGCAGCGAGTATAAAAGCATCGATCCGTGGCCGGCAGAGAGAACGAATCGGTCACGGTCGATCCACTCCGGATCATGGGGTGCGTGTTTGAGGATTTCTCCGTACATGAGCGAGCCGATTTCAGCACATCCCATGGGGAGTCCGGGATGGCCGGAGTTTGCCGCCTGAACGGCGTCCATTGAGAGTGCCCGTACTGACAGTGCGCTTGCTTTTAATCCGTCTGTGTTCATTTTTACCTCCATAGTATTCATGCCCCGTATATGTGTATCCCGAATAGTGGTGCGGCTTTATTCTGCCATTATGTACTTCATGATTCAAGTATGCTCAGAGCGGTTTCGAGCCGTCCAAAGGGCGGACTGATCTGAACCCCGTGGATACGTGACCTGATTTCCGCGATGATTTCCCGGGCAATCCGGATTCCTTCCTGGATTCCGGCCTCCTTCTCTTCACAGCGCTTCATGCGCTCCTGGATGTCCATCGGAATGGACACGCCGGGCACTTCGTTATGGAGAAAAAGGGCGTTGCGGTAACTGGACAGCGGCCATATGCCGGCGATCACGGGGACGCCGGCGGGTTTGATTTTTTCCAGGAAAAATTCCAGAAGACCGACATCGAAAATCGGCTGTGTTATGAGAAATTCCACCCCGGCTTCCGCCTTCATGAAGGTATGTTCTATCTCTCTGGTGAGAACTGGTGCGGTGGGATTCGCGCCGGCGCCGATGACGAAGGCCGTGGGATTGTTCAGCGGTTTTCCGGAGAGGTCCATACCCTGGTTGAGCTTTTTCGCCAGACTGATGAGTCCGATTGAGTCGATGTCGAATACCCCGGTGGCTTCAGGATAATTTCCCACCTTGGGCGGATCCCCCGTGAGCAGCAGGACGTTGTGAAGGCCGGCGGCATGCGCTCCGAGCAGTTCGGACTGGAGCCCTATGAGGTTTTTATCCCGGCAGGTGAAATGGGGCAACGGCTCGATGGATGTGTGACTGCGCATTTGAATGGCAGTGACAAGAGCGGATATCCGGCTCGACGCCCTGGGGCCGTCGGGAATGTTTATACAGGTAATGTCGTATTGTGAGAGACTTTCAGCCTTCTCCATGACTTTTTCGAGGCTCGTACCGGCGGGAGGAACGAGTTCGATCGATGTAATCCACTGGCCGGATGCGAGGGCGGCACCGAGGTTCGACCTCTCCTTCAGAGGAACAGGTTCTATGGTAATTTCCTGTTTCGGATGGATTGCATGCACCATGGTGTGCCGCTTGCGGGCTTTTCCCAGCGACAGGATTGCTTGAGCCATCTTGCGGATGTGCTCGGGGGTGGTTCCGCAGCAGCCGCCGATAATCGATGCTCCCGCATCCAGAAATTTGATGGCGTATTCGGCAAAGTACTCGGGGCTTGCCATGTAGAGCTGCCGGCCTTCATATTCCCTGGGAAAACCGGCGTTCGGCATGATGGAAATGGGCTTGGATACCGAAGGCTCGATTTTTTTCAGAATATCCAGCATGTAGGACGGGCCGGTGGAACAGTTGAGACCGAGTACATCCACGGCGTCCTCATTTTCCAGAGCTGAAAAAACGCGCTCGATATCGTCGGACAGGGAGTCTTTCCGGTGGGGGCGAAAACTGAACTGCGATTGTATGGGAATGTCGGGAGCAACTTCCGCGGCTACCCTTGTTGCGAGGAGGAGCTCGTCGAGGTTTTTAAAAGTCTCTAACAGAACGAGATCGACTCCGGCACCATAAAGCGCTTCGATCTGGATCCGAAAGGCTTCTTCCGCCTCTTCTCTAGGCAGGGCGCCTACAGGAGCGATCGTTTTTCCCAGGGGACCGACGGATCCGGCCACGTACAATTCATCGCCGGCGACGGACCGTGCGAGTTCTACGGACCTGGCATTTATTTCCCGTGTCTTGTCCTGCAGGGAGTAGGAAGCCAGACGGATGGGGCTGCCCCCGAAACTGTTGGTTATCAATGCCTGGGCTCCGGCTTCCGCCATTGCCGTATGTATTTCAATTACCAGATCGGGGGACGCCAGGTTGGCGTTTTCGAAGCACTGGTTTACGAACACGCCTTTTTCATAGAGCATCGTTCCCATTGCACCGTCGTAGAGGAGTACACCTTCTTTCAGCCTTTCAAGATAGGGTTTTTTCATATGATGCTCCATGTATCGGTAAAGTTGACGGCAGTCGCCTCAGCCGTTGAGATGTCTGTGCTGCAGCTCCGCGAGCACCTGATCGAATGATAAATCTTCAGAGACCAGCAGTACCATGAGGTGATACACGAGATCGGCGGCTTCGTACAGCATTCGTTCGGGTGTGTCTGCGAGGAGAAGCTCGATTGCCTCTTCTCCGGTTTTTTTCCTGATTTTTTCAGGGCCCGATGAGAAAAGATGGCTCGTATAGGAACCCTCCGGCATGGTTTGGAGCCGCTCTCTGATAATGGATTCGAGATTGGTGAGGATCAGGCCTCCGGGAAAGTTTTCCCCGTCAAAGTATGTATCGGCGGGAGTGTGCGCTGATCCTGAATTTGCATATGAGGGGGCCGGTTTATCATGTTCTTCCAATTCAGGGCGTGCGTCCGTATCGGCAATGACAGCTTCAAACCATGAGCGCTGAGATTTTATATCCAGCAGTACGTGTTCTCCTTCATACGGCAGAACCCTGCCGGTGTCTCTGTGGAGAAACCACAGTCTGTTCTGCTCGATACTTTTTGTATAACTTTTCTGGTTCATGAGACACACATCTTTAATTTTACCCTGCTGTGTTCGAATGACCAGCGGTTTGATCTCCTGCATTTGTTCCCCGTTCATTACCACACCTCGAAAATGGAACTATTGTACTTACCGGCGAGTTCCGGAAGATCGATAGCCTTCTCGTATAGAGCTTTACCGGTAATGACGCCGGCAATACGGTCCGCGGCTACCTGTTCGATGTCGGAAAAATCTTTGGCTCTTCTTATTCCGCCGGATACGATGACGGGAAGACCTGATGAATCTGCCACCATGATACTGTTTTCTATATCCGGGCCCTGCATGGTACCATCGCGCTGGATGGAGGTATAGATGATGCTCACGGCCCCTGTTTCCCGGGCCAGCCGCGCCGCCTCGGTATCGCTCATGGCTGAACCCTCTTCCCATCCGGATATTCTGACTTCGCCTTCATGGGCATCGATTCCGGCGATAAAACGGCCGGGGAATCTTTCCGCCCAGCCCGCGATCGTGTCAGGATCCCGGATAAGCATTGTTCCGACGATCAGCCGGTCTACACCTGCTCCCAGGAGCTCCTCTACATCCTGCAGGGTACGGATCCCCCCGCCGACTTCGATCGTCATATTGACAGCGCGACGCACGGCCCGGATGATCTCCCGGTTATTTTTTCCATCGCCCCGAGCGGCGTTCAGGTCGACAAGATGGAGTCTTTTAATCCCCATCGCTTCAAAACCGCGCGCCAGTTCCACCGGATCATAGTCGTATTCAGTTGAATCACTGTAGTTGCCTTTGTACAGCCTTACACAGGCTCCGTCGAGCAGGTCGATAGCGGGAATGATCAGCATTTCTCCTCCGGCAGGTGTTTATTTTACAATTCGAGTATACATGTTTCTATTCAGCAGGGCAACAATCAGGATTGTAACAATTTCCTGATGTAATTTGTCCATGCGGGGCGCGACGGCCTCCTTTGCTTGCACGATACCCTGTTTTTTATGTAGAGTGACTCCCATGGAAACACTTACATCCCTGCTGATCATCTTTCTCTTTCTGATTGCCGGCATGGCCGGAGCCCACTTCAAACTGATTCCTAATACCGGCTATCTGGATAAAAGTATGAGTATCGCCCTGGCGGCCCTGCTCTTTTCCATGGGTCTGAGAATCGGGCTGCTTGATTCAGTGACTGACCGGCTGCTGCGGATCGGGCTCTTATCAGTCAGTGTTGCCGTAGGAACGGTGATAGGAACCATACTTGTAACTGTTCTTTTCCTGTTCCTCCATGGAGGCGTGAAGGTGTTTAAACGAAACGGCGCGGTGAGCGCGGGCTCAGCACTTGCCGGTCTTGCTGAGCCGCTGCGTCTGCTCATGTTTGTGTGCGCCGGTTTTCTCTGCGGCATGTTTGTCCCCGCTTTTTCATGGTTTCGTGATGAATACACCACCTATCTCCTGTATGCCCTTCTTTTTCTCATTGGTGTGCAGATGGTGAGAAACGAGGTCGACCTCAAACGGGCGATGCTGCACCCGGTGACCTTCCTGGTTCCGGCGGCGACAGTTATAGGATCCCTTGGAGGTGGACTGCTTGTCGGACTCTGTTTCAGAATAGGAGCCGGGAAGGCCCTTTCCCTGGCGGCCGGTTTCGGATGGTATTCACTGTCAGGAGTTCTGATCACGGAAATGGGCGACCCCGTTCTGGGTGCGGCTGCTTTTCTGATAAATGTAATCAGGGAGACTATCGCCCTGCTGCTGATACCCTTCATGGCCAAAATCAACCTTGCTCCTGTAGCTATAGGAATCGGCGGGGCGACAACCATGGATGTGACATTGCCCCTTATCGAACGCAGCTGCGGAACGGATCACGTTCCTCTCGCTATCGTGAATGGGGCTGCTCTTTCGATGCTGGTGCCGTTTTTCGTCCCGTTTTTTTACACCCTTGGCTGAATGAAGGCGGCTCGTCTCCGTCCGAAGGAGTCTTAGGAAAAATCAGCTGACTGATTAGCGGTATATGGCGGCACCTATGTAAGCAGCCGGATACGGTTGAAGATATAATCCAGGTCGTCCTTCTTGAGGACGGTCCGGTAGTAGTCGGTACCATCGAGCCGAATAGTGTTTTTTGCATCGTCACGGATGTACTTCTTATCGACTTTCTTATCGAACCAATGCACAAGCATTATTTTGCCTTTCCTTATCTCGATGGCGGTCATTCCCCTCTTTCCGATCACACAACCGGAATTGAACACACAGGGAACGACCGTTGACGAGCTGTATACCCGGCTCAGGGAAAGTTCTTTGCCCTTTTTTTCTTCCTGGTCATCGATTTCCTCTTTTAAGCGGCGTATTTCGGATTCAATATCCTCTCGTTCCCTGCTTTTTGCTTTCTGGAATGCCCGCAGCAGTGTCTCGATCTGATAGTTCAGTGTATCGACCTTTGACATAGATTCGAACAGAGGACGGTGCGTGTGGCCGATAATACCTGCGATCCGGTTTTCCTGCGCGAATTCGTACATTCGCTTCTCGATTTTGTACTGTTTATTTTTATCATGGGCGACCGAATAGTGTTTAATTCTAAGGGGACGGGCGATATACCGCAGTATCAGCCCCATGAGATCGTTGAACTTCTGATAATAGAAAGAGAGCTGATGGCCGTGAAACAGGAAGAGAGTACTCCCCTTGTAATTCAAGCGCAGCGCCTCATACAGGGGGTAGCGAAGGGGCAGGTCGGGAAATGAAAACAGCTTGGAATCGTGATTCCCGAATATTTTATAGAGTTTGCCTTTTTCATAAAATGAGTCGAAGATGGTATATATGTCATCCCAGCGGCGGCGGATAAGATGCAGCGGATACCGGTGCAGCTCTTCTATGTCTCCGTTTAAGATGAGAGTGTAATCCTTCTTTAGATAGTAGTCGCTGAGCGCTTTTTTAAAAAGATCCGAATTTGCAAAGAAATCGTCGGTGGATCTTCGGTCACCCATATGAAGATCACTGAAAATAATTATATGGTCACTGTCGTCAATTGAAATCTCAGGACTTTTTTCGCAAAGCTGCCTCAGGATAATCTTGTGCGGTTCCGTCTCCATAGTACTTACAGTGTAATAATAAAATGTGGGAAAGATAAGTATTGTATTAAAAATACGTTAAGGCAATTAACAAAGAGCTGCCCCATCATCGAAATATCAGGCAGACATTACATACGCTAGCGAATCGTCAATGAGCTGCTTCACCTCATATGGGGTGCTGCAGCAGATAAGGGATTGGCGGAAGTCCGGCTCCCGAAGCAGTCTGACGAGTGCGGAGAGAACACTGAGGTATTCCATCTGAGAGTCGGGAGGATTTGCAACCAGGAATAGAAGGTGAACAGGTTGACCGTCAATCGAATCATACTCTATCCC
>Ga0272443_10001331_pt1 | contig 37141 bp, 30 predicted proteins | sample SSMAcet12_FD_193581 | JGI IMG/M metagenome (GOLD analysis project Ga0272443, IMG submission 193581) | Marine sediment archaeal communities from Little Sippewissett salt marsh, Falmouth, MA, United States - SSM-Acet-12 | ecosystem: Environmental > Aquatic > Marine > Wetlands > Sediment ...
CTGGATTATTGCTGCGGTCAGTGCATCGCGCATGGGAGTATTGCACATTATACATTGTTCGCATAAACCTTTCAGCCACCTTTAAGCCTCGCTCATTATGCTATAATCCCCGGTTGAGCCGGATAATAAGGCTTTTATTTATCATGAACGAAATCATCCCCGAAAACACACCCGTACTTGTCACCGGAGGTGCCGGGTTCATCGGAAGTCACCTCGTGGATTTCCTCGTATCGAAAGGACATTCGGTTTCAATCCTCGATGACCTCTCGACAGGCTCCCTTAACAACATTGAGTCAGTCAAGGGCGATCCACGTGTAACTTTCAAGGAGGGAACGATCCTCGATGCCGGACTTGTCGAGGAGATGGTCTCGAAGGCAAAGCTCGTGTTTCACCTGGCGGCCGTAGTCGGTGTCAGGAACGTTGTCGAATTTCCACGCAAGGGAATCGAGGTTAATGTCGGTGGAACTGAAAATGTCCTGAGATCAGCCGCGAAACACGACACCAGGGTCGTACTTGCGTCATCATCCGAAGTTTATGGGGTATCGCGCGATATTCCGTTCATGGAGGATGGCGACAGGGTGCTCGGACCGACGCACGTTCAAAGGTGGTCATACGCCGCAAGCAAGGCACTCGATGAACACCTCGGTCTGACCTACGCATCGGAAGGACTTCCCGTCTCGGCGGTTCGGTATTTCAACGCATTCGGTCCGAGGATCGACGAATCGGGATACGGTTCGGTTATCGCACGGTTCATGGCACAGGCATTTTCAGGTGATGTTCTGACTCTGTACGGTGACGGAAACCAGACACGATCGTTTACGTACGTTGCCGATACGGTCATGGGCACGTACCTCGCGGGCACACATCCCGACGCTGTCGGCGAGGTTTTCAATATCGGCTCAGGTGTGGAGACATCAATCAGGGAACTTGCGCATGCGATCTGCAAGCAGATCGACTGCGATCCCGTTTTCAAGTTTATACCCTTTGAAAAGGTATATGGTCCCGCATTCCAGGACATTTATCGTCGAGTACCTTCCATTGATAAAGCCCGGGACATCCTTGGGTTCGAACCTCGTTTCTCCCTTGAAGAAGGCCTTGAACTGACTATCAAGTGGGCAAAATCCCATTATGAATCCGCCAATAATTCAGATGATGTGAAGTGATCCTCTATGGAACCCTCAGCGACCATCCTCGAAAATGAAACTGCCCTCAAACTGCTTGAGAAAATCGATAGTAAAGCCGCCCGTATAGTCGTTGTTGGAACGGGATACGTCGGGCTTCCGCTCGCGGTGAGTTTTGCGGAGAAGGGTTACAAGGTCGAAGGTTACGATGTAAGTGAAAAAACTGTTGAGGGTCTGAACAGCGGTGTCAGTCATATCAAGGATATTCCGTCTGAAAGGCTGAAGCCGGTTGTCGATTCGGGTAAATTTCATGCGACGAACGATGAATCGATCATCGACAGCGCAGATGTTGTGTTTATCTGCGTCCCGACTCCATTCACCCGTAACAAAACTCCGGATATCTCATATATCGAACAGGCGACCGAGACGATCGCGCGACACATGCACCCGGGAATGCTTATTATTCTTGAAAGCACAACATATCCCGGAACAACCATCGAAGTGGTCGAACCACCCCTTGATAAACAGGGATTCGTGGAGGGTGTGGACTATTTCCTCGTTTTCTCACCCGAACGTGTCGATCCGGGAAACGTCCAGTACACGATTTCAAACACCCCGAAAGTTATCGGCGGGCTTTCACAGGTTTCGACCGACCTCTGCACGAGGCTCTACGCGAAAATTGTGGGCGAGGACAAGGTCGTTCCGGTCTCATGCCCGACGGTCGCGGAAATGGTCAAGCTCCTTGAAAACACCTTCCGGGCGGTAAATATCGCGCTTGTGTTCGAGCTTACATTCCTGTGTCATCGCATGGGAATCAACCTGTGGGAGGTAATCGAGGCGGCAAGCACCAAACCTTTCGGATTCATGCCGTTCTACCCGTCACCGGGCGTTGGCGGTCACTGCATTCCGGTCGACCCGTATTACCTTTACTGGAAGGGGCACGAGTTCGACTTCAGCACGAGGTTTATCGAACTCGCCGCGGAGACGAATAACCGCATGCCGGACTGGGTTCTTCAGAGGATAACACGTGTATTAAACCGGGTAGGGACAGCATGCACCGGTGCGAAGGTTCTTGCACTTGGCGCTACTTTCAAACCTGACTGCGATGACGCAAGGAACTCCCCCGCCATGCGGGTAATTGAGCTTCTTCTGCATCACGACGTTGATCTTTCGTACCACGACCCGTATGTGAAGAAAATCAGACTCGGTGAGAAAAAGCGCGATTACGCTCCGGTTCTGGAGAGGATTGTCGATCTCGAATCGATCGAACTCACGGACGATGCTGTTCAGGATGCGGACCTGATCGTCTGCCTCGTCAATCACTCCGATTACGACTGGAAGGACATAATCGGGAAGTCACGCATGTTCTTCGACACACGCGGTGTATCACTCAAATTCCCGGAATTTTCCGACAAGGTCCACCTTCTGTAAGAACGGGATTACGTAATGCGTCCTGAACAGATAACGAGCGGTTCTCTCAAGCTGAGTATCGAACCTCACCGTTACCGCACCCATATTGAGCTAACCGATTACGAGACGGACATCACGTGGCTGTCCGGCCCCGTCTACATGACGCTTACATTCGATGAGAATCCGTCGTGCTCCTTCATCAGCGGAGAAGCAGATACACTTTCGAAGTCGGAAAATTCACTCACGCTGACATCGCGTATAGGTGATCTCGGGATTGTCTCCGAATTCCACTTCGCGGACTCCCCTCAGTCTCTAACCTTTACTTCCGGTATTCATAACGGGTCAGGCCGGATGCTTACCGTGGCGCATGCGCGAATCGCGCCGTCATGGTCGCCGCCCGAATCATGGTGGAAGTACTGGGCGTACTGGAAAATTTCGAAGCTTCAGGTTAGTCCGACGGGAACCGACATCGATCCCGGTCGAAAATTATGCGACATCAGGGATGAGGCAGTATCAGCAATTGGCAAAGGAGCCTTTGTTCCCATGGCTCTCTTAGATGAAAAGGAGAGCGCGGGATGTATTGTTCACGATGGGAGAAGGTATCTTCTGGTCACGTCCGGTGAAATCCCGGGCGTCCGACCAATAAGCCTCGATATCACGAGTCCCGGTACGGAACCGATGTTTCTGATCGACGGTTTCGGAGTAACCAATCCTGCCCGGAAGGGACCGATCGCACTAAATCCCGGAGAATCCATCGCATCCGTTCCGACTATCCTCGTCCCCGGAAGCGGAACGCTTCAGGATGCGGTCGATATTTATCAGTCCCTCCGCGAACAAAAAAAGTGACGCACAGGTGTACGTCACTTTAAATTTTCACAATTGATAGAGTCTACTTAATCCAGCCGCCGACAAGCACATGCCAGCCGTTGTTCGGATCATCTACAAGGCTGAAATCGGTCGGACCGAGATCGAAACTCGTGTATGCAGGATGGTATACCATCTCGACCCCGTCCGTGATCGCCTCGCACTCATTCGGCGGAGTGATCAACTGATATCCGGTCGAGTTTGATGTCCTCACAATCGTGCTTCCGACCCCCTGAAGGAAAGCGTTACCCTGTGCCTGAACGTACTCGCTGTCGGAATATTCCTGTGTCAGAACGATTCGACCGCCCTCGATAAGGAATTCATGCAATGCTTCATATTCAGCTTCGGTGAACGGGGTACCCCCGCTCTTGCCGGGAATATGGACAAAGACCACACGGCATCCTTCTGTATCGATTGGCTCCTCGTCGGACTCAACGAATGTCCAGCCCTCACCTTCGACAATCGGCTTAACCTTTCCGGTTATCGGTGAATTGTTATGGTTGCAGCCGTGCCCGACATAGAATTTCACTATCTGGTTTGACGAGTTGGGAAGCCCGTAATCGAAGTTGATGATGTTTCTCAGAATCTGCGCGTTATCGTATTCCTCGACGTAGGAGTCCACGAAAATATTTCCATCCCCCGAGCAGATCAGGTTAGGTCCCTTCTCGCATGGATCGCCGTCATCAATAACACTGATGAGAAGCGGTTCATCGAGGAAATCAGTAAGGTCGTCGTCATCCGTAACCTTCAACTGGACCTCATAAAGGCCGGGATCCTCGAAACCGTGCGTGCTTATATCGGGCGCAAAAGTTGTGTATTCGAACGAGCCGTCGTTTTCTATGTCCCACTCGTACATCACGATTATCCCGTCTGGATCATACGAAGCTGACGGGTCAAGATTGACAACGAGAGGTGGTGTGCCTTCATGCGGTTCACTGAGCGATGCGTCCGCGACAGGGGGAAGGTCCTCCTGCGGTCCAAGCGATGCTATCGGAACGTCCCAGACCGCAAACGCTGCAAGGACCGCGTCGGTTGGGTAATCGAATTCTGTGACATCGGGTATCTGAACTGAGTAATCGGATGGTTCCTCGCTTGTGACAATTATCATAAGGTACTGATCGGACACACTCGTAGGAGCAACATTCTGAATGGTTATATCACATAGCGATGCCGCCGGGCTCATCGGCTCAAATGCCCAGATACCCGCTTCGGTGACATCGATCACACCATCGAAAAGTGTCGGCGACTCAACGTATATGCCATTAATTTCAGGGACTGCGCTCGAAAACTGTGTCATTCCCTGCCAGTCGTAAATTTCGAGACTGAAATTCAGATCGCCACCGTACGTGGATTCATTTTCGTAAAACGCAGTGCTGTTTCCATTCGTCGGAGTTATACACACCGCTTCCTGCCTGTTCGCGCTTAAGGGAAAGTCATCAACCGGCGCGGGCGGAGCCGGATTACCATCGGGTCCCCAGTAGCACGCGCTGATCGCGTACTTGAACCTGAAATCCGGGTTCGACGGCCCCACAGGGAACTGGATCTCGTACTCCCTGATATTTATTCCGGGAATCACTGTATCGAACGTCCCGCGATCGGTTATGTTGAGGTATCCGGAGGAGAACCCGGTATCCGGGTCCATCCCGTCTGCGAAATACTTGAATGGATTCAGCGTGCTGGCTGATGTAAACCCTCCGGGGGCAAGTTTTCCATTCGTGTAACCGAAAATCGTGTCGTAGCTTGTGAACTCGGGCTGATTCCACCACCGGGTGTAACCATCGGCGTTGAGAAGAACCGGATTATCACCGGAGAAATCAGGCCATGTCAGGTTCGGATCCCACTGAAGAGACTGCCCGCCCTCGGGTGGCATGAAGATACCCATCACATCGAATCCCCGCAGGTTCGTTCCGGGGAACGGGTGACGTATGCTCACGTTCAGGAGAAGATATCCCGATGCGAAGTCCGAACCGGGAAGAACCTGAATGGACAGCATGTTGATCGGGGAAATCGGCGGGTGAAGAAACTTCGTGACATTCGCCTCGAACATCGCCCCCCTCAGGGGTGCTATCTCGACCTCGCCGGTATCGGAATCGATGTAAACATCGTAAAGTCCCCAGAGATACTGTCCGGATGCTTCCCTGTCGGTATTTCCGGTTGTCCCTGTCTGCGTTGCAGAATCCGGGGTGACCGGATTACCCGATCCGCTGCAGCTTAATGAAAAGATAACCAGAACAGCTGCAAGGATAATCAGTGGAAATTGACTGCGGTAACGCATTGATGTCGCCCTCCATTAGTAGCTATTGAATTCAGACTGAACCTGAACGTAATTTCATGCACCTTAATTGTAAATACTCAATGATAGCTGCCTTGTTCGTCGCCATCTATAAAATAACGTTTATCAATTCCCCCTGCAACTTTAGATGCCCGAAAACAATTACCACATATAAAATTCTGAATATTTTCTTTGTATCGGGAGTATTAAAATTGTGTAGAATAAGTTAATGTTGTAAAATATTACTGGTGCACGGCCCTGAATTGCACTGGAGGAAGTAAATGATCACCCGGCTTTATCCCCTCGCGGTTATTATGTTATTTGGTTTTTTCGCATTATCCTGTTCGAATGGCAGCTCATCTCCGTTATTACCATCTGCGGAATCGTCACCGCCGGGAATACCAGTAAAATCATCTGCAGGGTTTTGGGGGTACTGGGAGATCAGCATCAATCCCGATACTGCCCTAGTGGATATTGTTCCCCTTCGTTCTTCCGAATTCGCTGCCAACATCACCGTTTTTCTCCAGCCGCCTAAGGGATCGACATCAAATCTCGGGATAGACATCGTCGATCTGTCCGACTGGCTTACAGAGGGCCGAATGGACCTTGATGTCAGGATTCACCACCCGTTTCCGGGCCTCGACATGTACACCGGATTTGATGTCATGGGGATTTTCATAAGCTACGGTGACACCGAGGGGAAATATGACCCGACAATTAACTACGCAACCGGTGATGAAACAGCACACCTTCTGAATCCCGACGGTTACACCCGCTGGTACAACCCGGTTGAGTTCCTCGCGCCGAATATTCTTGGTTTCGTGGAGGGTATATACGGGACCAAGGACGCTGAATTCACATCGACTCTGAACCCGTACAAATACTTCGCTGACGGGCTCGACGGCGAGGGATTACTCACTGATTTTTTCAGTGAGGAACCAAATCTGGCAAAGAGAGGGTTTTTCAGCCCGACCGTGAACACCCGTCGCTATGAACTTAAGTTCCCTGTCGTTTCAGGCAGTCCCGAGATACGATTCCAGTACGCTGTGGTCGGATTCTGGGAACCGCCCGAAGGGCCATCACCGATCGATGTTCCCGACGATTTCCCAATTACCGCGAACCGTGGAGAGCCAATCAACATTTCGGTAGTCGACAACGGTTCGGACCTTTTCCATACGGATGATTTCAGCGGCGGGACACTTCGGGTTTCCACGGAAATATGGGACTGGGCAGCACCGTATAATCCGAGCGGGGTTCCCAGCGAGATCGGCAGCATTATTCTCGAATCCGGAAGTGTCGAGTTTCCGGGAGAATATACCGAACTGACCACAGACCAGTTCGAAATAGCCTGGGAGCCCGGCACGAGTGTTTCGAGTGTCGCAAACATCGAGCTGACCGGACTCAATCCGCTTGAATCAGGAATTGCGACATTCCTGATGACCGTCGAGAGCATAAACCCCGACAGCTACGAACAGGGCTTTACTGTTCCCGTCCCCGATGCGCCGCTAGCATCGTACTTTTTCTTCGACATACCAATCGCGGACGATAATCCGTGCGAACCTCCATCGATCTTACTTGACGCCCCTCATGACGGAACCGCGGGAATTGTAATCGATTTCGACGCTTCCGCAACCACCGGCACCCCGCCGCTTCAGTTCGAATGGGACTGGGACGGGGATGATGTCTACGATGAAACCAACGACACGGGTTACGCATCACATGTGTTTCCACCCGGAACATGGTACGTGGGCCTGAGGGTTACAAACGGCTGCGGCGAGGATATTCTCGATCCGCCCCATGAAATAACGATCACGTGCCCCGACGAGGTTCACTCGACCTATCTCGGCGTCGTGAATCCGGAGGGCGATTTCGATGATCTCAGGCAGGACGGAACATGCTTCCTTCCCGACGGACGTCTGTTAGTAAAACGCCAGGATCAGCTTGTTGCGTTAGAGGTAACTGCTCCCGGTCCTGTCACTCCCGAGGTGATTATCAGCGACCTTGCCCACAGCGAATACTCTGCGGGCATGTGGACCTACATCGTCAACCTCGATTACGACGAATATATGGACCGTATCGTCTACACCGTCGCCCCCTCCCCCGACGAGGTTGTCATCATCTATGACTCCGAGGGAAATTACATAACGGAATTTACGGTTCCCGGATCGGATGGCGTACTTACAGGACTTGATACAGATGCGGACGGCAGCATCTGGTGCATCTACCACACTCCCGGCGGTACAACCGGAACGAACGAACTTACTCACTGGGAATGGGATGAAACCGGTGGAATATATACGCAGGTGACGGAGGACACTCTCGACTGCACGTTTGTCGAGGGCGGCGCTAGGGGAATATACGACATCGCCGTCATACCGGAAGCCGAACGGCTTTACATCCTCCACAACGACGGCTACCCGTGGCGCGGCGCTATCTATGTCCTCGACATTTCGGTTTCACCGCCGGAGAGACTTGTCTCACTCGATCAGAGCCAGATATTCTCATGGACCGGAAACACCGGCGCGTCGATAAGCGATTACCACAAGTGGGAGGGTGGATCGATCGAGGTCGATCATGGCGATTCGACGGTTGAGACGTGCAGGCTGATCGTGTGCCATAACTTCCAGAACGGCGGTGACGGCATCGGCCTGATGAAGTTCGACGCCGACCTCAACACTCTCGACACATACCGTAGGACCGGAACGCGGATGCTGTCGCTATCGATCAGGCCCGGACCCGAAACATCGGACAGGCTGATCGCAATGCCCGCGTGGTCGCATGGGGCCTGCAATCTGCATGTATTCGAAGCCCCTGCGGGCTGGTGAGCTGACATGTGGAAATACTTTTCACCCTTGCCTTACGCTTTGAAATGTGGTATAAGTTTTCGGCTTTAGCGATTACTGAAGCGAGGTTTTGCTATGAGTAGAGTATGTTCAATAACCGGAAAGCGTCCGAAGAGCGGTAACACCGTTTCGCACTCGCAGCGTCACACGAAGCGACGCTGGGTGCCGAACGTGAAGAAAAAGAAGATCATGGTCAACGGAAGGCTTGTTAAAATGAAGGTGAGCATGCGCGCGCTTCGCACGCTCGAAAAGAAGGGCCTTATCGGCTGACCATCCCATTAACCAGACACGCCAGAATCCGGGCTTGATCTCCCGGATTTTTTCATGCCCCACTTATCCCCCGATCCCCGCGTCCTTGCCACAACGGCGCAAATAGCCTAAACTCCACTCCACGATGAGAGTAGCAATGTACTACAGGAACGACGATGTCCGGATCGAGGAAGCACCCGTTCCGGAGATCGGTCATGGCGAAATGTTGTTGAAAGTCATGGCGACCGGTATCTGCGGGTCGGATGTACACGAGTTCTACCGTGTACACAAGGCACCGCTTGTGCTCGGACACGAACTTTCGGGAATCGTGGAGAAGGTCGGCGACGGGGTCGAGGATTTCGAACCCGGTGACCGGATATTCTGCTTCCATCACGTGCCATGCGGTGCATGTCCACGATGCATTAACGGACATGAGACCGCGTGCGACACGTTCAAAAAAGTGCATTTCTATCCCGGCGGATTCGCTGATTACGTGCGGATTCACCCGCTCCAGGAACGCCTTGGCGCGATCAAGCTTCCTGACAATATGGATTTTGAGGTTGCGGCGTTCGGCGAACCGGTCGGATGCTGCGTACGCGGTCAGCGTCTCGGAAAAGTGGGTCCCGGAAAGAAGGTCCTCGTAATCGGATCGGGAATCGCGGGAGTGCTCCATATCCAGCTTGCGAAAATCTTCGGCGCGAGCCTTGTAGTCGCGACGGATATACATCCTTTCAGGATGCAGGCGGCAGAGACATTCGGTGCGGACCATGTTCTCGACGGGAAGGATGATGTGGCCGCGAGATTCCGTGAACTGAACGACGGCTGGGGCGCGGATGTGGTGATCCTCAACGCGATGGCACCGTCCGCGATTCAGCAGGCGATGGACGCGGTCGAGAAGGGCGGGACGATTCTCGTCTTCGGTCTCGGCGGTCCGGATCAGACGATGGAGATTCCGCTCGGGAAATTCCTCGCGGGCGAGATATCGGTCGTAACCTCCTACTCTGGCGGTCCGGTCGATTCGCACATCGGATTCAACCTGCTCAAATCGGGCCAGCTGAATGTAAAAGATATGATCACGCACAGGCTTCCGCTTGAAAAAGTGCAGGAGGGTTTCAGCCTGACAGCTAAGGCCGGCGAATCGTTAAAGGTGATGTTATTCCCACATGGGATTGTTTAATACTTCAGACAAGATAAGTTAAAAACCGGATACGATTCCGGAAGTGTACCGGAGGAAATAAAATGGACTGGGGAATCAAAAACAGGTTATCGAGGATCATTCAGCCGGACGACAACCGCTGCATGATGCTCGCAGTCGATCACGGCTACTTCCTTGGACCCATAAGGGGTCTTGAGAAACCCACTGAAACACTTGAACCGCTAATCCCGCATGCCGACGCGCTCATGCTCACGCGCGGGCTTTTAAGAAACTGCATTCATCCCGAGAACGATATACCGATCGTTCTAAGGATGTCGGGAGCGACTTCTATCGAGCGCGACAACCTTCCCGACGAGGGGCTCACAGTTTCGATGGAGGATGCGGTGAGGCTGAACGCATCGGCGATCACCCTCTCGATTTTCGTCGGCACCGAATATGAGCGTCAGACGCTGGAAGCGCTTTCCGAGCTTGTCGATTTCGGCGAGCAGTACGGCATCCCTGTGCTTGCGGTCACCGCGGTCGGACGTCAGCTCGGTAAGAAGGACGCGAAGTACCTCGGGCTCGCATGCAGGATCGCATCCGAGCAGGGAGCGCATTTTGTGAAGACTTATTTCTGCGATGACTTCGAGCATGTCACACGGACCGCGATGGTCCCGGTAGTAATTGCCGGGGGCAAGAAGATCGAGACAGAGATGGACGTCTTCGAGATGGTCTACCAGGCGATCGAACAGGGCGCTATCGGCTGCGACATGGGACGCAACATCTTCCAGAACCCGCACCCCGAAGCGATGATCCGTGCGGTCAGATCGATTGTCCACGAGAACGCGAAGCCCGATGAAGCACAGCAGATGTATAACGATCTGTCAAAGTAAAAAAAAGGGAGGACAAGACACAATGCGATATTGTAATTACATTGCCGCTCTGGCCATTTTACTCATGGCCTTCATGGTAGTTTCATGCACACCGAAAGATACCGGCGAAACAGACACTCCAGCCCCGCCACAGAATGAAATCGTGGACGAACCCGACACACCCGAACCTGATCCGGTTGAACCGGATAACGGGAATAACGATGTGGACATTCCGCTGGAAAACCAGGATCGCGTTCCCTACGATTATTCGGACTGGCCCGATGGCTGGCCGGAGATTCGAATACTGGATGGCTTCCAGCTCATCGTATCGATGCTTGAATCGGACGGAAGTGGCATGGCCGGATTCTATGGAAACGTCCCCTACGAGGAAGCACTTGAATTTTACGGTGATCTTGAGGGATTCGAAGTAAGCGATGCCGCACGCGACTGGGATTTCGTCGAGGGCTCGATGCGTTACCACTACGAGCGTGGTCCTGAAAGAATCTCGATCGAACTCTGGGCCGAAAGTGGCGTAACGAACATGAGCATCTGGTACACAATAGAATAAGGGCGGATTTACACCCTATTCAACAAAAGATACTGTTGTTTCCAACTCGGTCATTGTTAAGTCAATGGCCTTTTCTCTTCCGTATTCTCCATCGATCAGTATCGAGATATACACCTCGCAGTGATAAGCCTGCTGAATGAAATCATTCGATTCGCAGGCCTGGCTGAATGCACTCAGAATTTTTCTTCCGATTGTTTCCCCTGTCGCGGGCTCTGTTGACTCTGACAGTAGGATACGAATCGTGGAACCGTCCACTTCGAAACTCTCCAGAAACGGGCGCTCCCCTGGAGTCAGGAACCATGGATCATCCGGGATAAATGAAATTTCGAGATACTCGAGGATATCCTCGGTGATTGCCTGCTGTTTTTCAAGATACTCGCCTGCAGGATTGATCGTGATCCTGTACGGACCTTCGTATGTGCTCGCGTACACAAGTATGTAGCTGTTATCCGTAAGCGTCACAACTCCCATATCGGGACTTGTACTATCCCCGAGAAAAATCATATCTCCAATGTCATTGTAGAAATCAAGGTCGATATCACATCGCCAGTCCTCGTAGTTGAGGGTGATGATCGATTCCACAGGCTCCGGAGATGACAGTTTGAAATAATCGAACTCACCCGGACACGCATAACCGATTATCTCGTTCCCGTCGATTGGGGTACCGATACTCAGGTCGTCATTCGGCTCGATCTCATCCGGACCCTGGCACTGGTTAACCCACAGCCACTCGACGAAATCAAGCGATGTACCGATTATGTCGTCGTAACTCCAGTTTTCATTCGCGGAAGGCCTTATTACAAGCATGTAGTACGAAGGGCCATCTATTCCCCACAAATGAATGAACTCGCGTCCCGTCAGACTCAGCGTGACGCTGTCCTGTGTGGTTGTATCCTCCGAGTAAAGCGTCGCTTCCGTGAGTGATAGAATTTCCATCCCCACTCCGTCCGCGACAGTGTCAACATTCAGGCTCACGAGGTACTCACCCGGATCTATCGAGAGCACATACCAGTCCTCGTCAAGCTCGATACCAACGTCCCCGGAGACAACCTGTTTCTCCAGGATCATTGCAGTTTCTGCGGTGTTATTCGGCTCAAACTCAAGAAAACCAAGCATGCCGAAATCATCGGCAATTGCAGTGTTCTGTATCAGCAGAACGAAAAGAAGTGATACGCTTGTCAGCAGCAGTCTCATTTCGATATTGCCCTCCCGTTTCTGTTTACACGACAACAACAGCAGGTTTATTTTTTCAGACGGTACTTTCTGGTATGACGACGGATAAGTTTTCCGACCTGTGTCTGCTCCCAATTCTCCGCCTGAAGCTTCCTGGGGTAACGATTTTCCAGTTCCTTGAACTTTTTCGAATGCACCTGCCGACGGCCGTTACCGTCATCGATCGGAGGTGCTACCTGGTGGCATAACTCATGCCACAGAATATGCTCGATAACGAAACCCGGTACATCGGGGGCGTCCAGAATCGCGTTCAGCAGAATAAGCGGGCCATTCGGTGTTTCGCGATGCGTCCCCCACGTGATCCCCTGCCTGCCGACCCTTGCCGGCGACCATCCGAGTCTTGGAAGAGGATCCGGGGGCAGGTCCAGAAGCGGAAGGAGTCGTCGTATCGCCCGGTCAAGATCATGAAACAGCCCTGCAGGCGGATTGATTACAAGCCGCGACTTGCCGTTTACAAGTTCCAGAGGAAGATGTCTTTCGATGAATTTCTCGAAACTGGCAGAATCTTTACTTCCGGATTTGCCGGTCAGCACCCGTGACAGGACCATGAGGTCCTTTTTTTCAGCGCGTTTATAGATGTTATTGAGATTCAGTACACCGTGCTTGCCGACCGACGCCATAACCCTGCGGTTGTTTTTCCACCTGATGGAAGAGACCTTCAGGCCGGCCTCGCGCATAATTTCAACTGCGGCATTCTCGATCTTGAGAATGGTCGATGGATCGGGTTCCGGAAACCCGTCTTCCACGTTGAATAAATCCAGTTGTTTACCCCACTCACTCACGGTCGCGAATTGTATTCAAATCTTCCCTGTCTGGCAAATATTTCGGACACAATATGATTTCAAATCAGGTATAGATTATACTAACAGTCTGTTAACATCGTCTACTTGTACGAGAGGGCTAATAAGTGTACATTTAATGACGCATGTAGCCAGAACTGGTAAATATTATGGATCAGATTAATTTTTTTCCAAAAGAAAGGATATCAACCGGAAAACCTCTTACAAGGGAACTCGCCCTTGCGGTTGCCAATGATCCAAGGCTTCACTCCCTTATCCGTGCGGCCGACAGGTATCTCGACACGATCGGATACACCGAGCATGGTCCGCGGCATACACGCCTCGTGGCACAAAGGAGCCGGAAACTTGCTCTCGATCTGAATCTCTCGGAGCGACTCGCCGAGCGTGCGTTCCTTGCAGGTCTTACACACGATGTCGGAAATATGCTCGGTCGGACAATGCACGGGCTTTCATCCGCCGTTCTTGTCTATCCGATACTTGTCGATCATGGAATCGAATACGATGACATCTCGGTAATTCTTATGGCGATAAGCAATCACGAGGAGGATATCGGGGTCCTTGTCGACGAGACCGGGGCATGCATGGTGATTGCTGACAAAACTGATGTGCATAAGTCACGCGTGAGATATCCCGACCCGCAGACGCAGGACATTCACGACCGGGTAAACCTTGCAACGGAAAAAAGTCAGCTCATTGCCGATTCCACCGAGCGACTTATCAGGGCGGAAGTAAAAATCGATACCGCCATAGCAAGTGTCATGGAGTATTTCGAGATATTTACATCACGAATGGTGATGGTCAGACGCGCATCCAGAATCCTCGGATGCAGGTTCCAGCTTGTTATCAATGACACCGAATTATCCTGACTGGTATCAAAAAAAAATAGGTAATAGTAAAGCCCACCTGCTGCGAATCAGGTGGGCCAGGGTCTTAGAGAGTCTGTGTTTATTCTCAGCCGAATCTCTCTCCGAAATCCATTTCATGCAATCCGGGTACCATTAACAATTCGGCAGGTTAGGGCATATAAAGCCTGATTTACCATGATCACGCGGAACCCGCATTTCCAGTGGTTATCAGGAATTTTCGTCAATATTAATCAGACTTGTGAACCGGGTAACAAAGCTGGATAGTTCTGTGTCACATCATCCTCCACGGGACAGTATGTCCACCGGATAGTATTCTCGCATTCAGCCTAATATCAGTGAAAACTATTAATCCTGATGAATTGAGTTTAAGTTATACACAATTCGTGATATAGTTCACTGGTCAGTAAATATACCCCTTTGTATGAAACGGTGATCAAATGGCTGATCTGTTAAGAATCCTGAAGGCAATGGGCGATCCGACCCGCCTCAGACTCCTTGCGATTCTTGATACCGAGGAGTTGTCAGTAAACGAACTGGTACGTATCCTGGGAATGGGCCAGTCGAGGATAAGCCGGCATCTTGCCGTTCTTAAGGACGCCGGATTGCTCCAGCAGCGACGTGAAGGCACCTGGTCGTATTACTCGATCCCCGCCACGGTCCAGTCGGGAGGAGTGCTTCAGGCTTTCCGCGACGATCCGATCTACAAGAACACCATCACCGGTGATGGTCCACGGATCAAACGCGTTCTCAAGGAAAGACGTGACCAGTCGGTCCACTACTTCGACAAGATCGCGGAGAACTGGGACGATATCCGCTCCGAGTACTTCGGCCTCAGGGTCCGAAACCGTGCGCTCGCCGGGCTGATTCCCGCAAACTGGACCGTCGCCGATATCGGCTGCGGGACAGGATTCCTCCTGATGGCACTCGCACCTCTCGTGAAGAAAGCCATCGGCATTGATAACTCATCGGAAATGCTCAGGGTAGCGACCCGAAATGCCAAGGAGCGCGGTTTAAAAAATGTAGAGTTCCTCCAGTCAGAGATGGACAGCCTGCCCCTTAAAGACGGGGCACTGGACGGACTCACCGCGAGTATTGTTCTTCATCACGCGACGGATCCCGAGAAGGCAGTAAAGGAATGGGGTCGTGTGCTGAAATCCGGAGGCAAGATTTCGATCGTGGAACTTGAAAAACACGAGCATGAGTGGTTAAGGGAAGAAATGGCAGATGTCTGGCTCGGGTTCGACCAGAAGGAACTCAGGTCTTATATGAAAAATGCCGGATTCGACCGGATACAGATGGAAAGTGTCGACGAGGAATGTTCGACTGCTGACATGGGCGCGCGAAAAACCGGAAGCGTCGGAATCCAGTTGATGACCGCTGTTAAGAAATAAAAACAAAACGGATAAGCACAATAATTCCCGTGTCAAAGCGGGAATTTTTTCATTCCCGCCAACAAACGGCATTGACATAATCAGTTATTCATGCTAGATTGATATTATCGATACCGGGTATTACTAGACAAAGTAATCGAACGACATGACTTCAAATCAACAGCATATAGTTCCCCCCTCGTTCTGGGAATGCTCAGGTAGTTACACCTAGCAAATTCGTCTCCTTTAAGGTAGAATCCATAGTCCGATTTAATCACGACAACGTGATTGGCTGTTTAATTTCCAGTACAGGAGAATACTATGCCCGACATAGCAAAACCGGAACTTGCAGAACAGGGCCTGAACCGCATCGAGTATGCGTGGACGGAGATGCCGGTTCTGCGGTCAATACATGAAAGATTCGAGAAGGACAAGCCACTGGAAGGTTTGGTTCTTGCCCCCTGCCTGCATGTGACGACGGAAACCGCAAACCTTATGCGGACACTCAGGGCCGGTGGTGCGGAAGTGCATCTTTGTGCATCCAATCCCTTATCAACACAGGACGACACCGCGGCGGCACTCGTTGAGCATTTCGATATAGACGTGCATGCGGTACACGGAGCCGACCGGGATTTATATTACAAACACATCAATTCGTGCATCGACGCCGGTCCACATATCACGATGGACGATGGCTGCGACCTCGTCACGACCCTTATCCAGGACAGGAAAGAAAAGCTGGATAACGTAATTGGTGGAACCGAGGAGACGACGACCGGAGTGGTCAGACTTCGCGCGATGGCTGCCGATAACGTGCTTCCCGTTCCCATCATCGCCGTAAACGATGCCCAGACGAAGCACCTGTTCGATAACAGGTACGGAACCGGGCAGTCGACGATCGACGGAATAATCCGCGCGACAAATATCCTGATTGCAGGAAAGACATTTGTTATTGCGGGTTACGGATGGTGCGGACGCGGACTCGCGATGCGTGCCGCCGGACAGGGTGCGCATGTGATCGTGACCGAGGTGAATCCCGTCAAGGCCCTTCAGGCAGTGATGGACGGGTTCCGAGTAATGAAGATGGAAGATGCCGCACCGATGGGTGATATCTTTGTGACGGTAACCGGAGACCTCAACGTCATCCGTCGCGAGCATATGGATATAATGCACGACGGCACTGTTCTTGCGAACTCCGGTCACTTCGACTGCGAGCTTGAACTGAGCGCGCTCGAGGAGATGGCCTCTGAGAAGAAACGGATCAGGGCGAACCTAGATATGTACACCATGGCCGATGGCAGAAAACTATTCCTCGCCGGTGAAGGAAGGCTTGTAAATCTCGCCGCGGCCGAGGGCCATCCTGCAAGCGTGATGGACATGAGTTTCGCGAACCAGGCTCTCTGTGCGGAGTACCTGAAGAACCATCACAGTGAACTTGAGACGCAGGTTTACGCTGTACCCGAGGACATCGACAACCGGGTCGCTGAACTTAAACTTGAATCAATGGGTGTCTCGATAGACGAGCTTACACCCGAGCAGATCAGGTACCTGTCAAGCTGGCAGGAAGGTACCTGATCTTAATTCAAAATTGAACCTTAAGAATCCCCGTCATCGAGCGGGGATTTTTGCATTTCCGGATAAGAGTTTTTTTAAGGTAAACCGGCAGTTACGATCGTTTGAAAACACTCCGATCTGTTCCACGTGTGATAATATTGTCGATACATGACATTCGACTTCAACAGCGATAACGGCGAATCATACATCTTCGATCCGGAAAGCTTCATGGTGCCGCCTATCGAAGGATTTCTGAGAAGGATGTTCGGTGCACGATGGGGACTCGTTCTGGTTTCCTCACCTGAAGAACTTGATGTGGACCCGATCATGGATTACCTCGCCGATTATTCCCTTCAGCTTGCATTCTACAGTGAATTCTCAACCGAGCGGGAAGAGTTCGAGGGCCTGCAACGGGCGGAGCCGGTACTGAAATCAATCGATGAAGTCGTTGAGGAAGCGACCGAAGCGGTGCCATCCAGTGAGACCGAACCGGCTGAAGTCGGAGAAGTCGAACATGTACCCCGCAACCCGGAGATCGTGTTCGTCCCGGTACTGGACAGCAGTAACGTAGGAGTTTCGGTGGAAGCCGCGATGTCCGGCAGACTTGTGTTCGCAGGAATTCACGCGGAAGGCAGTTTCCCTGCACTCCAGGAATTCAGACGGCTTACGGGAAGCGACCACCTTACCGCCGCGAGCCTCATGGGAATTCTCGGACTGAACGCGGTCAGGAGAATCTGCGAAGAATGCAAAACACAGTATCAGATCGAACTCAATAAGGAAGAATGTTTCCTTCTCGGATGTAATCCCGGCACTCTTACGATTTTCAGGGGTCAGGGCTGCGAGCATTGCGAGAACACGGGATACAAAGACAGGATACTCATCAGCGAGGGATTCGAGCTTTCCGAAAATATCAGGACCGAGATTCTGAATGGCACCGCACCGCGTCAGTTAAGGCTTATCGCGAAGAAGGAAGGCATGCATACGCTTCTCGATTCCACCTGGGAGCTTGTGGAGGCGGGTGAGACAACCCTTGATGAGGTAAGCCGCATTGCCGACAACACAGATCCCGGAAGAGCAGATTAAAACCGTAATTCATACCGCTGCCTGATCCTGAAATTCTTGTACAGAAGCCACATGCGGCAATATCGATCTTTTCTGTTTCTACGCGTATCATCATCACCTGAAAGACATAGTTTTGCTATAATTCACCGATCGTGACCGAGAAAGACATAAAGCCTCTCGTATGCGTGCCCACGTACAACGAGATCGAAAATATCGCCAGGCTTATCGAGAGAATCCTGGAGGAACTTCCATTCGCGGAGATAATGATCGTCGATGATGGTTCGCCTGACGGCACGGGTGACGTGGTGGACCAGATCGCGAAGGAGGAACCGCGCGTTCACTGCATTCACCGTGAAGGCAAACTCGGACTCGGTACCGCCTACATTCGGGCGTTCAAGTGGGCGCTCGAAAGAGATTACACCCACTGCTATGAAATGGACGCCGATTTCAGCCACGACCCGAAGGACCTTTCGAGACTTCTGGACGCGACACAGAATGTCGATATCGCAATTGGCTCAAGGTTCTACGCCGGCAGGCTGTCGATCGTTAACTGGCCTCTTTCCAGGCTTATACTCTCCCTGATGGCGAGTATCTACGTCCGCGTCATTACCGGAATGAAACTCTGGGACTCGACGACGGGCTACAAATGCTTCCGACGGGATGTGCTTGCCGACCTCCCATTGGACAAGGTCAAAAGCGAGGGATACTCGTTCCAGATCGAAATGAACTTCCGCGCAATACGTCTCGGGTATAAGGTTGGCGAAGTTCCGATAATCTTCGCGGACCGCACCGAGGGCGGGAGCAAGATGTCGAAGAAGATCGTCTTCGAGGCCATATGGCGTGTATGGCAGCTCAGGTTTGCCGCGATGGGAGAGAGCATGGGGTATTTCTTCAGGGGAAAGAAGCGTCCACGTCCCGGCCTCGAAAAATCAATCGTAAGATAAAAAAAAAGCCCGGGATTGTCCGGGCTTTCAAATTCTTTTTCACATTTATCCGATCCAGTTAATCCTTCTTCGGTATGAACGGCATTATTCGGCCCGCGAGTTTCTGCATCGTCATGTGCTGCAGCCATACCTTGCCCGGACCGGTAAGGTTCGCAAGGAAAAGTCCCTCGCCTCCAAGGAACAGGTTTTTAAATCCCTTCTGAAGCTGGATGTTGTACTGCACGCTCGATTCGAAGCACGCGATGTGCCCGGTATCCAGGATCAGCTTCTGGCCGGGTGCAAGCTCTCGTTCGGTGAGTTCTCCATCGATCTCAAGAAAGATAAGTCCGGGACCGGTCAGCCTCTGGAGGACAAGTCCCTCTCCGCCGAAGATCGCTACACCGACACCACGCCACTCGATCTTCAGGTCCACCTGCTCCTGTCCGACGAGGAAGCTTCCACGCTGCGCGATGATCGACTCGCCCGGTTTAAGCTGAAACGGCAGGATTTTACCCGGGAACGATGAAGCGAACGAACATGTGCCGGGTGCGTTTTTCGCGATGAAATAATTCAAAAACAGGCTTTCACCCTGGATCGCACGTGACGCCGCATCCAGGATATTTCCGAGAACACCCTTACCCTGGGCACCCTTCTGAATCGATGTCTCCATTTCGATCACATCGTCCATCCAGATCATACCGCCTGTTTCTGAGAACACCCTGTGTCCCTGGGGGATGTCTATCTCGACCGTCTGCATTATGTCGCCCTTGATCCTGTATTCAAGCATCGGCGGAGCCGCGGTTGTCACAGGCGGTGCGGCGGGAGCAGCAGTTCCCTGTAATGGATGCCCGCAGTGATCGCAGAATTTCGCGTTGTCATCTACATCTTTTCCGCAGTTTGTACAGAACATTTATTTCTCCTTATTTCATTCCGGTCAGTCGGACAGTTTGTGTCCGCAGTTATTGCAGAATTTCTCGCCCGGATCAACGGGATCACCGCATTCAGGACAGAAATTCGGTTTGTCTTCTTCAGCCCCCGATGGTGACGCGGCATCTTCGGATGGCGGCTCATAGGCAGGCTTTGATTCAGCCTGTCCGACTTCGGGTTCATCAGCTTTGTTCCTGGCCCTTACGATCAGAAACACCACAATACCGATGATGATTATCAGGATCAGCCACCAGAACGCGAACACAAGCCTCAGCAGCAGAACAAGTACAATCGCCAGGATGAGACTCACTATTCCTATCAGGAACCGCAGTCCGGCTCCTATAATCGGTACATACTTGAGCATGAACAGAAGCGGACCGATTATCATGTTGAAGGCAATGAAGAACATCAGGATAGCCACGATCGTAAGCACCATCGACGTCGTTTTTTCGCCCGTGACAAGTGCCTGAACCAGCTCGTCCATGTTCATGTCGGTGATGATAAACGGATCTCCGCTCGAAATTTTGTCGCTGCTGATGTTGCCGACGACAAGCATGTCGCTTACCGAATCCAGCGGAATATACTTGTACAGTATCCATTCCGAACCAACCTGCTCCCTGCCCTTGTCCTCGCATGTCCGGTAATCGGTAAGCCGGATATCTCCGCCGGATGGCCTTATCTCGATGTTACCCATGTCGAAGCTCGGGGACATGTAACCTTCAGAATCAAGAAGCTCCCAGTCCTCGACGAGTTCCTCATCCTCGTACGTGACCTCGACCTCCTTGCCGTCGCGAACCTCCGTCTCGGTTCGCTGCCGTGTCTCCATGTGCTCCGTGTACTCGTAGTACTCGTAGTCGTACCAGAAAAGGTCGACGTAATCATCGACACCCGAGCAGTCGATATATATTTCCTCATACTCCGCAGCATCAACCGTTCCCTGTAGTGCAATCAGTCCACTTGCACCCTCGGCATCACCCGGACTCATAACCGGAAGTTCTTCGACAACCGCACTCACTTTCGCGACCTGTGTGGAGTAACAGGTAGGAATGAATGCCAGCAGGAACAGGAGCAATCCGACAAATATCCCGGTTACGGAATCCATGCACCCCTTGTAACCGTCACGGAATCCCTTCGCCAGGGGATTTGCACTCCCAAGCACTTTCGTACTTACTTCACGTGAACTGATTCGAGTTCGTTTTGGACTCATCTGGGCCTCCCGTTGTCAGAAACCGATAACTATCGGCTGAATCCCCCAAAATGACTTAATGAATTATAATCCATTTTAAACAGAGGCATGTTGCCGATAATACTTTTTGAAAATTCATAAACCCGGAATTCTAAAAAAATGACAGTAATACCCAGAGCTTGAACGCCGCCATGTTAAGCCACAGGGTACCGGCAATTATTGCCGGAACGAACAGGCTCAGGATACCCATCCTGTACCATGTAGCCTGCATCGCCCATCCCGTGAAGGTTATGGCAAGAAGCATCGCGTGGTATCCGGTGACAAGATGCCTGAACTGGTCGAGAGGAAAGAAAATATCCGATCTCACGACCGGAATGACTTTGAAAGCCATCCACCAGACCCACAATGTTATCGAAATCAGGTCGATGTAGACGATCCAGAAGAGAATCCTGTACCTGGCAGGCATCAACTGCACAGAACGGGACCGTTCTTTACTGATATCCCCTTTTTGATCCACAGGCTCCAATTATTCTTTTCCCACATTTCCCGGATGAGATATTTTTCCCGTTATTGCAGTCGCAGCGGCAACTTCGGGTCCAGCAAGGTAAACCATGCTGTCAGGATGTCCCATCCTGCCCCTGAAATTACGGTTGGTTGTACTAAGGCATACATCACCGGCACCAAGAACTCCTGAGTGACCACCGATACAGGGTCCGCAGCTAGGTGTCTGGACCGCTCCGCCCGCGTTGATAATCTTTTCGAGAATTCCTTCCCGTAACGCCTGAACATAGGCTCCCTGGGTAGCCGGAGTAATAAGCACCCTGACCCTCGGCGAGAATTTCCTTTCACCGATAATCTCTGCAAACCTCCTGATATCCTCAATCGAACCGTTGGCACAGCTGCCCATAAAAACCTGCCCGACTTCGATGTCCTCAAGGTCCGTAACCGCGACAACATTCGCGGGGCTGTGCGGAATAGCCACAAGCGGTTCAAGGTTATCAATGTTAACTTCGTGGACCTTTATGTATTCCGCGTCAGAATCGGGATAAACCGGATTCGATGGTTCCTTCGTCAGGCCTTCGAGCCATTTTTCAACCAGTTCGTCCGGATAGAAAATTGCGGTCAACGCGCCGGTTTCCGCAGACATGTTGGCAATCGTGATCCGGTCGGCAATCGAAAGGTTCTTTTTCCCGTCGCCACCATATTCAATGGCTTCGTTCATCGCGCCTTCCTGCCCGAGCATATCGAGAATCTTCAGTATCACATCCTTGCCGCCAGTGTACTCCGGAAGGCTGCCTTCGATCGTGATCTTCCTCGTGCGCGGCACATCCAGCCATAACTCACCGATCGCCCATAATGCAGCAAGATCGGTTGCGCCGATCCCGTATCCCACCGCCCCCAGAGCGCCGCACGTGAGAGTGTGACTGTCGGCCCCGGCTATAAGCATTCCGGGACGCGCCATACCCTTCTCCAGAATAAGACTGTGACAGATCCCGCCCCAGCCCACCTCGTAATATTTCTTTATGCCCTGCTCCAGCGCAAATTTCCGCATCGATCGCGCAAGTCCAGCGGACTGGATATCCTTCGACGGCTGAAAATGATCCTGCACGAACATAAGCCTGTCAGGATTTACCACATTCTTGATCCCGATCTGCCGAAAGATATTGATCGCATGGGGAACGGTAAGATCGTGCCCCATTACAAGATCGGGACGTACCTGGACAATGTCGCCCGCGCAGCAGAATTCATGATCCGAATGGGAGGAAAGTATCTTTTCGATTATTGTCTGTCCCATCATGTTCCCCGTTCGACGTACTCTACCTCAGTTCAGCCGCCTGTAGCAATATAAAACCTCAATGAATCCAGACTGCCCCCGATAGTGCATACGGAATGTTAATGATAATCGCGATAAGGCACCAGGCCGAAAATAGTACGACATCAAGTATTCCCCTGACTCCGCTTCTCCTTGATGACTCCGCTCCAAGTAAACTGAATCCCGCAATCGGCACAACCAGGAAAAGATGGTAGAAATCATGTCCGGGTGTCCAGAAACTCAGGAAAATCACCAGTATTATGAACCACGCGAATGTAATAACCAGCCATGTTCTCCGGGTGCTTTCAAGTTTACGCAGGTTGACTATCGTGGTCAGCCATAGTGCCGGAAGGATGGCAACAATAGCTGTATACCATATGCTCTGAAAGAGAAGGTTGTGTGTGCGCAGGTTGTCGAAATAGAAACCCGGAACGGTAATCAGGGTCGTAAGGAATCCATACAGAACCGAATCGGTCCAGTATGACTGCTGGTGGGCATAGAGAGTGGCGTATCTGAATAGCCCTGCAACTGAAAATTCACCCGTCGGACCGAGCGCAAACGCTCCGACTATAACGTACACCAGGACTGGAATCCCGATAACTAACACCGTCGTGATCCAGAATGGCCGGGTGTCGTTTAAACCGTCTGCATGAACTGTCCGCCTGGCAATAAAGAATAACGGGATCAGTATAAAAAGTGCAATTATGCTGACAATCTGGTGGAACAGGATAGCAAGCGCAAGCCACAATCCCGATTTAACAAGCGAGCGGGGATTTCTGCCTGAAACATATGCGTACAGGCCTCCCGATGCAATCAGCACGAGAGTAAGGGGTGTTATGTACTGCGAGCCGTCCGTAGCGTATCTGAAAAATGTCGGACTGGTTGCAAGAAAAATGCACCATGCCAGGGGATATGGCGATCCGGGCGAAAGCCTGCACAACAGTCTGAATAAAAGAAAAATTGTGAGAGCAGCAAGGATCGAATTCCAGACACGAAGAAACGGACCGGACTCAACTCCGGTAAAAACATGGGCTGTCATCCTGTAAGCCGTTGCCGTGGCAGGCAGATAGAGTAGATGGTGAGGATTCCACAAAACCCACCATCCCGCATTACGTACACGCTCACCGAGTGAATCGAGTTCGTCGTCGGTAAGTGTATCCCGGAGTGTCCCCGGGTCACGTTCGGCAGTCGGAAAAAAGAAATTCCCTTCTGCATTCCTGTAATCATCGAGATAACTCTCCCAGCCCGCCACATCGCCATTCTTATTTTCTATGTTTGGAAATGCTATATACAGCCCGGACAGGAGTATAAGAACAAGCCACCCCGCTGCAGCCTGCCATCTCGTGATACGGATACCCTCGCTTTCGTCCCCGTGCATACGGGCATTTTACACTTAAAGCACATCATTCCAAAAAATATTATAAAAAATTGCATCCCGTGAAGGATGCAGTTTTTTCATTTTTATTTCAGTTGAAATTAACCGAGCGTGAGATCGAAGACCGCTGCAAACACAACACCATCAAGCTCAGGTGTAAACCATACGTGCACGGTATAGTTAACCGGATCGATATCCATGCAGACCGGGTAACCCGGTATGTCCTCCATGCTTGCCCACGACTGCCCGGCCTGGTCGAATGCCTCGATACTCCACGTCTCGTCGCCTTCCTCCAGAACCACAAGCCAGTTGTACTGGCTGTAACCGCCCTTCGCGGTTGGTATTACCTCCATGTCACGGGGTACAGCGTGGAAATTCGTGAGAGTTGTAAGCGGGAAGTTCAAGTCGCCCGAATCATCGCCACTTACGACGCTGAAACACTCAATCGCGGGAGGAGATGTCTCCATGAACCAGCAGACAAGGTCTGAGGACCCGGTAAGTCCGGCAGGATCACCATCAACCGCAAGCCTGTCGACCGATGTGAGGTCCACTTCACCGTTTCCAGATCCTGCAGGCACAAGAGAACCCGAGATAAAATCGATATCGCCGGTAAAGGGATTGTTACTGAACTGGTACTGGTACACACCGAGTAACACACTCAGATCCGGATCCGGAGGTGTGGTTTCATCCGGATCGTCCACCTGCAGCCAGTATATTTTGGCATCCTCGACTGTCGCTGCGTAGTTGGCCGACACGTCCACGAACTTGAAGTAACCAAGTTCCGGATTGGGTACTGTTACCTGGGTAGGAAGCTGGCCGTTTACAGAGTAGTTCTCGTTAAACAGGAACGCATAGTCACGCTTAAGTCCTCCGAGGAATGTCGGTGAAGGTGCATCTGTTATGGTCGACGCTACGAACTGCCCGAACGGGGAGAGTTCAAAGCGTCCGACGGCAGATGGCGCTCCGTAAAGCTGAAGTGGCGAGTAACCGAAGAAACCCTCCATCGTTGTCATATGTTCCGGTGCCTGCGTGTAACCAAGGTCGTAACGATACATCTCGTAGTCATCCATGAAGAAATAAACACCGGACTTCGAGGGATTGCCGACAACCGTCATCTCCTTCAGGGTCGTGAACGGCTGGGGAATAAGTTCGGCCGTTGTGACAAGCTCCCACTTAAGCGGGGGACTGAAATTGACGCTGACCTCCCCATGTTCGTATGCACTGACCTTTGTGCCGGGAGGACCGAAAAATACGCCAAGCCCACCCTGGTTGTATTCCGCCTCGGTCTGTGCGGTTATGACAAAATCCTTGGTACCTGACGATTCGATAGTTTCCGGTAAAACTTCTATCATCCATGTCGAATATGGTGGATCGTCGGGATCTCCACCGCTTCCCGGAATTTTCACCCCGGTTGCAGGTGACGAGATAATCGATGGAGCATCGAAAGCAACCTGTTTTATTTCATCAAGCCGCCACGAGTAGATGTCAACTTCCATTACAAGCGATCCGCCCATCCCGATACCATCAAGCCACCAGAGGTTGTTACTGACCTCCCTGACCTCGGTGTGATAACCCTCGATCGCGTTCGCGCTCAGTGGGAAGTCCTCGGGAACATCCGGGCTGAATGGATCGACCGGCTCAACCCAGCTTGCATCGACGGCGTACTGGAATGTCAGCCAGTCCTTCGGATTTTCACCGAAGCTGATCTCGAAGTTTCTTCGGTTGGCGGCTCCTGCAGTGAATGCCCCGCGAAGATCGGTCGGCATATCGGAAATCTCGTCAAGCGCACCGAGACCGTTTGCGAAAAGTTTGTAGCCATTCACGGTTGCCGTGAACAAACCTGCACCACCGGGTTTTCCGATAAGGCCATCATTGAATCCGAACAGCCCGGGCATCGGGAATTCTCTCGGATTCCACCATCTCGTGTATCCATCGGCGTTTATCAGGTGGGGATCGGATTCACTTGAGAGCACAAGGGACCAGTCGGAATACTGAAGATCGGACCCGGGCATCAGCACTATTCCCCTTACATCAAACCCGGTGTATTCATCCAGTCCGGGAAAAGGGTGAGTGAGCAGAACATCGACCGAACAATAGTTGGCCGGTATGTCGACAACGAGGGTGTCGGTGTCTATCGTAAGGTCCATCATCGGCGGTGGTTCGAGAAGAGCCAGCGCGTTAACATGGAGCTCCGCCTGCCTTGCCGGAACGATATCGACTTCACCGGTACCGGTATTTATCCCGATATCCCAGACTCCCCAGAGGTGCCTGGCTGATACACTCGATGCCGTATGACCTGAAACCGCCGGTGTTTCAGACAACATGCAGTCATCGGGTGCAACCGGATCACCCGAAGCACATCCCATGCTGGCCGACAGGATCAGTATCAGGATGATAATTCCGGTTAAAGGCCTGACGTTCAAAAGATGCATTATAAAATGCCTCCTGTGTGAATTTCTGAAATACAGAAATCGCTAAAGATTACCTTTCATATAGTATAGATACCTAAACCCGGTTAAAACTTACCCGAAAAAGCGTTGTGGGATTTTATACTCTGATAATATCCGGTAAACTGCATATGGTCAATATGCAGCTACAAAATTTCAGGTTTGGAGATCCGGTCGGAAATCAAGTAACATCCTGCAACTTAATCAGAATTAATATTTTTATTTTCATACGTAAGGAGCATATCAAATATATTGACAATATGTATGGAAAAAATGTGGAAAAAATCACCATTATATTTTCTGAATAAGCATTCCGGAACCCGCATCAATACTGTAAACCTTCTAAAACGGGTGTGATTAAATCTAATTAAATAGGTACTTACCCACTTGACTCGTTTACATGGACATAGTAAATGTAAGGTACGGATTGAGTTGACAGCCTTCTTTCCTTCGGGAAGGCTGGGAAGGGGAGAACATTATGAAGGGGACCGGTGGTACTCTCACAGGGGAGGTACAGGAGAAAGCCACATCGTCACAGGAATTGGAGCATCCTGTCAGAAGGGCAATGCCGCGCGAATATATTCGCGCTTTTTTTTCGCGCCTTCTTGCGAAGGATGATTCCGAGAAAGAGGAAGTTGTCTGTACATTGCCCCCGATTTTTCCGATCGAATCAGGTGAAAAAAAGGAAAATTCGGGATTCATTGCATTCGAACGAGCAGAAGTTTAAACGCACCCGGGGGACAGGGTCGAAAGCTTCAGTTAACCCGACACACACCGTTGTGTACATACCCCCACCGAACGAGTAGACACCTCGACTCGTGTCCAATTGTGTAAATTGGCAAGAAGCTGCTGGCTAAGAAAAAATAGCCAAGTTGCATCCTGTACACAGGCTGATAAAGTCTGATATATATCACATTGCCTTCCGGACCTGATATTTATTATGTAAATGGCTGAAGATCCAAAAGCATACCTTGGTGTACGACTTAAAGGTCGTTACCTGATCGAGGACCATATCGGAAGTGGTCTCTCGGCGCATGCATTCAAGGCATACGACACTCTTCTACAGGGTCGCGTCGTAATCAAGATAATAAAAACCCAGCTTGCGGGCGTTCCGATAGATCTCGGTGAAAGCTGGAAGGAAGAAAGCCGCAAGGCGATGCAGGTTCGCGGTCACCCTCACATAGCCGCCATACTTGACCTGGGCCAGGAAGACAACGAGATTAATGGTGATGTCGAGGACATCCATTTTATCGTAACCGAGTTCGTTGAGGGAAAGACCTTAAGAGAGCTGGTGTCGGAGAAATTCAACCTCGAACCAATGGCGATTTTCACAATCGCCCATCAGCTTCTTGAAACACTCGAATTCCTCCAGGCCCGGAAGCTGTCGCATGACGATCTTCACGCGGGCAACATCATGGTCACCGAGCTTGGTGCTGACCGTCCGTTTATAAAAATTATCGATTTCGGAATGGCCTCGAACACCCTGATCCCCAGGGCCAGGGAGAACGACATTCATTTCGCGCTTAACCAGCTTGAGCATCTCTGCCAGAAAGCCCTCGGATACCTTACAGACCAGCGCACCCGTGGAATAATCGAGACATTCGCGGCACAGATCAAAAAGGCCCAGAATTTTATTCCCACGGGACGAATGAAAATTATCGATCTTGTCGACCAGGTTGAATTACTTATCCAGGAACTGGCCAAGTCACAGACATCGGTAACTAAAACATCGACATCCGAGCATGGTCCGAGACGTCGAATAGCGGTCGATCGCAGAACCCCCTTTATCGGTCGCGAGAACGACCTGAACCGTCTGTACAATTACATAACGAGTTCTTTTCTCGCGAAGCGCGGCTCGATGCTTTTCGTATCGGGTGAGGCGGGAATCGGCAAGACAAGGCTTGTGGATGAGGCACTCGGAAAAGTTTCATCCGATCAGAAAAGACACCTTTTCCTGTACCACAAGTGCCAGCAGGCCCCCAATCTCCCCTACTCGGCTCTTTTCGAGGCAATCATAGGATTCCTGGACGAAATTCCGGGCGACACCGATGAATCGAAACTCGAAGTTGCACTGGGCCCCGAACATAACCTGATAAAGCCCGTCAATGACCTTATCAATGAATACCGTGCAGTCAGGGATGGTGATACACCATCTATGGCCGCGGCATCTTCATCCTCAAATACATCCTTTATTCTCACCGGTTTCCTGTCACAGTCTGCACTAAACATTCCGGTGTTGCTGTTCATGGACGATTTCCACCTGGCGGACAGGTCAACGGTTGAATTTCTCGATTTTCTCATTCCGAGAATACAGGACAGCCCGGTTGTCGTACTTGTTACCTACAGGCCGGAGGAACTGACGGCAGACGGTGAGGATGGTCCTCATCCAATAAAGGTGCTGCTGAAGTCACTCGAATCTAACAAGTCGACGAGGATGAGTGAGCTGAAAAGCCTGGAGCGTGAAGAGGCGGACGAGATTCTCAGCAACATATTCACTTTCGTCAAACCGTCAGATTTTACTACCCTGTCGGATGCCGTAAGGCGGATGGCTGGCGGAAATCCATTCTATATATTCGAGATCACGGGACTGATGGAAGACGAGGACATCCTTGTCGAAAGGTCGGAAGGACAATGGGTACTAAAGGGTGACATAACCGAATTCTCGGTCCCGGAATCCATAGGAAGCCTCATCCTCAGGAGAATTGAGAAACTCGGGCTTGACGAGATTCTGTTCCTCAGGTCCGCGGCGCTGCAGGGAGACAGTTTCGACATTCCGATTCTTGAAAAGATGTTTTTCCCCACCGAGGGAACGATCGAAACAGTTATCGAGAGTCTCCTGAAGCGTCACAACCTGATCCTTCAGCGTGAATCTCAGCGCTACGCTTTCAGCCATCACCAGGTCCAGAGGGTCATCATCAGCGGGATGTCCGACGAGGACGTCAAGCGCGGGCACAGGGACATTGCACGTGTCATCGAATCGCTCGCCGAGATCAACGGGACATCGGTCCCCCATCACCTTGTCGCGCATCACCTGGCCCTCGCGGGTGAAAGACTCGTCGCCTGCGACCATTTCCACCAGGCGGGAGTCAGGGCGCTGAGGGCCCAGCAGTTCCATCTTGCACTCGACCACCTTAAGAATGCCGCTGACCTTCTTGAACCGGCGGACATGGATAATCCGCTGGCCGCGGATGTAACTCTCGACCTGATAGAGTCTTCCAAACCGCTTGGTGACAGGAAGCTTTATGAACGCGCGGTCCTCCAGATACAGGCGATCGCGGATCACAACAACGACAGGAAGCTAAAGATCAGGGCCGACCTCGAGGAGTGCATATTCCTCAGAATGATAAGCGAGCATGAGCGTTCATTAAACGCTGCCCAGGCCCTTATTGATATCGCCGCCCAGCATGATGACATGGTGACCCAGGCTGCCGCACTTAAGGAAGCGGGCACCACGAGTTATCTTATGGGTAAGATGGAGTCGGCGGAGGAGTATTTCCACCAGGCCGCGGGACTTCTTGCATCGACGGATGACCGCTCACAGCTTGCACGGGTCTACAACAACCTTGGACTCGTCTGTCGCAACACCGCTCGCCAGGGTGAGATGATCAGGTATTTCAACCGTGCTCTCGATATATTCAGGGAGACCGGTGACAACATCGGACAGCGCTTTCCCCTCGGTAACCTTGGAATTGTTTATTTCGAGCGCGGAGAGTACGAACGCGCGTTTGAATGTTTCAGCGCCCTGAAATCCTCTCTTGGAGAGCAGGCCGATCTTATGATGGAAGCAAAGGTCGATTTCTCAATGGGAGAGATCTATCTCGAGATCGGGCTGATGGACAAGGCACGGGCCGCATGCGAAAGGGCTCTCGCGACATTCATGACGATAGGCAATCGACAGGGAGAGAGCGAAGTTCTCGGCACGCTTGGCGGAATTCATCTGGCAAAGGGTGATATCCAGATAGCGAAGGGTTACTTCGAGCGATCGATCGAGGTCAAGAAAGCCATAAACAACATGGTCGGGATGCTTCACTCACAGATCACGCTTGCGAAGATCGCGAACATGGAAGGCCGTCACCCGGAAGCACTCGAACTTGCGGAGCAGGTTCTCGAAACGGCACAGGGCAAGAAGCTTCGTTCGATCGAACTGGAATGCCTGACGGAGATAATGTCCGCACGGGCTTCTCTGGACAGCCCGACCGAGGCACTCGACCTTCTCGGTCCGGACGAGGAACCCGCAAAACTGTCATCCATGATCTCATCCGCGCTGATTACTTTCGCCTACAAGGCGGGCGAGCTAGCATTCCAGGCTGGTGACGAGGAGCGCGCACTGAGTTACATCGAGCTTTCCGGGAAAATTGTCGAGAACATCCTCGACAGCATCTCCGACAACGAATGGCGAGATGCATACCAGAGAAAACGCGAACGGATCCTCGACACATACAGGCGGCTCAAGCCATCCATGAATGGAACAACAGAGTAATCCCACTCGCTGCCACAACCTGTTGCAGGATAAAGAAAAATCCCGGACGACCCGGGATTGAATTTTTTTACTTATGGCAGCCTGGTATCAGAACTGGTCAAGTGCGTTAAGAAGATCGCGTGATCCGGCATTGCCATTCTCTTCAACCTGTGTACGGATCGCATCCGCCGTCTGACGGCTGTAACCATCCTGCCCGAGGAGGAACTGTGCCAGAGCTTTCGCGGCCATGAGGTCGACCTCTTTGATGTTGTCATGTATCTGTGTCGAATCATACAGACCCGGTTCGTCGATGACCTTCTCCAGAAGTTCGAGCGCGGTGGTTCCATCGCCCTCGCCAAGTGCGATTCCGGCGAGTCCCACATAGGCATCATAATTATTGTACCCGCCTGACAGGCTCGCCTCGAAGTGGATCTTACCCTCGGTGTGATTATGAAGGCCCCTTGAGTAGCACCATCCCAGGCCATTCTCGGCTGACAGGACACCCTGCGTCAGAAGGGTATTCTGACCGGGTTCTCCCTCTGTGTATCGCATGTACGGCAGCCACACTAGCTGCGCTGACCTTGCACGGTCCGCCTGCTCACTGAACAGGTCAATTGCGGCAATGTACTCCGAGTCGCGGTATTCTGCCCACGCCTCCATATTCTGGACATTCAGAAGTGTGAACGTGCCAAGGTTCCTCGTGCCCTTGGCCACAACAACCGGCTGTTCGAGGTAGTAATTGAAACCCGCCGCCGGATTGGCAAAGGAAATTTTCATCGTGTAATCGCCCTCGGGAGCATGCACGATGAAATTCCCGTACTGGTCCGGCCTGTGAACTGCCGGGTTATTGGACAGCGTCACCATGACTGCGTCACCACCGAGTGGATTGCCGAATCCATCCACCACCCTTCCCATTAAGGTTCCGCTTCCTCCACTTGTACAGGAAACGAGTCCGGTAACAAGTATCAGTAGAATCATTATGTAAATTTTTCGCATTGTCTTATCCCTTTCGAACCGTATTATCACTCATAATTCCCGTTCAGTCTGAAAGAATATAGAACACGGACACGCTTGGTAGCGGTATACCACCCGAGATTGCCTGTACCGAAATCTGGAGGTTGCCCGGATTATCCGGTGCGAAGGTTCCTATAAAGAATCCCGGACGTGCGGGGACTTCGGACATCCGGACTGACCCTCCACCACCGGACTCCGTGTGTGTCCATATGACCGTCGGAGGCGAATCAAGCTGGCTGAGGGCTTCCACCATGATAAAAACTTCGCCGGCAAAAATCGGGCTTGCCGACACCGCGACGGTAAGATAATTATTTCCGCCTGTTCCGGCCTGTCCAAGCGCTCCGACAGCATTGATAATTCCATGCCCGTAGTAGTCGTTAATGCCGTTGACATCATCGTCCGGACCCGCCATCGGAATACATGTGTTCTCGATCCTCGCTCTTACATCCGATGGGCCAAGTCCGGGGTACTGCGCGAGGATAAGTCCCGCAAGTCCGCTGACCATCGGGGTTGCAAAGCTGGTACCGCTCGCGAGACCATACGGGGGGCCTTCGCCGGTATAGAGATAGACTTCGTCTTCGGGAACAGTGGTGACAATTTCGACACCCGGCGCCATTACCGTAAGGATGTCTTCACCGTAGTTGGTGAAATCCGCCGCCATGCCCTGGTTATCAACAGCACCTACACCGATTACCTCGGGAAGTGCAGCGGGATAATAGAGGCTGTGACGGTCGATCTCGGGATCACCGGATGCTTGATAGTACTGTCCCGGATTTGCGTTTCCGGCAGCTGCAACAATAACTATTCCCGCGTTGTATGCCGCGGTTACAGCTTCCTCCTCGATCGAGATTGTGCCGACTCCACCGATCGAGAGGTTGATAATATCGCAGCCCGATTCACGCGCAACGTCAATTCCCTCAACTTCGTCAAACAGATCGCAGTCGAGAAGCGGACCACCGCATGCACGAATCGGCAGGATTCTTACGTTCCAGTTAACACCTGCTACACCGACGCCGTTATTCCCAACACCGCCAATGATCCCGCATACAGCGGTTCCATGTCCGCTGTCGTCCATAACCTCATCCGGGAAATCATCCTCCCTGACATTTATTCCGGGAAGGACAAGGTTGGGAATAAGATCTGGATGAGTGTAATCGACACCCGTGTCTATTACTCCAACAAGTACATCGACGGAACCTGTCTCGATATCCCACGCGCTGGGAATCTGGGCGACCTGTAGCTCCTCCTCCTGCAGGGAGAAATAAGGGTCGTTGGGAGTCCTGGCCACACTTCTGCGGTAGTTCGGGTAGACTTCTCTGATCCGTGTATCCTGTCTCAGACGGGTGATCGCCTGGAAAGGCGTCGAACCGTCGGTGATCGTGTAACGCGCAACCGGACGGCTTGTCATCCGGTCCTCGAATGTAACACCATCAAGATCGCTGGAAGCCTGTGCTTCCCTGACTCCCGAATCATCGTAGAATTCGACTATCACCTGGTCCATGATCATGCCCGATGTGCCGTACATTATTGGTAGATCGGTATCGATCTCACCATCAATTCCAACAGCTTCCTGGGCTATTACACCGGGTCCGAATATCATCGAACCAAAGACCATCGACAGCACTAATAACAGCCACAGATGGGTACGCAATCTCATATATCCCACCTCGTTAAGGTTTTATTCCGCTTAATACGGGCTAGTATGCATTTAATGCACTCTTAATGCAAAGTTACTACACTGTAACCTTTTGTGCAAGAGTGTAACCCCGCAATTTTTCCGTACTTTATTAATGTAACCTATTGGGACCAATTATTGAACCTGAAGGATCATGCGGATTTACGCACTTTTATCCCGTCCGTGGTAAAATCCGCGCTGTGACTGATAATTCATCCAGCAGAATTCCGATCGTTGTTATTTCCGACGGCAAACCGGGTCACGAGAACCAGTCTCTTGGGATCGCTGAACATATTCCCGGTTCCGACATCCTTCTGATACGGCATAATCTGGAACTCGGGCTGAAGGAGTCCATTTTCCGCGCGAAACTTCGCATGCTGCCCGTAACTGGAAACAATGCACCAAACCTCCTGAAAACAGCACTATCGGAAGAAGAGATCAACAGCTTCGTTAATTTCAAACCTGCGGCGATAATCGCGGCAGGAACACTTTCCGCCGGATTATGCCATATAGCGGGAAAGTTGACAGGTGCGAAGACCTGCATCTGTATGGTACCAAGCCTGCTTCCCCTATCGATTTATGATCTTGCCGTAGTACCGGCCCATGACAATCCTCCCGACGCACCGAACATCCTGGTAACACTCGCTGCCCCGAACCGTGTATCTGACGAGATGCTTTCAGATGAAGCGGACAGGTGGTGGGATGAACTTCCGCAGGGAGAGAAAATTATTTCATGGGTTATCGGAGGGCCGTCCGCGAGCGCGGAGTTCGATCAGAAGCATGTTCTGGGAGGTCTTCTCGAAACCCTTATGTGGGCGAGATACAACAATCGCCAGGTATGGCTGTCCACCGCACGCAGAACCCCGGAATCGCTTGAGGAGACGATCGACAACATCAGAGAGGGTTATCCTTCTCTTAAATGGCACCTGTTATGGCATCGTGACAAACGCAATCCACTATACGCGATGTTTTACAGATCGGAGGTTGCAATTGTCACGTCGGACTCTGTCAGCATGATAGCCGAGGCGGCAAGCGCAGGTGTCGGACCGATCGTTTACCGGGCCTCTCAGAGTACAGGCACCGGTTCGAAACCATCCAAGCAGGAGCGGATGGTTGAAGGACTGATGCGTGAGGGTTACGGCATGCGAGTGGGTAGTCCGGATGAACTTACAGGCATCCTCGAGGCTCGAAAAGACGAAAATGCGCGATTTAACAAGCTTGACGATACTGCGAAGGCAGCCGAAAGATTGAGTGAATTGATACGGAAGAACAAGTAATTTCCTTGACTGAATCTTAAGACCGCATATACTTACAGAGAACAAACAGGATACGTTCCCAGCTTTAGATAAAGCCGGGGAAGGAGACGCCCGAAATGAAAAAATGCCCGAACTGCGGACATGAAAACGCTCCGGATGCGATGCACTGCGTTCAGTGTGGAACAGCACTTGGTGAAACCCAGCCTCAGGCCCAGCAGCCACCGGCAGCACCACCTGAGCAGCAGGCCCCGCCGCCGCAGCAGCCGCCCCCCCCTCAACAGCAGCAGGATCAGCAGCCCCCCCCCGGCTACGGTCAGCAGCCACCTCCCGGATATGGTCAGCAGCCTTACTACGGACATCCACCGGGACCACAGATGGATTTCAGCTGGATTACAGGTCTTTTCGATTTCTCATTCAGGCAGTTCTCAGTCGAGTCGCTCGCAAAGGTTACTTACATCGCGGCAATTGTGTACCTTCTGCTCGACTGGATCTTCGACCTCATTAACGCGTTCGATTTTTCTGCCGGAATGGGTGTCAAGATACTCCTTGTGGGATTGCTTGGAATTATCGTGCAGATATTCCTCCTTCGTGTTGTCCTTGAAGGGGCTGTCATGATTTACAAGCTCTACATGAAATCGAAAGAATAAAAATACAAAACGAAAACAACCCGGACGCTTTATCCGGGTTTTTTGTTTGCCGAAAATGATAAACTCCCGCCATGCCATTCAGACTTGACTGGGACGGTCATGTACACAGCGAATTCTGTCCGCACGGTTCGGGAGAACCCGCATGTCAATCAATCGAACGCGCCATAGAGCTTGGTTTCAGAAAAATCAGCATTGTGGAACATTTCCCTCTCCCACCCGAAATAAACCCACCGCCGACGATGTACCCGGTCGCGATGGATTTCGATAAGGTCGAACCATACCTTGATGCAATGCTTCCACTCAGGGAAGAATTCTCGGATCGAATTGAGGTCGCGATCGGTTTCGAGTGGGATTACTTTCCGGACATGGTCGACTGGTCGCGCGAGCAGATGGACAGATATGGATTACTCACGCAGGACGGCATCCTCAGCATGCACTTCATGCATGGCGCGATCATCGATGAGACAGCCGATATTTTTCTGCGCGACGCCCTTCCGCTTTCATCGAACTCGATTGATCAGGCATTCAGGGATTATTACTCGTTTCTGACAGACGCGGTCACATGCAATATGGGAGAGCACAAACCCGTGCGTCTCGGGCACCTTAACCTCATCCGTCGATTTAATAGGCTGATACCTGCACCACCCGAATCGGGAGAGTATCGCGATGAGATTCTGAAACTCGCACATGCTGTAGAAGATGCGGACATGCAGCTCGATCTAAACATGAGCGGCCTAAGGCGTGAATACTGCGGGGAACCGTTCGTGCCAGCCTGGCTTATTCAGATGATCGCGAGAAATGAGCTGGAAATAGAGTGTGTTTTCGGAAGCGATGCGCATTCTGTCGGGCAGGTCGGGATGGGACTTGATGCAGCCCGCGAGATTATCGACAATGCCTGAGTTAATCTTCTGACTGATCTCCGATACGCGATGGTGGCCTTCCCTCCCCGAACTCCTTCAGAATTCTTCTTACCTCATCCGCATCGTCCTCACGAACGAGCAGATTTCTTACGACCGATGCCTGCGCGAATCCTCTCAGGTATTTCGAGACATGCTTGCGAAACTCCCAGACTCCCCTCCTGTCCGGGAACTGCTCCAGGAGGGCTTCCTGGTGATCGAGCATCACGCCGACCATATCTGAGCGTGTACGTGACTGTCGCTGTACCCCACCAGCTATATAATCTTCGGTGTCGCTTATAAG
>Ga0272443_10001332_pt1 | contig 37128 bp, 35 predicted proteins | sample SSMAcet12_FD_193581 | JGI IMG/M metagenome (GOLD analysis project Ga0272443, IMG submission 193581) | Marine sediment archaeal communities from Little Sippewissett salt marsh, Falmouth, MA, United States - SSM-Acet-12 | ecosystem: Environmental > Aquatic > Marine > Wetlands > Sediment ...
CTGGGTTGTAGAAAGAACTTTTGCTTGGTTTCAAATAAAGTTCAAAAGACTTGTGATTCGATGGGAAAGAAAAATGAAAGTATGGTCAGGTTTCGTTGACCTTGCTCTCATATTCTGGTGGGTTCAAAAAATAGTGGGATAGGTTCAAGCTGTTCGGCCTCAGGGCGGCCCCCTAAGGGCTTGGCATTGGTCTCGAAAAACGCGCGCAGATCAACCCCAGGCGGGAGGGCGGACATGGCCTCCTCCTCCATCTGAACACAGCCAGTGTATTATGGCCTATCACACCGCTTGGCGGCTGTCCACGCTTCTGGCCTTATCGCGCACCATTAAGTCGCGCCGCGTTGAACCCGCGCGTGGGGGCTGCTATCACCCCCCGCATGGACGCCGTCACCCCCGACGTTGCCGCGCAGTGCAAGGCCTGGCCGTTCCGGGAGGCCAAGGCCCTGCTGGCCCGCCTGGGCGGACCGGAGCGCGCGGCGGCGCGGGGGCAGCCCGTGGTGTTTGAGACCGGCTACGGCCCCAGCGGCCTGCCCCACATCGGCACGTTCCAAGAGGTCGCCCGCACCGCCATGGTGCAGCGCGCGTTCCAGGCCCTGGCCCCCGGCGTGCCCACGCGCCTCATCTGCTTCTCCGACGATATGGACGGGCTGCGCAAGGTCCCCGGCAATGTGCCAAACCCAGATATGCTTGCCCAGCACCTGGGCAGGCCCCTGTCGGCCATCCCGGACCCTTTTGGCACGCATGAGAGCTATGCCGCGCACAACAACGCGTCCCTGCGGGCGTTTTTGGACTCCTTTGGCTTTGCGTATAACTTCGTGTCCTCCACGGCGTGCTATAAGGGCGGGCGCTTTGATGCCGTACTGCTGAAAATGCTGACTGCGTATGACGCCGTGCGCGCGGTTGTGCTGCCCCTCCTGGGGCCGGAGCGCGCGGCCACGTATGCCCCCTTCCTGCCCATCTCCCCGGCCACGGGGCGGGTGCTCCAGGTGCCCGTGGAGCCGCGCCCGACCGACGGCACAATCGTGTTCACGGACGAGGACGGCGTGCGGCGGGAGGTCCCCGTCACGGGCGGGCATGTGAAGGCGCAGTGGCGGGCGGACTGGGGGATGCGCTGGGTGGCCCTGGGTGTGGACTATGAGATGGCCGGAGAGGACCTGCAGTCTTCGGCCCGCGTGGCGGGGGAGATCGCGCGCCTCCTGGGCGGCGGCCGCCCGGCGGGGTTCCACTACAAGCTATTCTTGGATGCGGACGGCAAGAAGATCTCCAAGTCCAAGGGCAACGGGCTGACCATGGAGGAGTGGCTGCGCTACGCCCCGCACGAGAGTCTGGCATATTATGTGTTTGGCCGCCCGGAGTCTGGCAAGCGCCTGCACTTTGACGTTATCCCGCGGGCGGTGGACGAGTACCTGGACGCGGCGGCGCGCCTGGCTGCGCAAGACCCAGCTGACCGCCTGAACAACCCGGTGTGGTACATGGGCGGCGGGGAGGAGGCCCCTGTGTCCTTTGGGCTCTTGCTGAACCTCGTGGCCGTGGTTGGCGCGGGGGACGCGGAAACACTGTGGGCCTATGTCCGGCGCTATGCCCCCGGCGCGGCGCGCACGCCCCTCATGGACCGCCTGTTGTCCTGCGCTGTGGCGTACCATCAAGACTTTATAGAGCCCCACAAGCGCTACCGCTCCCCCGACGCGCGGGAGCGGGCGGCCATGACGGCCCTGGCGGGCGCGCTGGAGGCCATGGACGCGGGCACGCCCGAGGCGGACATCCAGACAGCCGTGTTCACGGCGGGCAAGCAAAACGGCTACGACAAGGCAGAGCTGCGCCACTGGTTCGGCGCGCTGTATCAGGTGCTGCTGGGCCAGGAGTCCGGCCCGCGTTTCGGTGCCTTCGCCGCGCTGTATAGCACGCAGGCAACGGCGGCCCTCATCCGCCGCGCGCTCGGCTAGGGCCGGTTTTTGGCGCGCGCCGGGTCTACCCCGTCATAGATGCCCGGGTGTGAGAGACATAGCGGTAGGTCTCGGCCAGGGCAGCCATGGCCAGCGGCTTGGCGATGGCGGGCTCTATCTCTGGCAGAGATCCGCCCGCCGCGACGGCCAGCATACGTCCAGCGGCCTTGGCGCAGGCCACGGCTTGATCCCGCCAGGAGGGCAGGCCCAGAACGCGGAAGAGCCCCTGGCACACCGGCTCTACACCCCGGATGAGGTCCACGGGGGCGGACAGGGGCATATCGTTCGCGGCCAGGCCAAAACGCCAGTCCGTGCCGGCCTCCACCCCTCCCCGGACGGCTTCGCGCGTCATGACGCAGGCCACAGCGTTCAGCGCGCCCGGCATGGGCAGGCCGCACGCCACCACCGGCGCGCCCGAGACAAAAGCCCCGCCCAGGGCCAGGGCCTGCCGCCGGCCCGCGGCAGCGGCAAGGGCGGTTATGCACTCCCCCACGCCCCACAGGCCCGGGGTCAAGCGGCGCTCTATAACCGCGTCGCACAGCTCCTGCGCGGCAAACTCAAAGGCCATGGCCCGGTGCGTCACCTCCGCCAGGACGCGCAGGCCCCGCGCCCGGGGGATATGGGCCGTGCCCTCCCAAGCCAAGAGGACTCCGGCGCAGACGTCCACCAGCAGGGCCGCGAAGGCGTGTTCGCAAGACGGGCCGTCCTCCCAAAAGATCCTCGCACCTCCGCGTCCCGCCTCCGTCGCGGTGTCCAGAGCGTGAGGGGACGGCAGGAGGCCAGGGGGGACGGCCCCCTCAGCCGGCGCAGCCTGTATGACGCGGGCAACGCGGGTGAGGATGGCCTGCCCCGTGGCCCCAGCGTCGTCTGTGGCGAAGGCAAGTTCTGTGATGGCCCCCCCCAGGGCGCAGACAAGCGCAAGCGGGCTTGCCTCGGACCCGTCTGGTCCAAGGGCGGAGTCATAAAGGGTGCCGTAAAGGCGGGCACCCAGAGCAGGGTCATCATCGTCTGTCATGCGAGTCACCTGGGTCTCCGCTGGAGCGCGGGCAGGCGGGAAAGGAAGGGTATATCAGAAAAGATACTAAAAGACAAAGGCGTAGGCAGAAGGGACCGGGCCATCGGAGAGCGAGCGCCCGGCACCATTGCCAGAATCGTACCGGAAAATTTCTCCTCCGTAAACAGCCCTGGCACAACTTTTTCCGCTTCGTCCGCTCTTTTTGCAACACGGCGTTGGCTCAGGCCAGGTCCGCCGCCCCTGTGGCTTTTCCACACGCGGGACATGCAACATCGCGGGGGATGCCCAGGACGCGTGTGGCCATGGTCCGCATGTCCACCTCCCACAGCCTACCGATGAGGGGCTCCAGACCCGGATGCGGGGCGAGAAGGGCTATGGCCTGCGCGGCCTGGACCGTCCCCGCCAGGCCCGCCGCAGGGCCCAGAACAGCGCCGCTGCGCGCGGGGCTCGGCGCCACGGGGTAAAGGCAGCGGTAGCATGCCCCGCCCGGGGCAAACACCGCCACCTGCGCCCGGAAGCCGTCAATGGCCGCGTGGACCACGGGCCGCCCCGCCCGCCGTGCGCCCTCACACACTGCGGCCTTTGCGGCAGCACTGTCCGTGCACTCAACCACCACGTCGTGTCCAGCGGCCAGGATCGCCACGTTGGCCTGCGTGACTCCCTGTGCGTGCTGCGCTACAGCGATATGCGGGTTCAGGGCCATGAGGCGGGCCGCCGCGCGCGCCACCTTCGGCTGGCCTATGTCCGCCGTTTCATAGAGGACTTGGCGCTGCAGGTTGCTTTCAGACACCGTGTCAAACTCGGCGATGCCGATGTGCCCCACCCCCGTCGCCGCGAGGTACAGGAGAGCCGGGCTCCCCAGGCCCCCCGCCCCCACGACCAGGACCCGCCCCGCCGCAAGCCGCGCCTGCCCCTCCACCCCCAGCTCGGGCAGGGCCGTTTGGCGCATATAGCGGGCAGAGTGGGTCACGGCCCCAATATACCCCCCAAACGGACTCTGGGCCATGACCCTGTGGGGGGGCCGCGTCACCGCTCCCGCCGGAAGCGCTCTAGCGTCATGCCGATGCGCAGCGCCCGCCCCGCCGCGTGGGCAGCGGCGATGATGAGGCCCTCCCACCCCACAAAGGCCAGACGCCGCAGGAACAGGTACTTCAGGAAAAAGGCCGGAGGGTCATACAGTAGGGCCAGAGGGCTGACCCTTTTGCCCTTCCGGGCCTTTTCCTCGGCCTGCGCGGCGGCATAGGCCCCGATCTTCTCCCACATATGCGCGTAGGAGCGCACGCAGCGGTGCGCCACCCGCCCGGGCAGGACAGGAGCCCTAGAGCCATCAAAAACAACGACTTTATCATGCACCACGCTGTCCGTGCGGAAGCCCGCCCGGCGGCGATCGTACAGACGCGGGGTGACGTTCACAGGGCCGAAGCGAGCGGGGGCCAGACCCCGCGCAAAGCGGCTCACATAGCATATGCGCAGGGCATAGGCCGCCGCGCGCGCCGTTTCTGGCGCCGCAAAGACCTGGCGTATGGAGGCCTTTATATCCTCCAGGGGCGTCTCGTCCGCGTCCAGGTTGAGGATCCAGTCGTGCGCGCATAGGCTCTGCCCATAGACCTTCTGCGGCCCGTACCCGGCCCAGTCCCGATGCACCACCTGCGCCCCGTAAGACCTGGCAATCTCCTGTGTGCCGTCCGTGGAACCCGAGTCCACCACGATGACCTCCGCCGCGAAGCCGCGCAGCGCCGCCAGCGTCGCGGGTAGGCGCTCCGCCTCGTCGCGGGTGATGATGAAAACGGACAGGGGCAAGGTCATCGCCGGGCCGCCTCCTCCACAATGCGGCCCAGGGCGGGCAAGACCTGGCGGGCGTCGTAACGCTGGGCGGCCGCACGCGCGGCGCGCACGACCCGGGGCCACAGAGCGGGCACAGCGGCCCGGATTTGTGCGGCCAGGTCCGCCGCGTCCCCAGGGCGGGCGAGCCACCCGCTCACACCGTGCTCTACCTGGCTCGCCGGGCCGGGGGTGTCCGTGGCCACCACGGGCCGCCCGTGCGCCATGGCCTCCAGGACCACGATCCCAAACGACTCGTACGTCGAGGGCACGACCAGGAGGTCCACCCCCGCGAGCCAGGCCCGAATGTCCGATATCCAGCCGTCGTAGCGCACGGTGGCAGAGTTCTGCCCCTGCCCCCCCGCAACGGCCAGGGTATAGCCCGGGCCCAGGGCGGCCATAGCCTCCAAGAGCACCGACAGGCCCTTCTCCGGCGCGTCGGCCCGGCCCAGGAAGCCCAGGCGCACCACCCCGTCCTGCGCGCGGGGCGGCAGGGGCGCGTCCGGAAAGTCCCAGAGCATGTTGGGCAGGATATGGAGCCTGGAAAAGCCCTGCGCCGCGAAGTGCGCGCGCATGTGCGCGCTCAAAACCACCACCGCATCCGCCCCGCGCATCCGTCCGGCCTTATAGGAATGCGCGAAGGCCAGGTGCCGCACGCCCAGGCCCACGCGCGCCAGGGCGAAGCAGCCCGTGGCCCGTGGCGCATGCGTGATGATAAGGTCCGGACGCTGGGCCACAAGCCGCCGCCGCGCCCGCCACGCGGTCCACAGGTCGTAATGCCCCCTGGGCGCGAAGTCCCACCGCGCCGCGCCGCCCGGCACATACCCCGCGCCCGGCGGAACCCAGCACTCCACCGCGTGCCCCAGGGCCGCGAGGGCCCGCGTCGCGTTCGCGAAGGCGTGCTCTAGCCCCCCCGCGCGGTCCGAGGCCAGGACGTGGGTGATATGCATGCTTAATACCCCTCCACGGGCCTTTGCCCGCGAGCACGGTATCCAAGCAGTCCCGCTAGCATTCCCGCAGCGTGACACACTCTGTTTGCTTTCCAGGCCGCAAATTGTCCGACTCTCTGGGGCCAAAAGGGGGCGATGGGTGCGGCCACAAGCGCCAAGAAGATCCCGTACACCGTTCTGAACAATAATTGCGGCCCCTTGCGCACCAATGTGTGAATCCGTTTTCCTTGATGTATTCTGAGAAGGGCTTTACCCAGTCCCGTTTCATACGCATTGCGCAGCACAAAGGCCAGGGTCGTGCGCTCCGGCACAACAGGCTCATGCACCACAGCATCCGGAACCCACACAACCCGCGCGCCCAGGTCTTGCGCGCGGCAGAAAAAGTCTAGATCCTCCCCACCCGTGCGATTAAAAGCAGGGTCAAAGGTAAGGTTCTCCACAATACCACGAGAAAAAAGAACGTTGCCAGTGGCGATACTGCCTGCGTTGTATCGAAGCTCCCTGTCGTGCGGAGGGCGGATCCTGAACCAGGCGGGCAGATCCGGGGGATAGATGGGCACAGCCGGCCCATGATAGATCTCTGCTGGATGCGTGGCCATAGCCGCCATATAGGACGCTATCCAGTCCGGCCGCGCGATTTCATCATCGTCAATGAACGCCAGCCAGTCCGCGCCGAGGCGCAGGGCCTCATCAACGGCCTTGTTGCGCGCGTGGGACAGGCCTCGGCGCGGCTCGCTCGCGTAGACGGCCTGCGGGTAGTGCTCGGCCACCATGTCCCGGCACTCCGCATCCGGGCTGTTGTCCACGACAAGGATGCGCAGCGGCGGTGCGCCCTCCTGCGCGCACAGGGAATCCAGGCAGCGCCGGAGCATCTGCGGGCGGTGGAGCGTGCACACCGCGACAAGAACCGAAAGGGGAGACTCGGGCATGATCACGCAAAAGGAAATACAGAAACTAAGTCGTCCTGCAGGCTTGCTAGCACGCGGGGGGGGATGATGGAAGAGGCTGCCATGTCCTCTATCCTGGATCTCCAGGAGGGTGCATCGCTTGCCTGAGTCAGGTCCTGGGCAAGAACGGGGCTGCTATCCATGCCCGTTGCGGAGTAGAAATCTTGAAACTTATAGTGCCCGCCAATGTGGGTCACAGTGTTTTGCGGGTCCACCCATAGGCATGGCGTGCCGTAGCTGTGCGCGACAATGAGGGGGTGCAGGGCGCTGGCCACCACAAGGCGCGCCCGCGCTATTGCGCGCAGGACATCATCAACGTTTTCTCCCAGGTGCACCACGCGGATCGGGCGGTCGGGAAAAAGAGCCCGTATGCCCTCTATCCACATTTGGGCCCGTGTATCCTGGAGGTGCGGGGCGAGCACGACCTCCTCTGTACGCGGGCCGGCGGCCTGAGGCAACAAGCGCGCGGCCAAGAGCGCAGGGTCACCAAGGGGGACGTCTGCCACCCCCAGGCGGAGAGCCGACAGCTTGCCGCGCAGCGCGTGCACACGCACAAAACTCGTGCCCTGGCGCGGGCCAGGGGCCAAAAAGCCAGAACCCCAGACGCGCAAGGGTCTGCCCAGGCGCAAAACGGCCCGCCGCGCGCGCTTGCGCAGCCTATCCACAGCCGACAAAATGCTGCCCACGGCCATCAGGTCGCAGCGCTTGGCCTCTGCCCACACCACGCGCCGCGCGGGGCACAGGGCCTCCACAAGCAGCGGTGAGAGCATATCCCCGAAATTTTGCTCATTGTTGTAATAGTACAGGCGCAGCGGGGCGGGGCGTGCCTCACTCATAGCATTCCGCCCAGGTCTTGGCGTTGCCATCGGCGTCTCTCTCTCCCTTTATCACAATAGGCCCGGCGTCCACGCGAGTCCGGCACGAGAACAGGGGGACAAGGGTCCGCAAGGTCAGGTGCAGCTTTCGCCCCGGCAGGAAGGGGCCATAAGAGCAGAACTCCGCCCGGTCCGCGCCGCCCTGCGCACCTGGGGCCTTCAGACGGAAGTTGGACCGGTGGCGCGCGCGGATGCCGTCCGGCGTGGTGTAATAGTCCGTGGAAAAGTCCCCATAGACATTCCACGGGGCCGTGTTCACCACCACAAAGCACAGGGGCTCGGCCACGATGTCTGGCTCTTGCGCCCAGGCCGTGGGCGCGCATACGAGGACGAGGAGCATAAGGAGCGCACGCATGCCGGTAGCGTAACACCAGCGCGCGCGCCTGTCACCCGGGGGCACTTCTGCCTGCCCCTTGCACCATCCTTGCGCCCGGGCGCGCTGGGCGCTACAACCGGGCCCATGGGACTGATAGTCGTGAAGTTTGGTGGGACGTCCATGGCGGACCCTGGCAAGATTGAAGCCGCAGCAGGCAAGGTCGCGGCGGAAGCCGCGCGCGGGCACCGCGTGGCGGTGACGGTCTCCGCCATGGCGGGCGTGACCAACCGCCTGGTGGGGTACTGTGAGGCCATCGCCCCGGTGCACGACAGTCGGGAGTATGACGTCGTCGTGGCGTCGGGTGAGCAGATCACCGCAGGCCTGATGGCCATGGCGCTGCAAAAGCAGGGCCTTTCGGCGCGGTCCTGGCTTGGCTGGCAGGTGCCCATAACCTGTGAGGGCGTGCACGCCAAAGCCCGCGTGCGCGACATCGCCACGGACAACCTCCATGCGGCCCTGGACAAGGGCGAGGTTGCGGTTGTGCCCGGCTTTCAGGGCATCACGCGCGACGGGCGCGTGGCCACTTTGGGGCGCGGGGGCTCGGACACCTCCGCCGTGGCCCTGGCCGCCGCCCTGGGGGCCGAGCGCTGCGATATCTACACAGACGTGGACGGAGTCTACACCGCCGACCCGCGCATCGTGCCCGGTGCGCGGAAGATCTCCCACATCGCGTATGAGCCCATGCTGGAGCTCGCCTCCCTGGGGTCAAAGGTCTTGCAGACACGTAGCGTGGAAATCGCCATGAAGCACGGCGTGGCGCTGCAGGTCCTCTCGTCCTTTGGGGGCGCTGTGGGGTCTGACATGCCCGGAACACTTGTGACAAAGGAGACACCAAACATGGAACAGGAAGTTGTGAGCGGCGTGGCGCACAGCCAGGACGAAGCCAAAATCACCCTGCTGTCCCTGCCCGACACGCCTGGGGTCGCCGCAGGCCTGTTCGGCCCCCTGGCCGCCGCAGGGGTGAACGTGGACATGATCGTGCAGAACGTGGCTGCCGACGGCAAGCGCACGGACATGACCTTCACCGTGGCGCGGGCGGACCTGCCCCGCGCCCTTCAGGTCGTGAGCGAGACGCCCGCGCTCTCCGGCGTGGAGGTCCGCACCGCGGATAACGTGGCAAAGGTGTCTATCGTGGGTGTGGGCATGCGCTCCCACGCCGGGGTCGCGTCCAAAATGTTCGCGGTCTTGGCCGAGAAGGGCGTGAACATCCAGGTCATCTCCACATCCGAGATAAAGATCAGCGTTCTGATAGACGAGGCCTATATGGAGCTCACCATCCGCGCCCTCCACACCGCGTTTGGGTTGGGGGGGTAAGGTCCTTACAGGCCTTAGGCCGCGCCGTGCGCTGGAGCGGGACCCCCGGTCGTCCAACAGTCCCACCCTGGCACATCGCAGGGAGGCTTTGGAGGTTCTTGGTCAGGCATTGGAAAGGGCAGAGCCCTGGGGGGAACCTCTCCCTCCGGCCCGTTCCCATCAAAGCCTAATCTTCTTATGAGATCCTTTAAGAATGCAGCCGTGACCTCTGCATCACTCCTTTCGCCTCTCTCGATAAGCGCATCTAAATCGGCAATAGCTTGACGCAACGTGTTCTCGGCAAGCGGCCCAGCCAACAAAGCACCTTCAAACGCCGCGATAGAGCTCTTGGACAACAGACCTGCCTCTGTCAGGGCGCGCTTACGTTCTTCTATCCTGGCAAGCGCCGCGGCGCAGGTAGCAACATCCCCCGCCGTTTGCATCGCCGGGGGGCAAGCTCTCGGCAGGGCACCGACAAGCCGCCGCAAAACCTCTTCTGGTGTGGGTCTTAGCGGTTCAGTAGCAACATCCTCCGCCGTTTGCATCGCCGGGGGGCGAGCTCCCGGCAGGGCATCGACAGGCCACCGCAAAACCTTTTCTGGCGTGGGTTCTGGCGGTTCAGGCGCGCTTCCCGCGTACCCCCCCCCCATACTTCCGCAGGCCGCCACCAAGACCGAAGACAGGACCACCGCACCAAACGCCTTCACAGCTTGACTCATGGAGATCATATCCTTTCCTGTATCTATGAGTGCTTCTCATGCCCCTTTGGCGGAGGAGTGTCAAGTTTTTTTGCTGAATGTTTTTGTATATGGGCATAGTCCGCACTTTGCCGCGTTTGGGCTAGGCGGCCACCTGGATTGCCCCCAGGCCGCGCGTGCCGTATAGGCGTACCCATGATGGAAAGCGAGTGGGAGGGGGCCGCAGGGCCGGAGGGCGCGCGGCGCATAGTCAGCGTGGAACTGCCCGGCGACCGGGGCTATGACATTTTCATCGGCCCGGGCCTGCTCTATCGCGTGGGGGAGCTGATGCCCCTGCCCGTGGAGGGGCGGGCGGCGTTTGTCATTACGGACGCAAACGCCCATCCCTACGCCCGGACGGTGTCTGGGGCCCTGTCCGCCGCCGGGGCCGGGCCGGTCCACACCCTCACCCTCCCGCCGGGGGAAGGGTCCAAGTCCTTCACACACCTGCAAAAAATCGTGGATTGGCTTCTGGAACGGCGGGTGCGGCGGACCACGCCCGTGGTGGCCGTGGGCGGCGGGGTCGTGGGGGATGTGGCGGGCTTCGCCGCCGCCGTGACGCTGCGCGGCCTGCCCCTCATCCAGGTGCCCACAACCCTGCTCGCGCAGGTGGACAGCGCCGTGGGCGGCAAGACCGGCATCAACATCCCCGCCGGCAAAAACCTTGTGGGCGCGTTCCATCAGCCCTCTGCGGTCATGGCAGATACGGCGGCTCTGGCCTCCCTCCCCCCCCGGCAGATGCGGGCCGGGTACGCGGAGGTCTTAAAGTACGCTCTTATAGAAGACGTGGAACTCTTTGAGTGGCTTGAGGAAAATGGCCATGCCGTCCTGAGGCAAGATCCGGGGGCCCTCTCCCACGCGGTGGCGGCGTCTTGCGCCGCGAAGGCCGCCATCGTGGGCCAGGATGAGCGCGAGACCGAGGGCGGGCAGCGCGCCCTGTTGAACTTTGGGCACACATTTGGGCACGCGCTGGAGGCCGCATGCGGCTATGACGAGCGGATTTTGCACGGGGAGGCCGTGGCCGTGGGGATGGCCATCGCCATGGACGTCTCCGCCCGCCTGGGCCTTTTGGCCGCAGCGGAGCGGGAGCGGGCGCTCGCCCACATGTCCGCCCTGGGCTTGCCGACCTTATGCAGCGAGATCAGTGACCTGGATGCGGATGTTGAGACCCTGCTGCGCCTCATGCAGGCCGACAAAAAGGCCTCCGGCACGGGGGCGCTGCGCTTTGTGCTGCTCCAGGGCATCGGGCAGGCCTTTGTGCAAGAGGGCGTGGACGAGGCCGTCCTCCGCGCCGCGCTGGGGGCCTCTTTGGGTGGCGCGGCGTAGCGCGCTCTCCTGCGACCGGCCCGCACGGGGCGATAGGGCGCGATTAGCGCCCGCCCCGTGGGGGGGCGGGCCGGGCGCTGGGCCGCTGCGCGGTCCAAGGGGGGGCAGAGGGCGGGCGCAGCGTCACCCTACTGACACGCCAAGCACTCGTCGTACTTAGTATCGTTTGCCGCGTCGGCGGCCTGGGCGCGCTTCCACGAGGCGTCGCTCTCCGCACGCTGGATGGACTTGGAGCGGCAGTAATACAGGGACTTAACCCCACGTTCCCACGCCATCCAGTGCAGGCCGTGGAGGTCGCGCTTATGCACGTCTGCGGGCAAAAACAGGTTTAACGACTGCGCCTGGCACACATACGGCGTGCGGTCCCCTGCGTGCTGTATCAGCCAGCGTTGGTCAATTTCAAACGCGGTCTTAAACACTTCCTTTTCCTGCTCCGTCAAAAACTCCAGGTGTTGCACGGACCCCTCGTTTGTGAAGATGGAGGACCACACATCCGCCGTGTTGTGCCCGCGTTGCTCCAACAGGGACTCTAGGTACTTATTGCGCACGGGGAAGGAGCCGGACAGCGTCTTGTGCGTGTAGGCGTTGGCCGCGTTGGGCTCAATGCCGGGCGAGGCCCCCCCACATATAATAGAGATGGACGCCGTGGGCGCGATGGCGATTTTGTTGGAAAACCGCTCCATGGCGCCATAGTCCGCCGCGTCCGGGCAGGGCCCGCGCTCGACGGCCAGCTTGCGGGAGGCGGCGTCTGCGTGCTTCTTGATATGCTTGAACATCCGCCTGTTCCAGACCTGGGCCATGACGCCCTCCATGGGGATCATCTTGCTCTGCAGGAAGGAGTGGAAGCCCATGACGCCCAGGCCCACGGAACGCTCCCGCGCGGCGGCGTAGGTCGCCCGGTGCATCGCGTCTGGGGCGTTGTCAATAAAGTCTTGCAACACGTTGTCCAGGAAGCGCAACACGTCTTCAATAAACCGCGCATTGCCCTCCCACGCCTCGTACTTTTCCAGGTTCAGCGAGGACAGGCAGCACACCGCCGTACGCTCCCGCCCCAGGTGGTCGCGCCCCGTGGGCAGGGTGATCTCGGAGCAGAGGTTGGACATTTTCACGTTCAGTCCCGCCATGCGGTGGTGTGCCGGGATGGCGTCGTTCACATGGTCAATGAACACGATGTAGGGCTCGCCGGTCTCAATCCGCGCGGTCAAGATGCGGATCCACAGCTCCCGCGCCTTCACGCGCGCCACCACGTGCCCGTCCTTGGGGGACTTCAGGGCCCACTCGGCGTTGTCCCGCACGGCCTCCATGAACGCGTTCGGTATCAGTATCCCGTGGTGGAGGTTGAGGGCCTTCCTGTTCGGGTCGCCGCCGGTGGGGCGGCGCAGCTCCACAAAGTCCTCGATCTCCGGGTGCCACACGGGCAAGTATATGGCCGCGCTGCCGCGCCTTAAGGAGCCCTGCGATATGGCCTGGGTGAGGCTTTCTTGCACCTTAATAAAGGGCACGATACCGGAGGTCTTGCCGTTCGCGCCGACCTTCTCCCCGATGGAGCGGACGTTGCCCCAGAAGGAGCCGATGCCCCCGCCCTTGGAGGCGAGCCAGACGTTCTCGTTCCACAGAGACACGATCTCCTCCAGCGAGTCCCCGCACTCGTTCAGGAAGCACGAGATGGGCAGGCCGCGCTTCGTGCCCCCGTTGGACAAAACGGGCGTGGAGGGCATGAACCAGAGGTTGGAGATGTAGTCATACAGGCGCTGGGCGTGCGCCGCGTCGTCGGCATGGTGCGAGGCCACGCGGGCGAAGACGTCCTGATAGTCCTCCCCGGGCATGAAGTACCGGTCGGCCAGGGTGGCCTTGCCGAAGGGGGTCAGGAACGCGTCGCGGGCGCGGTCAATCGCCACGGGGGCCCCGCCGGGGAGCTGGGCGATGTCGTAGAAGGCAAAGGCGTCCTTGCGGACAGGCATGGCGGGCATGGCGTACCTCCGAGTCGTCTGTTGCTATAGGGGCAGGCGGGGGCCGAGACCACCACCCGTTGGGGTCAAACTAGGGCTAGCCTACTACATGTCGTAGGTGCGGCGGAAGGGCGGCACATGAACTATCCCCAGGAGAAAAGGGGCGCTAGGCCCTCCCCTCCTCGCTCCGCGCCACGATGCCCCCCTCCAGAACGTGGGCGTGGTCAATGAGCAGGCCCCACAGGCTGCGCACGAACGCAGGGTCCAGGCCGGCCTTGCGGCCCGCCTCCACGGCGCGGTCCTGCACGGCCTGGGCGCGCGCGGGCTGGACCACCGCGATGCCCCGGCGAGCCTTGAACGCCGCAACCTCGGACACGACCTGATACCGCTCGGCCAGGAGTTGCACCAGCTGCGCGTCTATGTCGTCCAGCTGGGCGCGGAAGGGGGCAAGAGCGGCGTCTGTGTCTGTGCTGTCCATGATTCTAAAATTATTGATCTAGAGAAGGAAAAATTCTTGTAATCGCGACCGCCGGAAGAACAGCAGTGACATATGTCCCGCACTTAAGGCTATCTGGGTCATCTGGACATGGGTTCTCTTCATTGCGCAGAATACGCAAGGAGTTCAAAAGCAGGATTCCTGCCAACAAAAGGCCGCAGGAACCGCGCAAGAGGACAGTACCTTTTTTCACGACCGGGCCCCCTTACCAAGGGCCCCCTGCGCGACCAGCAGCTCCGCGATCTGCACGGCGTTCAGGGCCGCGCCTTTGCGGAGGTTGTCCGCCACGCACCAAAAGTTCAGGCCGTGCTCCACGGAGTCGTCCGCCCGCACGCGGGAGATGTAGACCGGGTCTTCGCCTTGCGCGTCCTTAGGCGTGATGTAGGGCGCGTCCAGGTCCTCCCCGCTGTCCAGGTCCACCACGGCGCAGCCCGGCGCAGCGCGCCACAGCGACCGCGCCTCGTCCACAGACAGGGACGCAGAGAGCTCCACATTTATATACTCCGCGTGGCCGATGAACGCCGGCACCCGCGCGCACGAGGCGCAGACCTTTATCGCCGGATCCAAAATCTTTTGGGTCTCGGCGACCATCTTCCACTCCTCCTTCGTCATCCCGCTATCCAGGAACACGTCTATGTGCGGCAGGACGTTAAACGCGATGGGCTTCGCGTACACCTGCGGCGGCACCGTGGCGTTCTCGTACACGGCCTTGGTTTGGCGATACAGCTCGTCCATAGCGGACTTGCCGGAGCCGGAGACCGACTGGTACGTGCACACCACAACGCGCTTGACCCCCGCCGCGCGGTGGATGGGGGCCAGGGCCACAACCATCTGGATGGTGGAGCAATTTGGGTTGGCGATGATGCCCTTGTGGGCCAGCGCGGCGTCCGGGTTCACCTCCGGCACAACAAGGGGCACGCCTTCGTGCATGCGGAAGTGGGAAGTGTTGTCTATCACCACGGCTCCGGCGGCTGCGGCGTGGGGCGCGAAGGTGGCGGAGACCTTCGCGCCGGGGGAGGACAGGACGATGTCCGTGCCGGAAAAGTCGTACGTGGCCAGGTCGTCCACGGTCAGGTCCCGGTCCCCGAACGAGACCTTGCGGCCCACGGACCGCTCGGACGCCAGGGGCACCACGCGCGCGGCCGGGAAGTTCCGCTCCGCCAGGATGGAGAGCATGGCGCGCCCCACGTTCCCCGTGGCCCCGACGACGGCGACTGTGTAGGTCATGGCGTATCCTCCGTGAGGGCCAGGCGGCCCGTGTTGTCCAAAATACAGGCCACCTTACTCGCACCTTTCGCGCGCGCGGGCAAGGGCAGGCCGGCCTGGCCCGCCCAGGCGGCCAGGTGCTCTGGCGTATCGGCCTCTATGGTGCCCCCTCCCCCGGCCAGGCGTAGGCGCACGCCGGGCGCATCCAGGGCCTGGGCTTCAAGACTCCACCCGCCGGGGCCGAGCGTCCCGCGCGCGCGCTCCCAGGCCGTCTCGCCCAGGCGCAGGCCCCCCGCGTGGAAGGCCAGGGCACCGCCCTTTATATCCGCCGTGACGCGGGACAGGCGCATGCCCGGAAAGGCCACACGCCCGCCCCCGGCCTCTCCCTCCACGGACCAGGCACCACCCCCGCCCCTTTGCGCGCGGAGGTTGACCTCAAAGGCCAGCGGGGCCTGTTCCGTCTTGACACTCACGCGCGCTGCGTCAGGGCCCAGGGCCGCCCGGCCCGTGATAAGCGCCGCGCCCAGGGGCGTGTCCAGGTCTATGCGCAGCGCCTCCACAGCTGCACGCGGCAGGGGGCCTATGGTTCCGTCCCAGCCCGCGATGGTCACGACTCCGTCCGGCGTGACCTCCCCCAGCAGGTTTGCCTCGCCCACGACGATCCCCCCACCCAGGGCCGCGCGGACGCCCGTGAGGACGGAAAACCCGTCTGGATCCAAGCGCATGGTGCCGGGCACTCCTGCAACCCAAACGGCCTGGGGGAAGCCAGCGGCCCGCACGGCGGCCAGCACGGAGCCCTGCCCTGGGGGCGCGGTGAGCCACCACGCGGCCAGCGCACCGATAAGGGCCAGAGCGATGAAGAGTAAAAGGCGGGTCATGGGCGCATCCTCGCAGAACGCGCGCGCAAAGTGTATACTTGGGTTTCGCGGCGCGGTGGCCCTGTGCTGTCGCGCGTGCTACACATGGCCACTTTAGGGGAGGCAATGGCGCGGGGCTTTGGAGATGACGGAAAGCAGCATCAGAATATTCACCCACGGGCCTGAGAGGCCGGACGCGCTCGTCCTCATGCTCCACGGCGTGGGGTCAGACGGGGCGGACCTTATCTCCCTCGCGCCCCTGTGGAGCGCCGCAGCGCCTGGGGCGCTGTTCCTCTCCCCAGACGCGCCGGAGCCGTGCGACATGGCCCCCTTTGGGCGGCAGTGGTTCTCCCTGAAAGATCGAGACCCACAGGTGCTCCTGCAAGAGGTCCGCCGCGCTGCCCCAACTCTCCAGAAGTCTATCTCAACACACCTGGCGCAATATCAGGTTTCCTACAGCCGCCTTGTGCTTATGGGCTTTTCGCAAGGGTCCATGATGGCCCTTTTTGCCGCGCCGCGCCTGCCCAGTGCCGTGGCGGGCGTCATGGCGTACTCCGGTGCCCTGTTGTGGGAGCCCGAGGGCGCGCAGCACCGGCCCCCCGTGCTCCTCATCCACGGAGAGGCGGACGACGTGGTGCCCCTAAGCGCCCACCGCTACGCCAAGCAGACCCTGGCCGCAAATGGCTTTTCCGTCGCCGGCCACACCACCCCCGGCCTGGGCCACGGGATAGACCAAGCCGGCATAGAAGCCGGGGCCGCGTTCCTCGCGCAGGCCCTGCCCCCCTTGCGTTGAGGCACAGAGCTCTTAAGCGCGGGCCAAACCCCACCCTTGCCCAAAGAAGGCGTTTGGGTCTATCGCTAGTGACCTGATGCTGGGCCCTATCCAACGCCTGTTTGCCCCGCGCGGGGGGACACCGCCAGACGCTCGGACGGCGGCGCTCATAGCGGCACTCTTGGCCCGTGCGGAAACTGAGAGCGCGGAGAGGGCCCGAGTCCGCGCACTGCTGGAAGCCGTTCCCCAGCCCCTGTGGACGTATCATGCCGAGACGGGCCGCCTTGTGTGGTGCAATGCGGCCTATGGCGCAGCCGTGGACATGTCCCCCGCCGACGTCGTGTCCCAAGGTCGGCACCTGGCCCCCCCGCCCTTACAGGGGGCACAGGAGGCGAAGGCCCCATCCCGCGTGACCATCGTCTCTGGAGGACAGCGCCGAGTCATGGCCGTTGTGCGCACCCCCCTTCCTGGAACAGCAGACGTGCTGGGCATGGCCCTGGACATCTCCCGCGAGGAAGAGCTGGAGCGCACCACCCACCGGGAACGCGCCGTATACCACGATCTTTTGGAAAATCTGCGCTCGGCCATCGCGATCTACGACGCAAGCCAACGCCTGGACTTCTACAACGCGGCCTTCGCACAGCTTTGGGGCCTGCCCGAGCAGTGGCTGGATACGCATCCGCGCCTTTCAGACATCATGGATCGCCTGCGGGAGACCCGCCGCTTGCCCGAGCAGGCGGACTTCCCCCGCTTCAGGGCCTCGTGGGTCGCTATGTTCACGGACCTGATAGAGCCCCTGGACGACATGCTCCACCTGCCGGACGGAACGTCTTTGCGTCTTCTGGTCATCGCGCACCCCGTAGGCGGCCTGATCATGATTTTTGAAGACGTAACAAGCCGCTTGGCTCTAGAGTCCTCCTACAACACTTTGGTCGCTGTGCAGCGGGAGACCCTGGATGCCCTGGTTGAGGGCGTGGCTGTGTTTGGGGGGGACGGGCGACTGAAGCTCTGGAACCCTGCCTTTGCTGGGCTGTGGGATCTGCCACCAGAGGTGTTAGACCCCTGCCCCCATATCGGAGAACTGGCCGAGAAAATGCTGCGCCGCCTGCCCTTTGGTGCGCGAGAGGCCGGGCGAGAGACCCTCCGGGCCCTGGCCCTCACGCGAGAAGAGGCCGCAGGACAATTCCTATGCGCCGCTGGCGCAAAAAGGGGCCCCGTTTACCTAGACTACACCAGCGTGCCCCTGCCAGACGGAGGGGTCATGGTGACCTTCCGGGATGTGACGGACGCTGTCCGTGCCGAGCGTGCGCTGGAGGACAAAGCGCGGGCTTTGGAAACAGCGGAGGCCCTGAAGGCAGATTTCCTCGCGAATGTGTCCTACCAGCTCCGCACGCCCCTGTCCGCCATGATGGGATTCACCGAGATTTTGCAGGAGAAGTATTTCGGCCCGCTGAACCAAAAGCAGGCGGAATACGTAGAAGGCCTGTCCAGAGCCGGGGCGGAGCTTTTGCGCCTCATAAACGACATTCTGGACCTGGCGACCATAGAAGCGGGGCACATGGAGCTGCACCCAACGCACAAGCCGGTAGAGCCCATGCTCCGGGGCCTGTTGCCCATGGTTCACGGCTGGGCCCACAACAAGCAGGCGGAAGTTGTGCTGGATTGCCCCTCGGACACGCTGGAGGTCTGGTGCGACGTGCAGCGCATCAGACAAGCCCTCCTCAATCTTGCGCGCAACGCTCTGGCCTACACCGCGCCTGGAGGTCGGGTAACGCTGGGTGCCCGGGCGGGACCGGGTGCGTGGGTGCACCTTTTTGTCGCGGACGCGGGGCCTGGTATCGCACCAGAAGACCGGGCGCGCATCTTCCGGCCCTTTGAGCGGGCAGCCCAGCCCAGGGGCGGCGCGGGCCTGGGCCTGACCTTGGTCAAAAGCATTGTGGAAATGCACGGCGGGCGGGTGGACCTGGAGACCCGCCCCGGGCGCGGAACACGCGTCACCATCGCACTGCCTCCGGGCCCGAAGGAGGCAATAGATGCTTAATCTGGGCCTAGCAGAGATGGGAGTGCTTGCCCTGGCCGCCGTGCTGTTCACCCGTCCGGAGGACTGGCCCCGGATCGCGCGCGGGGCCGGGCGATTCGTGCGGCGGGCGCGCTATTTGCGCTACCTCTTCTCGCAGCAATTTGAGAGCTTCCTGGCCACGCAGGACCCTGCCGTTGTCCACAACCGGCGCATGGCGCGGACGGTGCGGGCGGAGCAGGACGTAGTCACAACGCCCCGCCTGACCCTCCGCACGCCGACCCTGGCCGACGCCCCGGCGATCCAGGCCCAGTTCGGGCGGTGGGAGATTGTCCGCTGGATGAGCACGGCCGTCCCCTGGCCCTATCCCCCCGACGGGGCGGAGACGTACCTGCGCGAGACCCTTTTGCCCAGTGTGGAGGCGGGGAACACTGTGGCGCTCCTCCTGTGCCTGGAGGGCGCGGTCATTGGTATGGTGTCCTTCAAGAAGGACGTGCACGCGGACCGGTGGGAGGTCGGATTCTGGCTGGGCGAGGCGCACTGGGGCCAGGGCTACATGACCGAGGCCCTGTCCGCAGCCTGTGCGCACTTTCGGATACTGTACCCAGAGGCAGAGGTCTACGCCACCTGCGACCCCGCAAACCGGGCCTCCGCGCGTGCGCAGGAGAAGGCAGGGTTTGTATACCAGAAGACCCTCCCCGTGGCTGATCCCGTACACAGCGGAGCCACGGACATGGAGCTGCGGGTGTGGAAGGGGGTGTACGATGGAACCTGACGCCGCGCCCCTCACGACGCACCTGGGGGAGCTGCGCACCCGCCTGCTCATAGCCGCCGGGGCGTGGGCCGCCGCCTCGGCCCTTGCCTACGCCTTCGCGCCACAGATATATGCCCTGTTGCTGCGCCCCTTGGTGCGGGCAGGTGCAGACCATCCGGTCATCTACACCGGCCTGGCCGAGGCGTTCCTGACCTACCTCCGCCTGGCCGCGTTTGCGGGGGCGTTTGTGGGCCTGCCGGTCCTGCTGGCCCAGATATGGGCCTTCGCCGCCCCAGGCCTCACATCCGCCGAGCGCCGCGCAGCCCGCCCCCTTATCGCGGCCTGCCCCCTGCTCTTTGCTGCCGGGGCGGCGTTTGTGTTCTTCGTCGTCCTGCCCGCCGTGCTGCCCTTCTTCCTGGGCTTTCAGACCGAGGCGGGGCCGCTACCCATCCTCTCGCTAACGCGTGTCGCGGCATACTTAGACTTCACCTTGGGCCTGATGCTGGCCTTTGGCCTGGCTTTTCAGCTCCCCCTTGCCCTCATCCTTGCCGCGCGGGCCGGACTTGTCTCCCGTGCGGCCCTGGCCCGCTCTCGGCGCTACGCCGTCATCGCCGCCTTTGCCGTCGCGGCGGTCCTCACCCCCCCGGACGTGCTCAGTCAGTGCCTTCTGGCCGGGGCCCTCATCACGCTGTACGAGGGCGGGCTGCTCCTTATCCCGCGCGGGCCCAGGCCCGCCACAGGTGGGCCGCAAAGCCCACAGCCCCCCCCAAAACCGTAAGGACCAAGAGCGTGGGCAGCGTCCGGGGCCACACGGGGCGCGGGGCCGCTGCCGCAGGCTCCACGACCCGCGCGGCAAAGGGCTCCCCCATGGCGGTGAGCATGGTGATATGCTCCTGCTCCATAAGAAGGGCCGCAAGGGCCCGCCGGTCCTCCACGTTTGCTGTGCGGGCCAGAGCCTCGCCCAGATACGCCGTCCGCGCCGCTGCGGCAGACCTGGACATATCCCGGATGCGGTCATCCGCTGTGCGCCGGACAATCTCCAGAAAGGCTGTCGCAAAATCCGGATCTGGATGGACATAAGTGAGGCGCGTGAGCGCCGTGTTGCCCACATGCGCGGCTACGACCTGTCGCTTCAGATACGCGGAGAGGTCCTTCGCCTCTGGGTCCGCCTCCAGCGGAGAGGATGAAAGGGGAAAAAGCCGGTCCTCCCGCAGGCGGGCCACGGCCTTTGGCTCCGCCTTCAGGAGAGTCCGGGCCACGGAGGGCCCCGCATAAATATGCAAAAATAGAGTCAGGTTGTCGTTCGGCGTGGCCGCAGGGTCCGCCGCGCTGGACAGCGGAGAGGCAGGGGAGAGTATCACCTCCGCCGCGTAGCGGGGCGTGGCCAGGAAGAGAACCAAGACCGCCACGGCAAGGCCCAGCGCGCCGCCCATGGCGATGGCCCAGCGCGCGGCCCAGGCCTCCCGCACAAGGGCGGCCAGGGAGTCGTCCAAAAGAGGCCAGCGATCGTCCATGGGCTCCACCCTAGTGTGCGCCGCCGGATATGCAAGACGCGGACCGGGCCTATCGGGCAATCAGCACAATTCCGGCCACGGCCAGACACAAGCCGACCGACTTGGTCAGGGTCAGGGCCTCCCCAAAAACCACGAGCCCAACGGGCACAAGGACGGCCGCAGCCCCCGCCGTGATGAGGGCAAAGGCCACGGAGACCTCCCACCCTGCGCGGTAGGCCAGGATGGCCCCGACCTCATAGGCCACGATGACCGCGCCCAGGGCGAACGCGGCCCAGTTGACCTGCCGCACGGCGTCCCAGAGGCCGGCCTTGACAGGAAAGGCGGGCAGGAGCGCCGCCGTGGCGGCAAAGGCCGTGGCGTAGACGACCAGAAGGACGGCCAGGGGGTGCGCCTGGGGCGCGACGGCCTTTGCGCAGATGTTGTAGAGGCAGAGCGCGGCGACGGACAGGACAAGGGGCAGGAAGGGGCCATGCATGGGCCCTTGTACCACCCCGTGCGGGGAACCTATAGGGCCTTGCGCATGAGGGTCAGGGTTCCCGCGCCCGTGTCGGCCGGGATGGTCTCCAGGGGCGCGTAGCCCAGGGGGGCGTAGAGCCCCACCGCGGAGCCCGTGTGGAGATAGAGAGCGGTATGGCCCTGGGCACGGGCTGCATCCTCCAGCCGCGCCAGAATCGCCCGCGCCACGCCCCGTCCGCGCCAGCGATAGTGGGTGTAGAGCGCGGCGGCCCAGGGAGTGTGCTGCGGCCACTCGTCCCCGTCCTGGGCCCACAGGCTCCCCATCCCAACGGGCAGGCCGCGCCCGTCCTGCGCAACAAAGGTCAAGGGCAGGGGCCCAGGGCCCTGCGCCGCCGCGCGGAACAGGCCCAGCGCCCGCTCTAAGGACCCCTCGGCCCGCTGCACCCCCCACCGGCCATAGGCCCACGCCGCGCACGCCTCCACATGCTGCGGGCGGGCGGACAGGGGGTGGATGGTGTACATGGGGCGAGAGTGTACACCTCCGCCTACATCCTGTCCTCCGCCGTGCCCCTTCAGAAGGACACGTGCCACCAAAATGGTATCTGGGCGGTATCACAGCGGAGGCCCAGTGGTATCTGGGCGGTGGCGGGACGGTAGCACGGCGGTAGCGCAGCGGTGGCTGGGCGGTGGTACAGCGGTGGCTGGGCGGTAGCACCTCTGCGCCGCGTTGTGGGCAGTTTCGCGGGGGGAAACGCTGCCCAAGGGCCTGAGTATACACCATTTGTTCCTCTTTGGGGCAAGAGAACATGCTGCGGCGCAGCATGAATCCGGGGCCTGTGCGGGGGGGTTTGGGCCGTGCTACGCTCTCGCGCCATGGAGGATGCGGTCTGGTGATGCGGCGCGCCCACCGCGCAGCGCGGGGAGCCGGGGCGCACCGGCGCGGGCTGGATGCGGAGGCGCTGGCGGAGGCGTACCTGCGCCTGTCCGGCTGGCGGGTCCTGGCCCGGCGGTGGAAGGCCCGGGGCGGGGAAGCGGACCTCATTGCCCTGCGCGCGGGCGTCCTGGCCGTGGTGGAGGTCAAGGCCCGGCGCACCCTGGACGCGGCCCTTATGGCCGTCACGCCGCGCGCCTGGGCCCGCGTGACAGAGGCCGGGAGGCACTTCCTGGCGCACGCGGACGTGTCTGCGGATGTGGCCGTTCGCCTGGACCTTATCGCCGTTGCGCCCCCTTTGGAGGTGGAGCACGTCCCCGGCGCGGGGGAGGCTACAGAGCCTCTATAACCGCCGCTGTGCCCAGGGGCGTGCACGGCAAGGGGGGCTCGGCCCGCTTGGCCAGACCTGTCAAGACGGCGCCGGGGCCGATCTCATAGGCCTGCGTGACGCCCTGGGAGGCCAGGAAGGACAGGGATTCACGCCACTGCACGCGGCCCGTCACCTGCGCCACCAGCAGCGCGCGGATGTGCTCAGGGTCGGTTTCGGCGCGGGCGCTGACGTTGCACACCACCGGCACGCGGGGGGGGCGTATCTCCGTGCCCTCAAGGGCGCGCGCCATCTCCTCCGCCGCCGGACCCATAAGGGGGCAGTGAAACGGCGCGCTCACGGGCAGGGGCATCGCCCGCCTCGCGCCCCGCGCCTTGGCCAGCTCTATCGCCCGCGCCACGGCGTCCGCCGGGCCGCTGATGACCACCTGCCCCGGCGCGTTGTCGTTGGCAATGTAGCACCCGGCCTCCTCCACGACGGCTTCCAGCGTTTCCATGGTCAGGCCCAGGACGGCGGCCATCGCACCCTCGCCGGGGGGCACGGCCCGCTGCATCGCCTGCCCCCGCAGGCGCACGAGCCGCGCGGCGTTCTCAAGCTCCAGCGCCCCGGCGGCCACCAGCGCGCTGTACTCGCCCAGGGAGTGCCCAGCCACGAACGCGGGCGGGGGTATCTTGTCCCCCAGCGCGGCCAGTGCGGCCATAGAGGCGGCCAGCAACGCGGGCTGCGCGTTCTCCGTGAGGGTCAGCGCGTCCTCCGGACCCTTCCACATGACCTTGGTCAACGCAAAGCCCAGCGCGGCGTCCACGCGCGCCAGGACATCCCGCGCGGCCGGGTGCGCCTCGGCCAGATCGCGGGCCATGCCCACGGACTGCGAGCCCTGGCCGGGGAAAAGCCACGCTGTAGTCATGCTGTACCCTCCTCCAATATCTGTGTGGCCACCGCCCGCAGGGCCTCAACGTATGCGACATGCTCTTGCACCAGCACCCGCGCGGCCAGGGTATCGGCCGTGTCCCCGGCCTCCACGGGCACCCGCTTTTGCACCAGGATGGGCCCGCTGTCAAGCTCTGGCGTGACAATGTGCACCGTGCACCCGTGCTCCGCCGCGCCGTCGGCCAGGGCCCGCGCGTGGGTGTTCAGGCCCTTGTACGCGGGCAGGAGCGAGGGGTGGATGTTCAGGATGCGCCCCGGCGGCCAGGCTGCGATAAAGGTGGGGGTGAGCACGCGCATGAAGCCCGCGAGGCAGACAAGGTCAGCGGGGTGGGGCTTGAGCGCGGCCAGGAGGGCGGTCTCAAACGCGGCCCGGCCCTTATGCGCCTTGCGGTCCACGGCCTCTACGGGGATGCCCGCCGCGCGGGCGATGTCCAGGCCCGGTGCGCCGGGCACGTCGCTGGCCACCACGGCCACGCGGGCGGGGAAGTCCGCCTCTGCGCAGGCCCGTATCAGCGCCGCCGCGTTGGACCCGCGCCCAGAAAGCAAGATGGCCAAGGACACTTTGCGCATGGCGTTAGTCCTCCCGCACCAGGGTTTCCACGGCCTCGGCGTGGTCCACCTCCATAAAGGGCCCGTTGTACTCCCGCAGCCAGCCCCGGGCGCGCAGGCGCATGCCCCCCCAGTTCATAGGGTCCGCGCCGGCCCTAGAAAAGCGCCGCCGCACCGCCGCGCCGGGGAGGCAGAGCGTCAAGTCCGTACGCCAGTCTGGCCCGAAGTTCACGTACAGCGTGTTGCCCTTCAGCGCCACGCCGTGGGCCACGCCCTCCACCACGCGGAAAGCGGGCATCTGCGCCGACACCGCAGACTCAGGAGTCAGGACCGGGTGGTCCGCCCAAACGCCCCCGTCCCGCGCCTCCAGCGCCAACATCTCTCGCGCAAGACGGGCGTCGTCCGCCGTAGTGCGGACAACGGCAAGGCCGCGCTCTAAAAGGAGTCCCTGGGCCCACACACCTCCGTCCTTGGTGACCAGGTGTGCGCGGATGTGCCCCATCCGGTCCACCACGCGGCCATAGACCTTCACGGCCTGCCCTGCGAAGGCATTCCGCAAGGTCGCCAGGGCCACCAGGGCGTGTGGGCCAGGGTCCAAAGCGGCGTAGTCCGGGAGGTGCACCCCCGAAAGGCGGACCACGCGCCCGTCTTCCAGGACCACAGTCAGGGGATCCACCACAGACGCCACCACCCCAGGCCGGTCGGGCACAAGGCCGTGGAAGTCCGCCTCTTGCGCGGAGGCGGGAGCGGCCAGAACAAAAAGCAGGATGACAAGAGCCCGCATAGCAGGGCTATACTGCTCTCCCACTGCGCCGCCCGCAAGTAAGCCCGCACAAAAGGCGCGCAACAGCCGCGGTGGAGCCAAATTTGTGCCCTTCCCTGCCTAAAGAATTTTTTATGCATTTGGTCTCTGATTCCTCTGGCTGTGAGGGGCCGAAGGTGGTACCTTCCCCCGTTGAGACGCAGGAGGGGAGCGCCATGGCCCACGATCTCACCTATGACCGTGACACCCATATAGACCTTGTCTTTCCGGCGCTGCGTGTGCGCGGTCCCGAGGAACTGTGGGCCCACCTGGCCACGGCCCTAGCGCCGCGCTTGGGGTGCCCCGCGCACGACATGCGCCTGCAGATGGAGGGCCGCGCGGAGGCCCCAGCAGCAGCCTGCATGGGCGATGGCCTGGCCGCTCTGCACATTGAGAGTGGGGCCTTGACGCATCCTCTGGCTGTGCTGGCTGTCCTCACAGAGCCGCTGGAGGTGGGGGCCCCAGACGGGGCCGGGGTGGACATGGTCTACCTCCTCCTGTCCCCGCCGGAGCCTCAGGGCCTGGCCTTGCGGCGCATTGCCCGTGTGACGCGGGCGCTCAAAATGCCCCACCTGGCCGCGCGCCTCCGGTCCGAGACCTCCCCCGTTGCGGCCCTGGCCCTTGTGAGCAGGATGACGGATACCCTGGCCGAGGCGGCCTAGGCTGGTTTTTTCAGCCAGGCCATATAGTTCACGCCCGTGCGACCCTCGCGCGGTTCAAACACGCCCGTGAGCGGGTTTGGAACCAGGCCACACACCGCGCGGGTCAAAAAGCCCGCCGCGCGGCCCATGGCGGCGACCTCGTGCGGCTTAAGGAACCGCCGCCAGTCGTGCGTACCGGGAGGAAGCCAGCGCAAGAGGTACTCCGCAGCGCAGATGGCCAGGGCATAGCTCTTTGCCGTGCGGTTCACGGTGGACACAATGAGGGCCCCACCGGGCCGCAAGCGCACCGCGCACGAAGCAATGAGGTCCGCAGGGTCCGGCACATGCTCCAGGATCTCCAGGGCCAGAACGACGTCATAAAGGCCTTCCTCGTCCTCAACCCCCCCTTTTCGGTAGGCAATGTCCAGCCCAGCCTCCGCCGCGTGGGCGCGGGCGGCCTCTATAGCCCCCGGAGAGGCGTCCACGCCCGTCACTCGCGCGCCTTGCCGGGCCAGGGCCTCCGCCGCCAGACCCCCCCCGCAGCCCACATCCAAGACGCTCAGGGCGTCCAGCGGCCCCAGCCACCGACGGATGAGAGCCACACGGGCGGGATTCATCGCGTGCAGGGGCGCAAAGGGCCCGCGCCGGTCCCACCAACGCGCCGCCTGTGCCTCAAACTTTCCCACCTCCGCCGCATCTGCCCTCATCAGGGCATCGCAGCACGGCGGACGCTGGGGTGCAAGCCCTTAAAATCTCTCCAGGAGACGTGGGGCCATAGGGTGACACGCCCAAAGACCTGGGCTAAAACCCCCCATCATGGTCACGACTCCGCGCTGGCACGTTATATCCGTTTTGCTCATCGCCCTTTGGGGCCTGGCCTACGCCGCACCGAATGTCCTGCCAGCGCTGCGTGGCCTGCCCGGCCCCCTGCCGCACAAGACCGTCAACCTGGGCCTGGACCTGCGCGGGGGGGCGTACCTGCTGTATGAGGTGGACATAGACGCCCTGGTGGCCGAGCGGGCGCAGATGGCGGCCACGGATGTGCAAAAGGCCCTGCGCGAGGCGGGTCTGTCCGGTGCCTCTGCAAAGGCGACGCCGGGCGGGGTGGAGGTGGATGCGGGCAAGGCCGGGCGTGGCGGTGCGGTCACCCGCGCCGTGCGCGGCCTGGGTTTGGGTCTGGAGTGGGCGAGCGAGACCAAAGGCAGCGAGAAGATTTTCTACCGCTTTTCCAAGTCCGCCGTGACGGAGATGACCGACACCGCCATGGCCCGCTCCATAGAGATTGTCCGCCGCAGGGTGGACGAGGTCGGGACGACGGAGCCGTCTATACAAAGGCAGGGAGAGCGGCGGATTTTGCTCCAGGTCCCCGGCACGAGCGCGGACGACCTAAAGCGCGTGGTGGGCCAGACAGCCAAACTGGGCTTCCACCTGGTGGAAGACGGGGGCAGCGTGCGGGCCCTGCGCCTGCCCATGGCGGATGACCCGGAAATGACCATCCCCGTGGCCCGGCGGGCGATGGTGACGGGGGACATGCTTGTCGGTGCCCGGGGCGTGGTGGACCCACAGACCCAAGAGCCCGTTGTGTCCTTCCGCCTGAACGGGTCAGGCGCAAAGAGATTCTGCCAGGTGACGCGGGCGAACGTCGGCACGCCCTTCGCCATCGTTCTGGACGGAACAGTCGTGAGCGCCCCCGTGATACGCAGCGCGATCTGCGCGGGCTCTGGGCAGATTGAGGGGGGCTTCACGCTCCAGGAAGCGGCGGACCTGGCCCTGCTCTTGCGCGCTGGGGCCCTGCCCGCGCCAATGCAAGTCGTGGAGGAGCGCAGCGTGGGCCCCTCCTTGGGCGCAGACTCCGTCCGGGCCGGCGCGGTCGCGGGGGCGCTGGGCCTCGCACTGGTCTTGTTCTTCATGGCCGTGGTTTATGGCGCGTTCGGACTCATGGCCTGCGCGGCGCTGCTGGTGAACATCGCTCTTATCTTCGCCATCCTCTCTGCCCTCCAGGCGACCCTGACCCTGCCCGGCATCGCGGGGATTGTCTTGACCATCGGCATGGCCGTGGACGCGAACGTCTTGGTGTTTGAGCGCATACGAGAGGAGCGGCGGGCTGGGCGGTCTTGGCTCTCGGCGGTGGATGAGGGCTACCGGCAGTCCGTCTCCACCATCACGGACGCAAACCTCACGACCCTCCTGGCGGCCATCATCCTTTTCTCCTTCGGCACCGGGCCCATAAAGGGCTTCGCCGTCACGCTGGGCATCGGCATTGTCACGTCGGTCTTCACCGCCCTCGGCGCGACGCGCCTGATGGTCGTTGCGTGGGCACGGGCGCGGCGGGGCGAGCCGAAAAAGGGCGGGCACAGACGTCCCCAAAACCCTCTGCCGGGCCCATAGCACAACCTACATGGCCAACGAAGAACCTGCATGGGGCCCCCTGGTTGCTTCCGCAGCGTACGCGCGCAAGGGGTCTATGAGGCCTACTGGGGCGCCGTCGTACAGCACGCGGGGAAAGGTCGCGGGGTCAGGGTAGGCCCGTTGGCACGCCTCCACAACGCGGCGGTGGAACAGGGCGCTGGATGCCGCGCCCAGCCCACCCAAGACGCCCAGTGTCTGCATAATGCCGCCTCCCGTGCTAGGGTTAGCGGCAATGGCCGACCTGTTTCAAGACTCCCGGGCCCTCGTGGCCGTGGTGCCCGCCGTGGCGCGCCTGACGCGGGCCTACACGTATGCGCCGGGACCGGGGATGGCCCTCACGCCGGGGGACTGGGTCCGGGTGCGCGTGGGGAGCAAGGACGCGGCGGGCGTGGTCTGGGGTCCGGGGGAAGAGGCTGAGCGCGCCCGCGACGTCTCGGCCCGCCTGGCCCTGCCCCCCATGTCGGCGGAGATGCGCGGCTTCCTCGCGCGCGCAGCGCGGTACACCCTCACGCCGCTGGGGGCGATGGCCAAGATGGCCGCTCCACCGCCCGAGGCTCTGACCGCGCCGCCTGCGCGGGTGGTGTATGCGCTGGCCACAGCCCCGGACGAAGGGCGCATAACACCGCAGCAAAGGCGCGTTTTGGACGAGGCCGCAGTTGGTCCCGCGCGCAGCATGGCCGCTCTGGCCCGGACAGCGGGCGCGTCTCCGGGTGTTGTCAAAGGCCTAGAGAAAAAGGGCTTTTTGCGTACCATGGTAGCGGAGGTGCCACCCCCGTGCGCTGTTCCGGATGTGGCGCGGGCGAGCCCGGACCTCTCCCCGGAGCAACGCACGGCGGCAGACGCTCTGGTGGCGCATAGCGCAAAAATGTCCCCTCCTCCTAAGGGGGAACCCTTACAAAAAAGCCCTGGCTTTCGGGCTTTCGTCCTGGATGGCGTCACCGGCTCCGGAAAGACAGAGGTGTATTTTGAGGCCGTGGCCCAGGTCATCCAGAACGGGGGGCAGGCCCTCATCCTCCTCCCGGAGATCGCCCTGACCAGCGCCTTCACAGACCGCTTTGCCCGCCGCTTCGGCTGCGCCCCGGCCCTGTGGCACTCCGGCCTAACCCCTGCGCAAAAGGGGCGCACATGGCGCGCTGTGGCCCAGGGGCACAGCAGGGTCGTGGCCGGTGCGCGCTCCGCCCTTTTTCTACCCTTCTGCGCGCTGTCCCTCATCGTGGTGGATGAGGAGCACGAGGGCGCATACAAGCAGGAAGACGGGGCCCTTTATCACGCACGGGACATGGCTGTGCTGCGCGCGCAGTGCGAAGACATACCGGTCGTCCTGACCTCCGCCACGCCGAGCCTGGAGACCATGGAGAACGTCTGGGCCGGGCGGTACACCCACCTGCGCCTGCCCGCGCGATTCGGGGGTGCAGCCATGCCCCGGACGGAGGTCATAGACCTGCGCAACGCGCCGCCAGAGCCGGGGGACTTCCTCGCTCCGCCGCTAAAGGCCGCCGTGGCCGCCGCCGTGGCCGCCGGGGAACAGGCCCTCTTGTTTCTCAACCGCCGGGGCTATGCACCGCTCACCCTGTGCCGGGCGTGCGGGCACCGGCTCCAGTGCCCAAACTGCTCTGCCTGGCTTGTCGCACACCGGGCCCCCGGTGCCCTTTTGCGGTGCCACCACTGCGGACACGCCACGCAGGAGCCAGAGGCATGCCCCGCGTGCGACGCTGAGGCCTCCTGGGCCGCGTGCGGGCCGGGGGTGGAGCGCGTGGCGGAAGAGGTGGCCAGGGCCTTCCCGCAGGCGCGAGCCCTGACCCTGGCGAGCGACACAGCGGGAGGCCCGGCGGCCCTGGCCCGGGCGCTGGAGTCCGTGGAAAAGGGCGAGGTGGACATCATCGTGGGCACACAGATCGTGGCCAAGGGGCACCACTTTCCCCTACTCACCTGCGTGGGCGTGGTTGACGCGGATCTGGGCCTTATCGGTGGAGAGCTGCGTGCGGCGGAGCGAACGTTTCAGCTGCTGCACCAGGTCTCGGGGCGTGCCGGGCGGGCGGAGCGTGCGGGGGCCGTGTACCTCCAGACCTGGTCGCCGGACAGCCCCCTCATGCAGGCCCTGGCCGCAGGGGATAGGGACGGCTTCCTGGCCGCAGAGGCCGCCGAGCGCCGTGCCGCGGGTATGCCCCCTTACGCCCGGCTGGTGGCCATCATTTTGTCCGGGGAGGAAGAGCAAGCGGTTGAGGCTGCAGCGAAGACCCTAGGCGCGGCGGTGCCCGCAGGCCCTGTGGAAGTCTTTGGCCCAGCCCCCGCGCCCTTGTCCCGCCTGCGCGGACGGTGGCGGTGGCGGCTCCTGGCTCGCGCGCCAAAAGGCCTTAACATACAGAGCTTTGTCGCACAATGGCTAGGATCCGTGCACCTGCAAACCGGCGTCCGCGCCCAGGTGGACGTGGATCCGCAGACCTTTCTCTAAACACGCAAGACGAAGCGCTGACTGCCGCGGACAAGACGGCGGGCCGCAATGTACAGACCCGCAAGGCCATGCTTTCAGCAGGTTAGAGGGGTGATAGACCGGCGGGCCCGCTCCGCGCTATTCTGCGCCCCATGTCCAACCTGTCCCAGCCCCTGGAGGTTGCCCTGCGGGCGGCCATGCAGCTCGCCGCCGACCGGCAGCACGAGATAGCCACGCTGGAGCACCTGCTCTACACCCTAACGCACGAGCGCGACGCCGGGGCAGTCCTGCGCGCCTGCACCGTGAACTTGCCCAAGCTGCGCGAGGCCCTTTTGGCCTTTATAGACAAAGACCTGGCCTATCTTGTGAACCCAAAGGCGCAAGAGGCCGAGGCCTCCATCGCCCTGCAACGCGTCCTCCACCGCGCGGTCATCCACGCTAAGTCTGCGGACAAGGACCTGGTGACGGGGGCGGATATCTTGGTTGCCCTGTTTTCAGAGAAGGAAAGTTTTGCGACGTACTTCCTGCAAGAGCAGGGCATGACTCGCTTTGACGCCACAACGGCCATCGCCACCGGGCAGCCAAAGGGTGCGCCGGGGATACAAAAGCCGCCCATCTTTAGCAAAAAGGGCGGGCGGCGGGGAGCAGCATCGCAAGAGGAAGAAGGCGAAACCAAGGGGGGGCTAGAGGCCCTAGCCACCTGGTGCGTGGACCTGAACGCAAAGGCCAAAGCCGGCAAGGTGGACCCACTCATCGGACGAGAGGCGGAACTGAACCGGACCATCCAGGTCCTCGCGCGGCGGGCGAAGAACAACCCCCTTTTTGTAGGCGACCCCGGCGTGGGCAAGACAGCCATCGCGCAGGGCCTTGCGCAGCGCATTGTGGACGGGCAAGTGCCCGAAGCGCTGGCTGAGTCTGTGGTGTACTCCCTGGACCTGGGGGCCCTGGTGGCCGGCACGCGCTATCGGGGGGATTTTGAGGAGCGCCTAAAAGCCGTGCTCTCTGGCCTGGAGGCCGTGGACGGGGCGATTTTGTTTATTGATGAAATACATACCATCGTGGGCGCGGGCGCGGCCTCGGGCGGCTCTCTAGACGCCTCCAACATCCTCAAGCCCGCCCTCGCAGACGGATCACTGCGCTGTGTCGGGGCCACGACGTACAAAGAGTGGCGCACATCCTTTGAGAAGGACCCGGCCCTGGCCCGCCGTTTCCAAAAGATAGACGTGCCCGAACCCTCTCTGGACGACGCTGTGGCCATCTTAAAGGGGCTGCGCGGGCGGTATGAGGCCCACCACGGCGTGCGTTATACCGACGCGGCGGTAGAGGCCGCCGTGCGCCTATCTGACCGCCACATCGGAGGCCGGAGACTGCCAGATAAAGCAATTGATATTATAGATGAAGTTGGCGCTGCACAGTCCCTCCTTCCCCCGGCCAAGCGCAAGGCCGTGATAGACGCGCGCGACATTGAGGGCGTGGTGGCCGCCATCGCACGTATTCCGGCCCGCGCCCTGGTGGGGGACGACCTGGCGGCGCTAAGAGGGCTAGAGGCCAAGCTCCTGGCCCGCGTGTTTGCCCAGGACGAAGCCGTGGCCAAACTGGCCTCCGCCATAAAGCTGGCCAAGGCCGGCCTGCGCGAGGGAGAAAAACCCGTTGGCTCTTACCTCTTCACCGGGCCGACGGGCGTAGGCAAAACCGAGGTCGCCCGCGCCCTGGCGGACGCTCTGGGCGTGGAGCTTCTGCGTTTTGATATGTCTGAATACACAGAGAAATACGCCGTCACCAAACTGATCGGCTCCGCGCCCGGCTATGTGGGGTATGAGGAAGGCGGACGGCTCACCAACAAGGTGGACCAGCACCCGCATTGTGTCCTCTTGCTGGACGAAATAGAGAAGGCCCACCCTGAGATATTTAACATCCTTTTGCAAGTTATGGACTATGGCCGCCTGACAGACGCCTCAGGCAAGGCCGTGGACTTCCGCAACGCCATTCTCATCATGACATCCAACGTCGGCGCACGAGAAATGGCGCGCGCACCCATAGGCTTTGGCCGCACCAACCGTGAGGGAGAGGATGAAGAGGCCGTAGAGCGCCTGTTCACGCCGGAGTTCCGGGGACGCTTGGACGCCATCGTGCCGTTTAAGAGCCTTGAACCACAGACGATGGAGCACATCGTGGACAAAATGATAGAGGCCCTAGAGGCGCAACTTGGGGAAAAAGGGGTGGAGGTTGTGCTTACGGACGACGGGCGGGCATGGCTGGCACGAGAAGGGCATGACGAGGCCCTGGGCGCCCGGCCCCTGGCGCGCCTCATCCAAGAAAAGGTCAAGCAGCCCCTGGCCGAGGAGATTCTGTTTGGCAAACTGTCCAAAGGTGGTGTCGTCACCATAGGCCTGTCAGACGAGGGAAATGCTCTGACCTTTGCTTTTACCAAGCCGGTACGCAGAAAAAAGAAAGACCCCTAAGCCAGAAATCTGGACGTGTTCCGCAGAAGGAGACTTGCACGGTTTAACGGAACGCGGATAAAATTGGCGCCGCACTTGAAGACGCGTTGCGGCTTAGCCCCCCTCCTGCCCCGCACGCAGGTCCTGCGCACACTCATCAGCGTTCACGAATTCTTGCGCGCCCTCACGGGGTAGAAAAGTCTTGGCCAGGGTTGCTTTGGGTGCCCCGCTCAAAGTCCTTCCTTGCGGCATGAGGGCTCGCGGGGTAAAACGGAGCCATGAAAAAGCCCTACGACCTCACCGCAGACTATCAGCCCGCCGCCTTCACCTTCGCGAACAAAAAGGCCGTGGAAGAGGCCATCGCGCGCTACCCCGAGGGGCAGCAGGCGAGCGCGGTGATGCCCCTTTTGTGGATAGCGCAGCGGCAGCACGACAACTGGATCCCCCGCGCGGCGATGGACGAAATCGCCAAAATCCTGTCCATGCCCCCGGTGAAGGTGTACGAGGTAGCCAGCTTCTACACCATGTACAACCTCGCCCCCATAGGGCGCTACCACGTCCAGTGCTGCGGCACCACGCCGTGCTGGCTGCGCGGGTCAGAGCGCGTGATGGCCGCATGCGCGGAGGCCGCAGCGCGCGCTCCCGATGGCCTGTTCACAGTCAGCGAGGTGGAGTGCCTGGGCGCGTGCACCGCCGCGCCGGTGCTTCAGGTCAACGACGACACGTACGAGGGCCTCACCCCCGCCTCGGCCAAGGAACTGATGGCCCTTTTGGAGCAGGGGATAGACCCGAAAGCAGGAGACAAACAATGAAAGCTGTTCCTATTACACCTTCGAAATCTTTAATTGTTTGGTGGGCCTGGACCTGGCGCATGATACTTGTATGCATATCCATGATAGGCCTGGATATGCTCTCTGAATGGTTATACTGTTGGGCACGCGGAAAAAGCCATAATATTAATACTATAGATTCAAAAGATTGCCATATTTAATTGGATGTCCTGGATATAATATACCATATAGGTAGCGATTTTATATTCCTGTCTCTCTTTCCGTTGGTTCTTGGCTTCCTGATACTACACGATATGCTTGCACACGGCTTTGGGCGCTATCGACTCTTTCTCATAGAGAAATGAGGGGACGGAAAGGGCCTTGCATAGCCGCGCGGGGCCGTGGTAGGGGTACGCCCCGCTTTCACTTAAAGGCAAAGGATAACGTCAATGGCCCTAAAAATCCGCCTCGCCCGCGCCGGGCGCAAGAAGCGCCCGTTCTACCGCATCGTCGTGGCCGACGTCCGCGCGCCGCGCGACGGTCGGTATATTGAAAAGCTGGGCACGTACGACCCGCTCCTCCCGCACGAGGACGAAAACCGCGTCCGCCTGGTGGCCGAGCGGGTGACCCACTGGCTTGGCCAGGGGGCAAAGCCTTCTGCGCGCGTGGCCAAGTTCCTGGGCGCGGCGGGCCTCGCCCCCACGCCGGAGGTGCGCGAGACGCCGAAGAAGTCCGCGCCGGGGAAGAAGGCACAGGCCCTTTTGGCCGAGAGGGCCGAGAAGGAGGAGGCCGCGCAGGCCGCCGCTAAAGAGGCCGCGCAGGCCGCCGCTGAGACTGCAGAATCTGCGCCCGCACAAGAGCCAGACGCCGAGCAAGAGGCAAAGGCAGAGTAGCCCCCTACCCTACTCCCCGCTCCGGCGGGCCCAGGGGCGGGTGCCGCGCAGAGACCCCACACTCTCCACCCCCAGTGGCTCTAGGAACACCGCGTGCGCCCCGCGGTAGTACACGTCAAACCTGTCCACCAGGACGGCGGGGCCGGGACAGTCCGCGCGGCGCACAGGGTCTCTCGGCGCAATCAGCACCTCGGCCCAGGCGCACTCCTCCCGCACCGCATAAGGGTCCGTGACAAGGGACACCCGGCGGCCCTGGAGCACCGCCCGGCACGCCTCCGCGTCGCATGCCAGCGGGCCGCCAAAGGGCAGGGCGGAGCCGGGCGTAAGGCCATAGCGCCGCTCCCACACCCCCCGGTCAAACTTGTCCGCGCGGAGGGTGGAGGCGTAGAGCGCGCCAGAGTCATACACGCCCACCAGCTTCCCGCTGGGGGAGACCAGGATACCTGGCTTTTCCGGGGCCCATGCCCAGAGCACCCACAGGGCCAGAGGGGCCAAGATAACCACCTTCACCCACCCGCGCAGGAGCACGAGGCCCAGGCCAAAAGCCGTGATGGCCAGCAACACGCCGTGCGGCCAGGCCGGGGGGATATACAAAGCCCCCGGCAGGGCGCTGACCCAGTGCGCCACGGACAAAATGACCTCTATCCCCCAACCCATGGCCTGTAGCGGGGCCCACTCCAGGCCCACCGGCATGAGGAGCACGCCAAGGACCGCCGCAGGCATAACCACGAAGGTGAACACCGGCGCGCAGGAAAAGTTGGCCAACAGGGTATAGTTCGCCACCTGCTGAAAGTGGTACGCGGAAAAGGCCGTGGTCGCAGCGCTGGCCACCAGGTCCGTGGCCAGGACGCCCAGGAAGTACATCCCCACACGCTGCCACAGCCCGGCGCGTGCGTGGACCCGGCCCAGCCAGGGCCCCGCGCGCTCAAAGGCATAGATAAGGGCCGCCACGGCGGCGAAGGACATCTGAAACCCCGCCGTCACCAGGGCCGCCGGGTGCAGGAGGAGGACGGCCAGGGCCGCCGCTGCGATCACGCGCAGGGAAAAGGGCCACCGGTCGGCCATGATGGCAATGAGGGCCACGCCCACCATGATGGTCGCACGCTGCGTCGGCGTTGGGGCGCCCGCAAGGAGCATATAGAACACCGCACCCGCGAAGGCCGCGCCGGCTGCGTATTTCTTTATGGGGTGCGTGAGGGCTAGGGCGGGCCATGCGGCCATGGCCAGGCGCAGGGTGAAGAACAAAATCCCCGCGACCATCCCCACGTGGAGGCCGGATATGGCCAGCATGTGTGCCATGCCAGAGTTGCGCATGGCCTCCCGGTCCCCCTGTGCCATGGCGGCTTTGGTCCCGGTAACGAGGGCCATGGCCATCGCGGCCTCCGGTCCGGTGAGGGCGGCCAGAAGGCGGGCGTTCACCTCGGCCCGGAGGTTGGGCACAACACTGCGCCACCACGGGGGCTCCGGCCCCAGTCGCTCCACACGATAGGCAAAGCCCACCGCGCCTATCCCGGAGAAATACGCCTGCCGCTGGAAATCAAACGCGCCGGGGGCCACCGGCGGGCCGGGCGGCAACAGGCGGGCCAGAAGCGTCACCTCCCGCCCAGGGGCCAGACCCGTCGCGTCCGGCACCCGCAGGCGGACCGTGCGGGGCAAGGGCCCATCATGGCGCTCTATGGTCCTGGGCGCGATGCGTACGCGCGCGGCCCCTCCCTCATCCAGGGGCTCCAGGTCCACAACCCGCCCCGCAACCTCCGCAGGGCCCAGGGGCTTGGCCAACGTGGGCGTGCCCGGCGCGAGGGGACAGACCTGGGCCCAGCCCAGGCCGAACAGGGCCAAAGCCACCGCCACCAGGGGCCCCCGGCCCGCCGGCCAGCGCCACGCCGCCAGGGCCAAAAGGGCCGCGCCCGCAAGCGCCGCCCACGCCGCAGCCGCCGGGGGCTCCGCCGTCAGAGCAAAATACGCGCCGATGCCCGCGCCCAGCCACACCGGGGCCCAGACGACAAGGGGCTCCTGCCGGGACCACTCTTCCGCCGCCATCTCCCGCCAGGACATGGCGCGCAGTGTCGCAGAGCCCCGCCCCGCGCGTCTACAGGCCTAGCGTGTTGACCATGTGCGAAGCGGGCGGCATGGGTTGCACGTCATCCGGCACCGCGTTGGGTTCGTAGCCGGCCAGGCACGCCGCCCTGTCCTCGTTGTCGCCGGTCTTGTAGGGTTCTTTCAGTTCGGGAAGCTCGCCCCGTGCGAGGGCCACAGCAGCCCGGGCCTTGTTGGCCAGGGTCAGGTCCCCCTCCAACGCGCAGTCCAGCGCGCGCTCGGCCAGATGCGTGGCCTGTAGGTCCGAGCCGGGATAGGCGCCCTGCCTCTGTCCCGTCAAGGGGTCCACGCCATGCGTTTTCCGGGAGACGTCTGCGAATGTTCGTGCGCACACGGATTGAGGGTGATCAAGTAAGGCCTGAAACGGGCTCTGGTCCCCGCACGCGGCCTGGACAAGCTCTGCGCCTCGGTCTTTGACTACAAAGAAGGCGTTACCGGCCGCCGTGTAGGGCGAGGAGCCGTCCCGGATGGCCCCCTCCACGCGGTCCACCATTTCGGACCAGTTGGGGTCGTCCGGGGGCGTTGTGGCCGCAACGGCTTTGTCTGCTGCGGTGTGCAGGTCTGCTCGGGCTTTACCGTACTCGGCGCGCGCCTTGTCTAGG
>Ga0272443_10001333_pt1 | contig 37056 bp, 33 predicted proteins | sample SSMAcet12_FD_193581 | JGI IMG/M metagenome (GOLD analysis project Ga0272443, IMG submission 193581) | Marine sediment archaeal communities from Little Sippewissett salt marsh, Falmouth, MA, United States - SSM-Acet-12 | ecosystem: Environmental > Aquatic > Marine > Wetlands > Sediment ...
TTGCCCCCTGCCATAGTCCTTGCTTCATCCGTGCTCATCACATCATAGGGCAAGCAGGCTATTTTAGGGGCAAGATCCTTTGGTGGGCGGAGGGCTTTAAAAGGTTTAACTACTGCCATATTTCTTTTAATATTTCATTTATTTATTAACCCTGAATGTTTCGTCCCCTTTTTCAAGGAATGCAATTATCTGTCTCGCGGCTGCCAGTCCGGCATTAATATTTGCTTCTGCAGTTTGTGCTCCCATCTTCTTTGGAGTAAAAAAGAACCTGCCACCGTAGTTCGATTTTATGTCCTCACTGCAATCAGGTGCGATGTCTGATATATAATTAAAATCATCTCTTTCAGCGAATATTTTCATTAATTCCGGCTCATTTATGACCTCTTTCCTTGCGGTATTTACAAGAACAGCATTCCCTGGCATCATGTTCAGGAGTTTATAGCCTATCGATCCTTTAGTTTGATCATTTGCAGGAATATGCAGAGATACATACTGGCACGTAGAATAAAGCTCCTCAACTGTTTTTAATGGCATAATACCATCCTTTTGAATTACATCAGCTCCCACGAAAGGATCAAAGGCATATATTTTCATTCCAAATCCCTGTGCTATTCTTGCAACATATTTACCCACATTCCCATAGGCATGTATGCCAAGTGTCTTCCCCCTCAGTTCAATACCGGGTTTTCCGTTAAAACCTCCCCGTGCCATGTAAACCATCATTCCGAAGGCCAGCTCTGCAACTGCATTGGAGTTCTGACCCGGGGTATTCATGGCTACAACATTCCTTGAATTGCATGCATCCAGGTCAAGATTGTCATAACCTGCACCTGCCCTGACTACTATTTTAAGTTTGTTTGCGGCGCTAATCACCTCATTATCTACCTTATCACTCCTTACTACCAAAGCGTCTGCTTCTTTTACTGCAGAAAGCAATTCATTTTTGTCGGTATAACCTTCAAGCAGACTAAGTTCATAACCTGCTTTTTCCAGTTCATCTTTAATTCCCTTCACTGCAGCTGCAGCGAATGGTTTTTCAGTAGCTACTAAAACTTTCATCTTGATGTTTTTAATTATTTGCTTCAAAATCTTTCATAGTCTGAATCAGTGCTTTTACACTTTCCAGAGGGAGGGCATTATACAGTGAAGCCCTGAATCCGCCAACCGATCTATGTCCTTTTATGCCTACCATCCCCCGCGAAGAGGCAAATGAAAGGAAATCAGATTCAAGGTCCTTATACTCATTTCTCATGATAAAACAAACATTCATTATTGAACGGTCATTCTCGTTAGCAACAGTAGGAACAAATAGTTTGTTTCTGTCAATCTCACTATAAAGCATACCTGCCTTTTCCTCGTTAATTTTCAGCATGGCTTCTACTCCACCCTGTTGTTTCAGCCATTTCAGAGTTTGTAAGGCAGCAAACACCGGCAATACAGGTGGTGTATTAAACATCGATTCCTTTTCGATATGTGTCCTGTAATCAAGCATTGTAGGAATAGGCTTGTCAACGTTCCCCAGTATAGATTCCTTTACAATTATAAAAGTCACACCAGCAGGTGCCAGGTTTTTCTGGGCTCCTCCGTATATTATTCCGTATTTTGAAACATCTACAGGCCTGCTGAATATGTCCGAAGACATATCAGCAATCAGCATAACAGGTGAATCAAGATCATGCCTTATCTCAGTACCATAAATAGTGTTGTTTGTGGTAATATGAAAATAATCGGCATCAGCCGGTATCGTGTAATTACCTGGTATATAATTAAAATTGGCATCTTTGGAAGAAGCCACTTCCACAACCTCACCGAAGAGTCTGGCTTCCTTGATTGCCTTCGATGCCCATGATCCGGTATTAAGATATGCTGATTTATTTTTCATAAGGTTCATTGGTACCATTGCGAACTGGGTACTTGCTCCGCCACCCAGGAATAAAACATGGTATCCATCAGGTATTGATAAAAGTTCTTTGAATAACAGCTGGGCTTCCTCCATAACTGCTATAAATTCTTTACTGCGATGCGATACTTCCATGACCGAAAGTCCTGTCCCGGCAAAATCCCTGACAGCTTCCGCGACCTTATCAATAGTGTACTGAGATAAGATTGAAGGTCCTGCATAAAAATTGTGCTTTTTCATATGATCAGTTTTTTCATTAATAATTATCTCTCAAAAATATACTAATAAACCTGTAAACAGGTATAAAAATTAAGGATATAAATTTAACAGCTTACCTTTTTCAAGGTAAGGAATAGCATTTGTCGAGTCCATATCATGGCAGAAGGGTATGCAATCATCAAGACCTTTCTCTCTCAGTCTGCTCCTCTGAGCTGCTTTATCAATATAAGCCAAAATATCTGGTTCTGCCAGTCGCCAGAGATCCACAACCATAGTTACTGAATCACATATTGAGCTGTACTTTCCACTTTTCATCAGCCTGCTGGCAAGGGCTCCTGCAAATATTGAGTCTTCGAGTGATACTTTGCCTTTCCATCCCGCACACAGGAGAATAATATTTCTCTCCTGCTCCAACAACCAGTTCTCAAGGCTGCTGATATTCAGAAACGATCCTATAACTACCATGTGGCATTTTGAAGCTGCTTCAATTGACATTGTCCCATTTGTGGTACTGTATACTATAGTTCTTCCCTGAACCCTTTCAGGAGTAAAGTTAAAAGGTGAATTGCCAAAATCTGCAAAATCCTGCACATAGCCGTCACGCTCGGCGGCTACCATATATCCCTTGCTTTTATATTCCCTGGCCATTTTCAGATCAGGGACAGGTACAAGGCTCTCAGCACCATTGGCAAAGGCGTTACATATAGCTGAACTTGCCCTGAGTATATCAATCACAACAACAATAGCATCCTGATCGGTATACCGATCAAAAATGGCAGGGGTGAGACAAACCTCTAAATTATTTCCGGTCATGCATCAACTGTTAGATCCTATGTTATCCTTTATAAATAGGGAGCTTAACTAATTCTGCTTTTAAGTTTTTATTCCTTATCCTGATAAAAATCTCAGTGCCTTCCTTCCAGTAACCTTTATTCAGATACCCCATTCCTATTCCCTGTTTCATCATAGGTGACATGGTACCTGATGTTACCCTGCCGATAGTTTCTCCCTCTTCATTTACAATCTCATAATCATGCCTGGGTATACCCCTGTCCACCATCACAAAACCTTTTAGTCTTTTTTCTACTCCTTCTTCTTTTTGCCTCGCCAGGTATTCTTTATCCAGGAAGTCCTTCCCTTCCGTAAATTTTGTTATCCACCCCAGACCTGCTTCTATTGGTGATGTGCTGTCATCAATATCGTTCCCATACAGGCAAAACCCCATTTCAAGTCTAAGGGTATCCCTCGCTCCCAGACCCACAGGTTGTATTCCAAACTCCTTCCCTGCTTCAAAGACCGCTTTCCATAATTTATCGGCATCCTTATTGTCGATATAAATTTCACAGCCACCGGCACCTGTATAGCCTGTTGTAGAAAATATTACTCGCTCTATCCCTGCAAAAGATATTTCCCTGAAAGTATAATATTCCATTCCGGTAATATTATTATCTGTCAGCTTCTGCATCGCTTTCAATGCCAGCGGCCCCTGAACAGCCAGTTGAGCAACGGAATCTGATGCATTCTCAATTCCGTTACCAGGTATAATACCAAACTTCTCCGCGTTTTTCACACACCACTTCCAGTCCTTTTCAATATTTGCTGCATTGACAACAAGAAGGTATTTTTCATCACTAAACCTGTACACAAGCAAGTCATCGACTATACCGCCCTTTCCATTAGGGAAACAAGAATACTGTACCTTACCATCGACCAGGGATGAAATATTATTTGAAGTTATATACTGAAGAAAATTAAAGGCTTCAGGGCCTGTGACCCAGAATTCGCCCATATGCGACACATCAAAAACGCCAACTTTCTCACGAACGGTAACATGTTCATCATTAATGCCTGTATATTCTACCGGCATATTATAACCTGCGAAGGGCACCATCTTTGCTCCCCGCTGTTCATGAAATTTTGTAAAAGCAGTATTTTTCATTGCTTAAAATATTTTATTAAATAATTATATATGTATACTTTAGTCTCTGTTTGCAGATTGAAAGTCAGGGAAAAGGGACATATCTATTGGCCTTTAAAGTATCTGGTATTACGGTAGCAGTTTCCTGCTTTACAGAAAGAGTATCAGCTATTGCTTTCTTCGTAATATTTCCTGAATTATCAAGGATATAAATGTCAAAACCACCATATCCGCCCGGCCTGTCGCTTGCCAGCCACGATTCATTGTTCTTTATCGCCGGTTTATAGAACATATCGTTTGACTGTGAATTTGCTGGTATCCCAATATTATGCGCTTCAGACCATGATCCCATATCATCCTTCACTGACATGTATATATCATATCCACCCATACCCCCGAAGCGATTTGAACTGAACCAGATAGTATCCCCTTCTGGTGAAACATATACACATTCTTCATTACTTTCCGAATTGACAGAATCACCAAGGTTAAATGGCTGCGTCCACTTGTTACTTCTAACCTTTTTCATATAGTAAATATCACGTCCGCCAAGGCCTTTCCTCATATCACTGGTGAAAAATAATTCACTTCCATCTTCCGTAAATGATATAGAAGTCTCCCTGTAGCTACTGTTAAGCGAACTTATACCAGGCTTCCCGGGGCTGCTCCACTGGCCCTGTTCATATTCAGATAAAAGTATATTTCCATTACCCTCATAACCTGCATAAACATACATTAAGCTTCCTCCGGCATAAACAGAAAGGACACCCTCGTTCAACACAGTGGAAAGATTTTCTCCTGCCGGTCCCGCAGGATTCCATCCCTCACCTTCCCTGGTTGCAACGAAAATATTTTCATCCCACTTCATATCAGACTCCTGTCGATTTCTTTCCTTACCAATTGGACGCCTGCTTGTAAAATACAATAACCTGTCTTCATTGGAAAGGACAGGAGAATAATCATCATATTCTGAATTTATGTTTTGTCCTGCATTTATTAATTCAACACTTACTTCAATCCCGGACATGTCTATAGCCCTGTTACACTGATTAATAAGGTTATTTACTTCAGGATTAAAAGTATCGGTTGCATGGTACCTATCAGAATACATATTATAATAATCTATAGCCTTACCGTAATCTCCCCTCAGGTGATATGATTTTCCGGTCAGCAATAAAATATCATCTGTTACATCAGGCTTAATATCATATGCGCTGAGAAAATATTCGAGCGATTTTGCAGGATCTGACCCCTGGAGATAACTCACCCCTATTTTATAATTCAGTTCGGCATTATTGCTGTTATAATCATTGGCAAGAAGGTAACAAATAACAGCCTGCGGATACATGCCAACACCTGATTTATACAGTCTGTCTCCCTCCTTAATGCTCTTCCATGCATCCCTGAAACCCTCCTTATTGATCTTGAAATCAGATTTTGACACCTGCAAAGGGACCTGACCGTATAAATTCATCAATGGCAATAACAAAACGATGATAAAGAAACATAAATGTTTTTTCATTGATGCACTATTTTGAACCTTAAAAATAGTAATTAAATGGATGATAAAAACCCTCACAGGAAAATAATTCCAGAATAGCCTTCCTCTTTTTGATTTTTGTTATTTTTGTTTTCTATTATTCTCATGCAATATGGAATTTAAGATAGTTAATGTCGGTTATATTGAAGAAGTATGCGATAATTCCCGGGAGCTTATTAAAGAAATGATAGACATTTTCCGTAGCCAGGTCTCTGAATTTAAAGATGAGATGGAAAAATTATATTCTGAAGGTAAGTACTATGACCTCGGACAGCTTGCACACAAAGCCAAATCTTCTGTGGCCATAATGGGAATGGATGATCTTGCAGAAAAACTCAAAGAGCTGGAGCTTTATTCTGTGAAAGGCACTAATACTGAAACATACAGTGATTATATACGCATATTTGAGAACCAGACAAATGAAGCCCTGGATGAGCTTGATGTGTATCTTGAAACATTGAATCGGACAAGATGATTACAATTGAGAAGCTGGATAATAATATTGACCTGGTAAGCTTTAATACACTGGAGAAATTAAACGCTGCTGTTTCTGAGGATGTAAAATCTGAACTTGGCAGGCTATTTGAAGTCCCTAATGCACAAATTGTAGTTGACCTTGAAGGCGTTAAATATATCGACAGTTCAGGCTTCGGTTGCTTCCTTTCAACTATGAAAGCTGCCAGAAATAATTATGGCAAATTTAAGATCTGTAACATTGATCCTGATTTATATGCTGTTTTCAAGACCCTGCAGCTACATACCATCCTTGATCTGTATGACGACCTTGATTCATGCCTCAATAGTTTTTAACTAATAATCCACAATAATATTATTCTCCTTTATTGCAATTATCTTTGAGCAAAAGATGATATATGGAAAAAGTCGTATGGAAGCCGGGAACAATGATATACCCTCTGCCAGCAGTTATGGTAAGTTGCGGAAAACATCCAGGGGAATATAATATTATTACTGTCTCATGGACCGGTACAATATGTTCAGATCCCCCGATGTGTTATATTTCATTAAGACCTTCCAGGCACTCTTATGATATAATTAAACAAAACCGCGAATTTGTTATTAACCTCACAACGGAAAAGCTTGCCTGGGTGACAGACTGGTGTGGAGTCAAATCAGGACGCGATCATAACAAATTCAATGATATGAACCTGAATCCGTTGAAAAGCATTAAGGTTCAAGCCCCGGCCATTGCTGAATCCCCTGTAAATATTGAATGTAGAGTAACCGATATTATTGAGCTTGGTATCCACCATATGTTCATTGCAAAAGTACTGGCAATACAGGCCGACGGAAAATATATTGACCCGGAAACGGGAGCTTTCAGGATGGATAAAGCCAGGCTTATAAGTTATCAACATGGGAATTATTATAAAACAGGCGAAATGATAGGTAAATTCGGATTCTCCGTAAAGAAAAAAAAGAAAAAGAAAAAAACAGGTAAGCCTGAACAAACCCGTAAGCAATCAGGAATGGAAAAATAATGCATTTAGGAAAATAAGACATATTTTAGTATTTTCATTCCAATTTTAAAACCTCATAACTTCCGCCAGAAATGAGTGAAAAGATACTTAAAGCACTAATGCAGCTTTTTGCTATAATAGCGAGACCTGAAAGCAGCGAAAAAGACCGCAGAAGTGTTGTTGAAGCCTTTCTTAGAAGACAACTTAACGAAGAACTGGTACAAGAGTATCTTGCCTCATTCGATCAATTCTACAGGGAAGCCCAGGAAAAACAGAAAAAAAGCATATACAAGAAGAGACAATCTGCTGTTTCCGTTAGAATACTGAAAATAACCAGCCAGATAAATTATCAGCTTACTCAGAACCAGAAAATAATCGTTCTTGTTCAGCTTTATGAATTTTGTAAGTCAGACGGTACTGAGGTTACCGATGAAGAAATTGAATTTATAAAAGCCGTTGCAGATTCATTCTATGTTGAAAAATCAGACTTTGAACTGATCCGACAGTATGTATTGAACGATTTCAATAACATACCTGACTCCCATCATATACTTATTATAGATAATAAGAAGCATAAGCCGGGGGGATCACTGCTGCACATGGCCAACGATACTATAAAAGGGCAGATATGGGTTCTGGAAGTGGCTTCTGCCAACATGCACTTCATAAAATTCACCAATATGGCTGAGCTTTATATGAACGGCCAACTGGTCCAGGAAGATAAGGTTTATCCGTTTAACCCCGGCTCATCACTGCGTGACCCCAAAGCTACTCCACTGTATTACAGCGACATAGTAAGAAAGTTCAGAAGAGAAGAACTTGAAGCCTCAAGGGTCGTTTACGAGGTCAGAGACATAGAATACAAGTTCAGGTCAGGTGATACTGGTATTAATAAAATGTCGTTCGAAGAAGAATCCGGAAGACTCGTTGGTATTATGGGATCATCAGGAGCAGGCAAATCAACCCTGCTGAACGTACTGAATGGTAATAATTCACCGGATAGCGGTGAAGTACTTGTAAACGGAATCAATGTACACAAAGATTGCGAAAAAGCCGAAGGCCTGATTGGATACGTCTCGCAGGATGACCTGCTCATAGAAGAACTTACTGTTTACCAGAATCTATACTATAATGCAAAATTATGTTTCGATAATCTTACAGAAGACGAGATCCATGAAAAGGTTTCAAATACCCTCAAGAGCCTAGGGCTCTTCGAAATAAAGGATATGAAAGTTGGATCACCTCTGAATAAAAAAATAAGTGGTGGGCAGAGGAAAAGACTTAATATATCACTCGAATTGATTCGTGAACCTCCCGTATTATTCCTTGACGAACCTACATCCGGATTATCATCACGTGACAGTGAGAATATCCTCGACCTTCTTAAAGAGCTGGCTCTCAAAGGTAAACTCCTGTTCGTTGTTATACATCAGCCATCAAGTGACATATTTAAAATGTTCGACAGGCTGGTGATACTTGATACGGGAGGATATATCATATACAATGGTGATCCAATAGAATCGATTGTCTATTTTAAGCAGAGAACCCACCAGGCTAACTACAATGAAAGTGAATGCCATGCATGCGGCAATGTAAATCCCGAACAGGTATTTAACATAGTGGAATCCAAAGTGTTGGATGAATACGGAAAAACTACGAATGTAAGAAAAATATCTCCCAGGGAGTGGAATAAATACTATTCCGATCATATTTTAAAAAATGAAAAAAAACTGGAACCAGGTCGTGGCGTGCCACAAGTAGATTTTAAAATACCCGGCAGGTTAAAGCAATTTATTGTGTTCATAAAAAGGGATATCCTGGCTAAACTCTCAGATAAACAGTACCTGATAGTTACAATCCTTGAAGCACCCATACTTGCCTTCGCTCTGGCTTTCCTGATAAAGTACTTTGATGAGAGTGCGTCAAACGCTAAATACACACTGCTTGAAAACAGTAATCTGCCAGTATACCTGTTCATGTCGGTTATTGTGGCAATTTTTATGGGGCTCACCGTTAGTGCCGAAGAAATAATAAAAGACAGGAAAATTCTTAAACGTGAAGCATTCCTTAACCTGAGCTGGAACAGCTACCTTTTGTCAAAGATATCGGTGCAGTTAATAATCTCTGCCATCCAGGCTTTTGCATTCGTGCTGGTTGGAAACGGAATTACTGAAATAAAAGGAATGTGGTTTGAATACTGGCTTGTATTATTCTCATGCTGGGCCAGTGCAAATCTGCTGGGATTACTTATCTCCGACAGTTTTAAAACGGTTGTCACCATATATATGCTCATTCCATTTCTGGTTATCCCACAGATCATTTTAAGTGGTGTCATAGTAAAGTTTGAGAAGCTGAATCCAAACATATCATCCCCATCAAACATACCATTCTATGGTGAGCTTATTGTAGCCAGGTGGGGTTACGAAGCATTGGCGGTAAAACAATTCATGGATAATGAATACGAGAAGCAATTCTATGAATATGATAAAATAATTAGTTTTGCCAATTTTAAAAAGATATACTGGTACAATGATCTTAAACAAAGAATAAGTAAACTTGAACACGGACTGGAAAGTAAGAATTTTGATGACGATTTTAAAAATGACCTTCTTGTATTGAGAACAGAAATCTCAAAAGAGATGGAAGCTGTTCCCTTATTGGAATTTAATTACCTTGACAGACTAATACCTGAAAGAGTTACTTCAGATGCCATTGCCGCTGCAAAAAGATATATCGAGATTATTAACAATAGCTATAAAAAAATATACATTAAGAATTTTGATGAAAAAGACCTTATTGTATCAGGGGCGATGGATAAAGATCCTGAAGCTTTCATTAAACTAAAGGAAAACCACTATAGTAACAGCCTTGAAGAATTTGTGACAAATGAAAAGGAGGAAAGAAGGATTATCGAATATAAAGGAGAGCTGATACAAAAAATGGATCCCATATTCAAGGATCCTGATCATCCTTTCATAAAGGCACATTTCTATGCACCCAGGAAACAGGTGTTTGGTAATTTTGTAGATACCTACTGGGTAAATGTTATTTTTATCTGGATATGGACAATAATAACCTACTTTGCTTTGTACTTGAGACTCTTAAAAAGAGTACTTGATTTTATTGAAGAATCCTCTGAACGAAGGAGAGCAAAATCCTGATAAACAATAAGGGGACTGCGCAGGCAGTCCCCTTATTTTCTTTTAAACCGATCTGGTGGTGGTAAACGCTATTCTACTATTTCAACCATTTCGAAGGGCACTCTTATGATTGATTCATAATCTTCTCCCGCTTCAAGCATGTCCTCGTCATCTTCTTCATAATACCACTTTATTGCAACATCATTCTTTGCCTTATGGATAAGCTCCAGCTTCTTAAAAACATCAAGTATGCATTTTGAGGAGCTGGTATTGAAATATTCCAGTTTCACTTCAACAATGGTCTTTGGTAAAGGGCTTTCTTTATATTTATCGAGCCAGTCAACAAGTGGTTTATAAAATTCAACAGAATTCTCAGGTATTGACCTTCCTTCAAGCTTAAAAACACCTGCCCCTGAATCAAAATGAACAGTTGGTGTTTTTGGTGTTCCTTCTATGATGATCGGTTCCATATTGTAATTTATTTTAAGTTTATTAATTAGCCTGTAACAGGTTTACATTTATTGATAACCTGAAGAATGCATAATCACTATTGTAATCGAAGAACTTGTAATCCAGACTATTTCTGGTTTTACGGGCAATATCCACCAACCCTAGACCTCCCCCACCCTTGGGTGATATCTTCTGGTGATGAAGTATGAACTTGTATAACTCCTTAATTTCCGCGACACTTGATTTATTAATCTTGTCAAGCTTTTCGGCAAGATTCATGACTTTATTTTTCTTGACGAAATTACATGTTGTGATATTATAACCTGATTCATTCCTGTTAACCACTATCATACCATATCTTTCTGATTCCTGGTCATCGAAGTCCTCAGGAACAGGATCTACATGGTGGTACAGATTCTGAAGGCTCTCAACAAGTACATTGTATACTTTCTTTCTAACCCTGGACGAATCATTTGCCTCTTTGATTTCTTTTTCAATAGAATCCAGAATTAAATTTATAGCCTCTGAGCTAATATCACCTTTGTAGGAGAAAATAACATCATCAGTCAATAAATTTTGGAAATAATTCTCTACATTAAAGCTCATCAGCTTCTGTTTGACTTGGGCCGGTTAATAACAACAGCAAATATAAAAAAAATCTCAAGTCCAAAAAATTTACCTTCCAAGCATTTGATAAAATTCCAGGTCCGGGTGTATTAACAGTCCATAAGTGTTGATAAACTTCATTTTTTACTTTTCCTGCTGCCTTTGTAAAGATCATACTTTAGAAGCTTCACTTCCAGTTTACCATTATACAATGTATATTTTCCTGCAGGTCTCAGTCCGATCTTTTTCAGGGCGTCACTATTTGAACTTAGCAGCCATGCAGTAGAACCTGGATAGCCATGTTTTAAACGTTCCCCTATTCCGGTATAGAGCTTATCAATATTAACATTTTCCAGGCGCTCACCATATGGAGGGTTCATTATTATTGTATATTCCCGTGCATCCGGTGGATCGGAATCGAGAAAGTCAGCTACCTCTGAATGAATATCCGTCTCCAATCCCGCTTTACGTATGTTAGCCCTGGCTATTCTCATATTAGCGGCTGAAATATCTCTACAGAATATTGATGTCTGTAGTGTTCTGATTTTCATATCCTCTTCGCTGCATACCTTCTTAAACAGTTCATAATCGTAATCAGGCCAGTTCATAAATCCAAAATGCTTCCTGAACTTACCGGGTGGTATCCTCCTCGCCATCAGTGCAGCCTCTATTGCAATGGTACCTGACCCACACATGGGATCAAGTAATGGTGATTGCATATCCCAGCCACTGATCATTAACATGCCAGCAGCCAATACCTCGTTCAAGGTTGCTTCAGTATGACTGTACCTGTATGCTCTCTTGAAGAGAGGGATCACCGTAGAATCAAGACTGATATTAACCTGTTTTTCACTTATATGACAGTTAATAACTATATCGGGATTTTTTGTATCAACAGACGGCCTCCTGTTCATTTTCTTCCTGAACCTGTCAGCTATTGCATCCTTAAGCAATAATGCCGGGTAAGCAGTATGGCTATATAATGAAGAATTCACAACAGGCACTACCATAAAAGTCTGTCCGACACCCATGATATTCTCCCAGGAATATGCAAGAGATCTTTTGTATAGATCCTTAGCTTTTTCTATTTTAAAGCTATGCAGGGGTTTCAATATTGAGAGTGCTGAACGAAGAGAGTAATTTGCCCTGTATATCATCTCCCTGTCACCTTCAAAACTTACTGATCTTCTGCCCTTTACTATATTAGCGGCACCCATGGCAGAAAGTTCAGCCATCAGGACATCTTCGAGTCCAAACAGTGTTTTTGCCAATAGATCAGCCATGCAACCAGATTAATTTCTCAGGATTGAAAGAAACTTGTTGCTGTCTCCAATAATTTCAAGGGCCTTTTCAATTACCTTGTCATCCTGGTTTACTATTTCATAATATTCTGACATATCCCATATATCTCTTGCCACCAGGCCTTTGAGTATCATCCTGATTTGATCTTTAGAAACTGCATACTCCTCTTCAACAAATGTGACACCCATTTCATTTCCCAGGTTTTTCAATTTTTCAATATCAGCATCACTGAATGAAAAACCGTCACGGAACTGTTCAAAAGACCGGTATTTCCTAATAAGCCTGTTTCGGCTATTGTCTACGAAATCCAGCGAAAATTGTGTTATTACATTCTTATTCACCAGGTCCCGGTAATAATCAGAATAACCACTGGTATCAACTGGTACAAATATATCAGGCATAATGCCCCCTCCCCCATATACCTTTCTTTCGTTAATAAGGGTATTGTATTTCAATGAGTCAGGAAAATTTATACTATCGGCAGATACGAGTTCACCATTTGTAAATCTTGAATAGAAATCAGTCATATATTTTTCAGTTCCCTGGTCGTAAGGTCTTTGAATAAGCCGGCCCGACGGAGTATAATACCTGGCTACGGTAAGGCGTACGGCTGATCCATCGCCCAGGTTGAAGGCATTCTGAACGAGGCCTTTACCAAAGGTCCTTCGTCCTAAAATTAATCCACGGTCCCAATCCTGGAGTGCGCCTGCCACTATTTCGCTTGCTGAGGCAGAACCTTCATCAACCAGTACAATGACCCGTGATTTATTCAGCCTCCCTCCTTCCCTGGTATAAAAATCCTGTCTGGGTGTTCTCAGTCCTTCAAGGTATACAATCAGTCTTTCTTTCTCAAATAAATGGTCGCACACCCTTATTGCTGCTTCAAGATAGCCACCGGTGTTCCCTCTCAGGTCAATAATCAGGTGTTCCATGTCTCTGTTTATAAGGCTGATCACAGCGGTATTGAACTCTTCCTCGGTTGTAAGAGAAAAGTTACTGAGCTTAATATAACCAACATTATCGTCAGCCATATATGATGCCAGCAGGCTGTTGACCGGCAGCTCATCACGTGTAATGTCGAATTTTAGAATACCTTGGGTACCTCTCCTGTAAATTCCAACAGTCACCTTTGTTCCCTTATCGCCAAGCAACCTTTTTCTTACACCTGTGGTTGTTATACCTATCCCGGCAACATTCTCTCCGTCAATTGTGACTATACGATCGCCGGGGTGTAAACCTATTTCTTCAGATGGTCCGCCCGGCATTGGTGCTATTACCAGGATTGAATCATGTAATATGTTAAATTCGATGCCGATACCTTCAAAACTGCCTTCCAGTCTCTGATTTATCTCCTCCAGTTCCTCAGCCGATATATATATGGAATGAGGGTCCAGGTCACTGAGCACCTCAATAATAGCATCTTCCGTTAGTTTTTTCTGGTCTACACTGTCAACGTAGAATGCTTCTATAAGTGCAAGTGTTCGGCCAAACTTCATGGTCTGATCAGAAAACATCTGTGCACTTATTTTAATACCAGTAAAAATTAATAACGCTAAAAGTATACCTAATCTTCTGTTCATATTAAATATTTGTTTATTCCCACTCTATTGTGGCAGGTGGTTTTGAACTTATATCATATACCACCCTGTTAATTCCTTTTACCTTGTTTATTATAGCATTGGATACCTGGCCCATGAAATCATATGGCAGATGTGACCAGTCAGCCGTCATCCCATCTGTTGATTCCACTGCCCTCAACACAATTGTATTCTCATATGTGCGTTCATCACCCATAACTCCCACTGATTGTACCGGTAAGAGTATCACTCCTGCCTGCCAGACCTTATCATAGAGTCCGTTATTCTTTAGGCCTTCTATAAATATCTCGTCAGCTTCCTGAACCATTCGTACTTTCTCTCTTGTAATGGGACCCAGTATGCGTATTGCCAGACCCGGTCCGGGGAAGGGGTGACGGTTTATAATTGCAGCAGGCATTCCCATTGCCTTGCCTACTTTCCTTACTTCGTCCTTGAAAAGCAGTTTAAGGGGTTCAACCACTTTTAAATTCATCAGTTCCGGCAAACCTCCCACATTATGGTGTGACTTTATTGTTGCAGAAGGACCATTTACTGAAACTGACTCAATAACATCCGGGTATATAGTACCCTGTGCCAGCCATTTTACATCCTTCACTTTTGCTGCTTCTCTCTCAAACACCTCAATAAAAACTCTGCCTATAATTTTCCTCTTCTCCTCTGGCTCGCTCTTCCCTTTCAATTGATCCAGAAATTCATCAGCAGCATCTATATCCTTCACCTCTAGACCCAATCCCTGGTATGAATCGAGTACTTTGTTTATCTCATTTTTTCGTAAAAGACCGTTATCAACAAAAATACATGTAAGGTTTTTTCCTATTGCCTTGTTCAGCAGGTACGCAGCCACTGATGAATCAACACCTCCGCTAAGGCCAAGAACCACTTTCTCATTCCCGAGGGTATTTTGCAGGTCAACAATTGTTGATTCAACAAAAGAACCAGGAGTCCAGGTCTGTTTACAACCACAGATACCAATCACAAAATTTGAAATAATTTCTTTCCCCTGCACGGTATGGTATACCTCGGGATGGAACTGAATTCCCCATGTATCCTCACCATTTATATGGTATGCTCCAACATGCACATCAGCTGTTGAACCTATTACCGAATAATGGGATGGTATTTCTTCAATGGTATCACCGTGAGACATCCATACCTGTGTTCCTTTTTCAATGCTGGTAAAGAGGGGATCGTCGATGTTCAGGCTGGTCAGTCTCGCTCTACCATATTCCCTTGTATTTGAGGCCTGTACCTTTCCTCCGTAATTATGCGCAAGGTGCTGAGCCCCATAACATACTCCCAGCAAAGGCTTTTTGCCTTTTATATCATCCAGGTCAGGTACTGGTGCCCCGTCATCTCTTACAGAAAAAGGGCTTCCTGACAGTATAACGCCCCTGACGCTTTCATCCGGCTTGGGGAAATGGTTATAAGGATGAATCTCACAATATACATTCAGCTCCCTTACACGTCTTGCTATCAGCTGTGTATACTGTGATCCAAAATCGAGTATTAAAATCTTTTCCTGCACTGTGAATTCACTTTGAGATTGAAGTGCAAAGATAAGTATTCTTTTATTGGTAATCTTCCTAATTATACCCCAATTACCGAGCCTTCTTCTGCAGCAATGGTATTGGGGAAAATCTTCCTGGCTTCTTCGACAAGCAGGCTAACGTCCTTGTACCTTGCTGAAAAATGGCCAATAATAAGTTTCCCTGCAGCTGCATCCCGTGCTATCATTGCTGCCTGCTCTGATGTTGAATGCCCTGTTTTTACCGCCAGGTCTTTGCTTTCTGATGCAAATGTGGCCTCGTGATAGAGCAGGTCAACGTTACGAATAAAACCCGGCAGCCTCCTGAAATAGGCTGTGTCGCTGCAATATGCAAATGATCTCGGTTTGGGTGGATCGAGTGTTATTTCCTTGTTTGGTATCAGCTCCCCCCCGGGGATTTCAAAATCAGCTCCCTTTTTTATTTTATGAATCTCTGATAACGGAATACTGTATTTAGCTATAGCTTCTTTAAGTATGTTTCTCTCTTTCTCTTTTTCCCTGAATAAAAATCCGAAAGCAGGAACCCGATGTTTAAGCGGAAGGGAAAGGACAGAGACATTCTTATCCTCAAATATCCTGGCTGGTTCTTTGTCCTGTAATGCCACAAATTCTATCTCGAAATTAAGATGAATATCGAAATCTGCCAGGTGTGAATGGATAATAGTCCGGAAACTTGCCGGGGCATAGAGTCTCAATGGTGATTTGCGACCTGACAGGTTCATTGATGAGAGAAGTCCGTAAAGCCCGAATACATGATCTCCGTGCAGATGTGATATGAATATATGATGTATTCGTCCGTATTTTATATTGTACTTCCTTAGCTGCATTTGTGTTCCTTCACCGCAATCAATCAAAAAAAAACGCTCATGCACATTAAGCACATGAGCGGAAGGATATCTTTGTGACGTCGGCAGGGCTGAACTGCTTCCCAATATGGTCAATTCAAAAACCACCCTTTCTATAAAGGTCTTATGATATCATTTTTTCAGCATCGGATACAGTATTTGTTATATTAAGTACTGTATCAAGCTGGGAGATTGTTATTAGTCGTTCCACAGCATCATTGAGGCCACAGAGAACAAATGTTCCACCAGCATTTTTACAGAGCCTGTTAGCAACCAGTATAGCACTGAGCCCGGATGAGTCACAGTATTCACACTTTTTTAGATCAAGAATTATATTCTTTTCACCTTTTCCTGATACCAGTACAAGCTCTGATTTTAGTGCAGGAGCAACATGCGTATCGAGCTTTTCCGTCTGTACCTGGATCAAAGTACTGTTGTTTTTGTTTTCAATATTAAAATCCATGACTTTCAAAATTTACTAGCTCTAATTTAATTATTTTTTCTCAGATTTGGAAGATTTGTTTTCTTTTTCTTCCATTTCTTCCTTAAGTGCTGCCAGATCAGTTATATCACCAAGGGTCGTTTTTTCAAGATTCGACTTAAGCTTTTTTGTTGCCCTCCTGGTAGCTGCAGCTTCACTCTTTTTCACCCCTTTTTCACTTGCTCTTTTCTCATCCTCAAATACCCTGCTATGTGACAGTATTATCTTCTTGGCATTTTTATTAAATTCAATTACTTTGAAATCGAGCTTCTCATCAATCTTACCGCTGGTACCGTCTTCTTTAACCAGGTGTTTGGGTGTTACGAATCCTTCAACACCATAAGGAAGTGCCACTACGGCACCCTTGTCAAACAAGTCAATAATTGTTCCTTCATGTATTGTATCAACTTCGAATACATCCTCGAATACATCCCATGGATTTTCCTCAAGCTGTTTATGGCCGAGGCTGAGTCTCCTGTTCTCCTTATCTATCTCAAGAACCACCACTTCAATTTCAGAATCTATCGAGGTGAACTCGGCCGGATGCTTTATTTTCTTTGTCCAGGAGAGATCCGATATATGAATGAGTCCGTCTACCCCTTCTTCAATTTCAACAAAAACTCCAAAATTTGTAAAGTTGCGAACCTTTGCCGTGTGCTGGCTGCCAACAGCATATTTTTTGTCTATATCCTCCCACGGATCAGGTTTCAGTTGTTTGATGCCAAGTGACATCTTACGCTGCTCACGATCAAGTGTCAGGATCACCGCTTCAACTTCGTCTCCAACATTCATGAACTCCTGTGCGCTTCTCAGGTGCTGTGACCATGACATCTCAGATACATGTATAAGTCCTTCCACACCCGGGGCAATCTCAACAAAAGCGCCATAATCTGCCATTACAACCACTTTACCCTTGACCTTGTCTCCAACCTTCAGTTTTTCATCCAGTGAATCCCATGGATGCTCTGTAAGCTGTTTAAGGCCAAGTGCAATCCTTTTCTTATCATCATCAAAATCGAGAATTACCACATTCAGTTTTTCATCAAGCTGGACTATTTCTTCGGGGTGATTTACCCTGCCCCATGAGAGGTCAGTAATATGAATAAGACCGTCGACCCCTCCCAGATCAATAAATACACCGTAAGAGGTTATATTCTTTACCGTTCCTTCCAGAACCTGTCCTTTCTCCAGTTTTGCAATAATCTCTTTCTTCTGAGACTCTAATTCTGCTTCAATGAGAGCCTTGTGTGAAACAACAACATTCTTGAATTCATGGTTTATCTTAACAACTTTGAATTCCATTGTTTTGCCCACAAATACATCATAGTCCCTTATGGGTTTAACATCTATCTGCGAGCCCGGGAGGAAAGCTTCTATTCCAAATACATCCACTATCATTCCTCCTTTTGTACGGCACTTAATATATCCCTTAATAATTTCATCCTTCTCAAGGGCTTCATTTACCCTGTCCCATGATTTAAGTGCCCTGGCTCTCTTATGTGATAATACAAGCTGGCCCTTTTTATCTTCCTGGCTCTCAACGTATACTTCTACTTTATCACCTACCTTGAGGTCAGGATCATAACGAAATTCGTTGAGACTTATTACACCTTCAGATTTATAACCAATATTTATTACGACTTCACGTTTGTTCATAGAGATTACTGTACCCTCTATTACCTCATCTTCGGCAATAGTCGAAAGGGTTTTATCGTACATCTCCTCATATTCCTTCTGCCTTGGCGATATTGCAGTCTCCTCTTTTTCAAATGCCTCCCAGTCAAATTCATCAAGCTCCTTTTCTACCGTAGCTTCCTTTGTGTTCTTAGCTTCAGTTTCTTTTACTTCTTCAGCCTTTTTATCATCCTTAGCTTTTTTGTCATCAGCAATTTCATCAGAAACGGGAGTTTTAACATCAGGTTCTGCCTTCACTTCTTCTGCCTTGTCAACATCACTAGCTTCAGCTTTAACTTCAGCCTCTGCCTTCACTTCTTCTGCCTTGTCAACATCACTAGCTTCAGCTTTAACTTCAGCCTCTTCCTTCACTTCTTCTGTCGTGTCAACATCACTAGCTTCAGCTTTAACTTCAGTCTCTTCCTTCACTTCTTCTGATTTGTCAACATCACCAGCTTCAGCTTTAACTTCAGCCTCTTCCTTCACTTCTTCTGACTTGTCATCATCACCAGCTTCAGCTTTAACTTCAGCCTCTTCCTTCACTTCTTCTGACTTGTCATCATCTTTAGTCTTCTCGTCAGCAGCAGCTTCATCAGAAGCGGAAGTTATAGCCTCAGGCTCTTCATGCACTTCCTCGGCCTTTTCAATATCCCTGGCCTCAGTCTCAGTCTTAATCTCTTCCTTACCTTCCTTTGCCTTCTCCTCTACGTGTTCATCGTTTTTTAATTTGTTTTCTTCTTTAGTCATGATTTAATTAAATAAACTAATAATTAATAAGTTAGACATTATTTTGAATAAAATTGGATGCAAAAATACTCAAAGCTTGTCAAATCTCCTAATAGTCAGTGCAAAAATATTACAGCAATTGAGAGTATTATATGGTTAGCGTATTTTCAGTATTCCAATATTTCCTATCTTTACGCCTGTCAATAATATCTGTTAAATGAAACGCATTCTTGTTACCGGCGGAGCAGGATTTATAGGCTCTCATCTTTGTGAGAGACTGTTGAATGAAGGAAATGAAGTGATATGCACTGACAATTATTTTACCGGTACAAAAGAAAATATCTCTCATCTTCTCGATCACCCTTATTTTGAAATTATCAGGCACGATATTACTATGCCACTATATGCAGAGGTGGATGAGATATATAACCTTGCATGTCCGGCCTCCCCTATTCACTATCAACATAATGCTATCAAGACTATTAAAACATCAGTAATGGGATCGATCAATATGCTCGGGCTGGCAAAACGTACCGGTGCAAAAATACTGCAGGCATCATCGAGTGAGGTTTATGGCAATCCTGTTGTTCATCCCCAGACTGAAGATTATAATGGCAATGTCAATATTCTCGGCCCTCGCTCATGCTATGACGAAGGAAAAAGATGTGCCGAAACCCTGTTTATGAATTATCATGTTCAGAATAATGTAAAAATAAAAATAGCCAGGATATTTAATACATATGGCCCCAGGATGATGATTAATGATGGCAGGGTGGTATCAAATTTTATTGTTCAGGCTATTCGAAACCGTGAAATAACAATTTGCGGTGACGGCAATCAGACTCGCAGTTTTCAGTATATTGATGACCTGGTCGATGCTATTAAATCTCTTATGGGCACTGAAGACTCTTTTACAGGCCCGATTAATATAGGTAACGATAGGGAAATATCAATAATTGGACTGGCTGAAATGATAATAAAGTTAACAGATTCAAAATCTGATATTGTTTATCAACCTTTGCCACAGGACGATCCATTACAAAGAAAGCCTGACATCAGTATGGCGCGGGAAAAACTCAAATGGAAGCCAGCATATGATCTTGAAAAAGGCTTAGAAAAAACTATAGAATATTTCAAAGAGAAACTCAAAATATGAAAGGTATAATTCTTGCCGGTGGTGCAGGCACACGCTTGTATCCGGTTACATTAACAATTTCAAAACAAATACTCCCGGTATACGACAAACCTATGATATACTACCCACTGTCAGTATTGATGCTGGCAGGTATCAGGGATATATTAATTATAAGCTCACCCCGTGATATACAACTCTTTAAAGACCTTCTGGGCGATGGTTCACAGATAGGTTTAAGTTTTAGTTACGAGGTGCAGCCCTCACCTGGAGGATTGGCACAGGCTTTTTTAATCGGAGAAAAATTCATCGGTGACGATAATGTTTGCATGATACTCGGGGATAATATCTATTATGGTCAGGGACTGGGTAAAACATTGCTTGATACAGCCAGCCTTACTGAAGGTGCTTGTGTGTTCGGATACTATGTAACCGACCCTGAAAGATACGGAGTAGTTGAATTTGATGCTTCCGGTTGTGTAATAAGCATAGAGGAAAAACCTCCGAAGCCTAAATCCAATTACGCTGTAACCGGGCTTTATTTCTATGATAATACCGTTGTAAGTAAAACCAAAAAACTTAAACCTTCAAAGCGGGGAGAGCTCGAGATTACGGATCTTAACAGGTTATACCTTGAAGAAGGCAGACTGAAAGTCAAGCTCATGGGCCGTGGAATGGCCTGGCTCGATACAGGCACGTATGAAAGCATGCTGCAGGCTTCCAATTTCGTCGCAACACTGGAACAACGGCAGGGATTAAAAGCATCATGTATAGAAGAAATAGCATATGTCCGGGGGTTCATCGACAAAAAACAACTACTCAACCTGTCAAAAAAACTGGGAAAAAGCCAGTATGGTAAATATCTGAAAAATATTGCTGACGAAAAGGTTATAACCCTCAAGTAGCCCATGAAATATAAACATTTATGAAAATTATTAAAACTGAATTTCACGGCCTTTATATTATTGAACCTAAAATATTTACTGACACAAGAGGATATTTTTTCGAAAGCTATAACCAGAAGGAGTTAAAAGAAGTTCTGGTAAATTTTAGATCCCTGCAGGATAACGAGTCATTTTCATCAGGTAATGTAATCAGGGGACTCCATTATCAGTTGAACCCGATGGCGCAGGCTAAGTTGATCAGGGTAATACAAGGTCGGATAAGGGATGTTGCTCTTGACATGAGGAAGGGATCACCAACTTATGGCAGGTGGAAAGCCGTGGACATAGATTCTGAATCAAAAAAACAATTATTCATACCGAGGGGATTTGCCCATGGATTCTCAGTGCTCAGTACTGAAGCAATAATTCTGTATAAATGCGACAATTATTACAGCCACGAACATGAAAGGGGAATAGATCTGAATGATCCTGCACTGAAAATTGACTGGGGTATAAAACCCTCAGAAGCCCTGATCAGTGAAAAAGACAGGAATAATCCTTTTTTTTCCAGGGCAGAAAATAATTTTGAATATATTATATGAACAGGATTCTTGTTACAGGGGCCAGAGGACAACTCGGGATGGAGTTACAGACTCATCAAAAAAGGCTTAAAGGGACTGAATTCTATTTCTATGATATCGAAGAGTTAGACATATGCAATAAAATCGAAGTTGAAAATACCATCAATAAAATTAAGCCTGATTTACTAATTAATTGCGCAGCCTACACGGCGGTTGACAGGGCCGAAGAAAATGCGGATAATGCATATGCCGTTAATGCTGTAGCCGTCAGAAACATAGTAAATGCTGCATCCGGTATAACAGGTATGAAGCTTATCCATATATCAACAGATTTTGTTTTTGATGGTAAAAATAATTCCCCGTATAATGAAGACGACAGCCCCAATCCTCAATCAGTATATGGTATAAGTAAACTGCAAGGTGAAAAGTACGCCCTTACATATCCTCATACAATGATAATAAGAACATCGTGGCTGTATTCTGAGTATGGCAGTAACTTTGTTAAAACAATTCTAAGGCTGGCAGGAGAAAATGAGGAAATAAATGTCATTAATGACCAGAGGGGAACGCCCACATGGACAACAGATCTTGCATCATCAGTATTGAATATATGGAGCCAAATATTTTACGAAAAGAAGAAATTTATTCCGGGAATATATCATTACAGTAACGAAGGTTCTTGCAGCTGGTATGAATTTGCATGTGAAATAGCAAGGATAGCAGAACTTAACATAAATATAAACCCCGTAAGCACTACGGAATTTCCACTCCCTGCGAAACGACCTCCATATTCAGTGCTGGGCCTTGATAAAATTAAAAATACATATGACATTAAGATACCTTCCTGGCAGGAAAGCCTGGAAATTTTTCTAAACAGATATAAGTAGTAATAATGAAAGATAAGAATATTGATACTATCTATGAAAGGGCCATATCATGGACATCGCATGAATATGATGAGGAAACCCGCAAAGAAGTCCTTCATATGATAGAAGGTGATGAAAAGAAACTAATAGACTCATTTTATACAGACCTGGAATTCGGTACCGGAGGACTGAGAGGTATAATGGGTCCCGGAACTAACAGGATGAACAGGTACACTGTAGGAATGGCCACACAGGGTATGGCAAATTACCTTCTTAAGAATTTTCCCGCCGGGAATATCAGCGTAGCTATAGCCCACGACTGCAGGAATAACAGCAGGCAATTCTCAGAAATAGTAGCAGGGATATTCTCTGCCAATGGCTTTAGTGTATACCTTTTTGAATCACTCAGGCCTACTCCTGAACTGTCATTCGCTATCAGGCATCTGCGTTGTCAGAGTGGTGTTATCATTACTGCATCGCATAATCCACCCGAGTACAATGGTTATAAAGCATACTGGGATGATGGAGGGCAGGTTACTGCACCACATGACAAAAATATAATTAGTGAAGTGCGCAAAATAACAAGCATTTCGGAAATAAAATTCAACGGGCCTGCTGAAAATATTAATATTATAGGTAAAGATATCGACGAATTATTTATCAATACAATCGGAAAGATCAGCCTTAATCCCGGGTGTATAAATGAAAAAAATGATATCGGAATAGTATATACTCCGATTCACGGCACCGGAGTGGATATAATACCTGCCACTCTCCGGAAATTTGGTTTCACAAATATTATTAATGTCCCTGAGCAGGATATGGTTGATGGAAATTTCCCTACGGTCAAATCACCTAATCCTGAAGATCCGGCAGCTTTTAAAATGGCTCTTGAAAGAGCCAGGGTACATGGTGCTCATATTGCCATGGCCACTGACCCTGATGGTGACAGGCTTGGTGTGGCAATAAAAAACAGGTCAGGTGAGTTTGTCCTTCTAAATGGTAACCAGACAGGAGCACTGCTTACCTGGTATATAATAAGCCAGATGAAGGAAAAAAATATGCTCAGAGGTGATGAATACATTATCAAGACGGTAGTTACTTCTGAACTTCTTGAAAGGATAGCTGAAAAAAATAGTATTGAATGCTATAATGTGCTCACCGGGTTTAAATATTTTGCCAGCCTCATGAAGAAGCTGAATGATAAGAAAAAATATATTGGTGGAGGAGAAGAAAGCTTTGGGTACCTTCCTGGTGATTATGTACGTGATAAGGATGCCGTTGGTTCATGTGCCATGATGGCAGAGGTGGCAGCTTATTCAGCATGTAAGGGTAAATCACTATATGAGCTTCTCATAGATATCTATCATGAGTATGGACTATTCAGGGAGAAACTGGTAAATATTGTCAGGAAAGGCAAGGAAGGTGCGAAGGAGATCAACAACATCATGAGAGGGTTCAGGGATAATCCGCCTGCAGTCATTAATAAATCAAAAGTAATCAAAGTTATAGACTATCAGACCGGAACAATCAAAGACCTCAGGAAAGACAGTGCTGAAAGTATGGATTTTGAGAAGAGTAATGTCCTCCAGTTCTTCCTCGAGGATGGAACTAAAATATCAATGCGTCCATCTGGCACTGAACCCAAGATAAAATTTTATTTCAGTGTAAATGACAGTCTGGAGAACAGGGATGATTACGAGAAAAAAGCATCGGATCTGGATTCAAGAATCGAAGCGATAATTAAAGAGATGGGGCTTGACAGATAAGTTAATCCGGTCTGTATAGTTATGCTGGCGCTGTTCTACCTCTGCCCGCCGAAGTCCTGGCACAGGCGGGAGAACCGTGTCTTTCTATGATGGACACAGTGAGAAATTGCCGGATCCTGCCTAGTCCCCGATAATCTTTACCAGAACCCTCTTGCGCCGCCTGCCGTCAAACTCACCGTAGAATATCTGCTCCCAGGGACCAAAGTCCAGCCGGCCCTCGGTAACAGCAACCACTACTTCCCTGCCCATAAGGGTGCGCTTGATATGCGCATCAGCATTGTCCTCAAAACCATCATTGTGCCTGTACTGGGAATATGGCTTTTCAGGAGCCAGCTTTTCAAGCCAGTTCTCAAAGTCCTGGTGCAGTCCCCGCTCATCATCATTGATAAAAACACTCGCTGATATGTGCATTGCGTTTACCAGCACCAGCCCTTCCTTTATACCACTCTCAGCCAGTGCAAGTTCTACATCCCTGCTTATATTTATAAGCTCACGCCTGCTGCTGGTATTGAACCAAAGTTCTTTTCTGTATGACTTCATATCCCTAAAATAAGTTCAATAATTTATGTGAACGCAAGTTACAATTAAAGAAAAAGATGGTCAACAATATTAACTTATGATTATTGATATCTGTTAAACCACCCTTATATTCCCATCCTGATGCATTGCACCTGTTAAGAATCAATCATAATCAAAAATTAAGAAATGATACACTTTGTCAACAAGAGTCATATAGTGCTTCACCTTTCATGACAAAAGTTTTACAAAACTTGACATTATTTTTACAATTAATAAGCTAGGATAATCTAACTTTGTTTCACCTTTATATCTCAACTCTGTTAAGGAAGCCTTAACAATGAGTATTCATAAAAATAATTTTTTAATCTCTCCGTATTAATGCCGTATAACTTACAATCTATTAATCAATAAAATATCAAGACAAGTAATTAGCTGACCAATAATAAATATCCTGCACCAAAAACTTTTAACATATGAAAAATATATTTAAAATAACTCTTATTATTCTTCTTTCTTCAGCTTTTATGATTGTCGTTAAATCATGTAAGAAAGAAGAAATGAATAAAGGGGTGGTTCCCAGTGTAACAACTGCTGCAATAACTGATCTAAAAGGAATTAAGGCTACCTCCGGTGGGACAATAACTGATGAAGGCACCGGTTCGGTATTCAGCCGTGGTGTATGCTGGGGTACGATACAGAATCCCACCCTGTCTGATTGCAAAACGGTTGATGGTTCCGGCACAGGTTCTTTTATGAGTAACCTTACAAATCTTGAAGCCGGCACCCCGTATTATGTCAGGGCCTACGCCACCAATGATGCTGGTACCGGCTACGGGAACCAGATCAGCTTTACAACACGCAAAGTAACCTGTTCTGCAGGATGCAGTGAGATGAGCTGGGGGATAACCGGCGAATCATTCGGATCGGTAGAATATTCAAACTGGACATGCACCTTTACATATGTAAGCAGCAGTTATATAAAATCCTGCGAAGGGACATGGACTTTTCTGGAATCCGGAAACTCCTACTATGTACAGGTAACATATGACTGGCCTGACTGCAGCATAGAGGTAGAGGTTGAAGATGTGGGGACCTGTTCAGATAAGGTGGGGAAGAAAGATGATTCACACAAAGGATGCGATTGCGGCGGACAACAGGTTACAGAAAAAATCCAATCCTTCTGACCCCTGTTGTTAAATCTGCTTGCTGCCATTATGTAATTGCCATCTTATATCTTGTTTAGACTACGCGTCTTACGGCATATCGGTATATCCCCTTACGACTAAAGCAATTAATCATTGCCAAAAAAAACAGGCAGGAAATTAACCAGGTAAAGACGCTCGGTGGCTCTTGTAACAGCCGTATACAGCCAGCGCAGGTAATCCAGGGTCGGATCTTTCCTGTTGAACATGCCCTGGTCAATAAATACTTTCTCCCATTGTCCCCCTTGCGCTTTATGACAGGTTACAGCATAGGCAAATTTTACCTGCATTGCATTAAAGTAGGTATCATCCCTCATTGCTTCATTCCTCTTCTTCTTTGTACTCAGGTGGGAATAATCTTCAAATACTCCATCATACAACATTTTACTCTGCTCTGCTGAAAGGGAAGCACTTTCAGTCTTGAGTGTATCAAGGAGTACTTTAACCTCAAGCTCGGTTGAATAATCAATAAAATCAAGTACCAGATCAGCGAACCTGCAGCCGTATCTTTCTTCTTTGCGTATTACTTTTTTTATGCAGGCAATATCGCCATTGGCAATAAAATCAAGGTTTTCCACCTCGTTGACCCAGAAATAATTATTTCTTACGATCATCAGCATATCACCTGCATTAATTTCTTCCTCCCTGAAGAGTATCCTGTTTCGTATCCCCTCATTATATCTGTTGGCCATCCTGTTCGAATTAACAATTACTACCGTACCATCAATTCCTGATCGTGAATATGAGTCTTCAAGTTCTTCAAGTAATGTTTCCCCGGTAATCCTTAAAATATCATCATATCCTTCAAGGATAAATTCGGGAAGGCTAAGATCATTATCAGATACTTTTTTCCTTATAGCCGTAGCGTTCATCAGAATCCCGGATTCCATCGATTGTCGTACCACCTCACGCAGTTCAGCAATTTCAATATTAAAACCATATTCCGAAAGATCCCGTGTGCTAAGTGCCGGGCTCAGAGTCGAGCCCACGGGAGGCAACTGAGCCGTGTCTCCAACGAGGATAAGCTTACAATTTCTCCCCCTGTAAACATACTCGATCAGGTCATCCAGCAACCGTCCACTGCCAAAAACAGACGCTTCAGCACTTTCACTCGAAATCATTGAGGCTTCATCAATAATGAAATATGCATCTCTGTGCAAATTTCTGTCCAGTTCAAATCTTCCCAGGCCATCCCTGCTGCTCTTTTGCCTGTAGATATGTTTATGGATAGTGTAAGATGTCTGGCCTGTATAGGATGCCAGTACTTTGGCAGCCCGGCCTGTCGGGGCCAGTAAAACCGATTCAATCTTGAAATTATCAAGCGTATGAACAACTGCACTTATCAGGCTGGTTTTACCTGTACCTGCATAGCCTTTTAGTACAAATATACTGTCATTGGTATTTCCCGCAATAAATAGGGAAAGTGCCTTCATGGCTGTAAGCTGATCACCTGTTGGCTGATGAACAAGTTTTTCTTTCAGTATATTTTCAATATGCGAGTGTATCATTTAGCTCAAAAACGCCGGGATCGATTTGGTATTCAATTTATTTTTTTATTTTTGCAGCAAACATAACCAAACTTATTTAACAATAAAAAAATGAATATAGTTGTACGAATTCTATTGATTGCGGCAATTGTCGTCCTCGGCTATCTTCTCGTCGACAGTATTTTGAACCCTATCAGGTTTAACACAGAAAGAGATAGAAGAGAGGAAGCTATAAAAGAAAGACTGATTGACGTCAGGACTGCACAGGTAGCTTTCAAATCCAAATATGGGAGGTATACCGGAAGCTTTGACACTCTAATTAATTTTGTCAAAACTGATTCTTTCCCTCTAATCTACAAAGAAGGCGCCATTACTGATGAAATGATAGAAGAATGGGGCGCCAGGGCAGAAAGGGAAGCTCTCAGCAGAGGTCTAATTGTACGGGATACTTCTTATACAACTGTACTCGATTCAATATTCACTCCGGATTTTCCGGTTGACTCACTCAGATATGTACCCTTCTGCGACGATATAGAATTTAAAATGGAAGCAGACATTGTCGCTACAGCATCAAAAGTTGATGTAGAAGTTTTCGAAGCTTCCGTTCTGAATGACGTATTCCTGAAAGGCCTTGACAGACAGCTTATCATTAATTACAACATCCTGCGCGAAAAGATGACCGGTTTTCCGGGTATGCGTGTTGGAAACGTTACAGAGCCAAATAATAACGCAGGCAACTGGGAGAACTAACAGTTTTCTTATGTATGAAAAAGAACTGTTTGACGAAACTCTGGATATAAATTCAACAAATAATTATGAAATATCCATCCAGCTCGGTCTGGATGGATTTTCTTTTTGTCTCCTGGACAACCTCAGAAACAGGTATGTAATGTTCAGGCAATATAAGCTCAGCGGTAAGGCAGCTGGCCTGCCAGGTGAAATTAAATATATTGCAGAACAGGACGAGTTTCTTTCAAAGCAGTACCGAAGGTACAGGATAGTGTTCAGCACAGAACAGAGTACTATTGTGCCTGCCTCTCTGTACGACCCGGCAATAAAGAATGAATACTTCGAGCTGAATCATAAATTACAGGATAATTACATAGTATCCAACAACAGATTGACTGAACCGGATGCTTACCTTCTTTTCGGGGTGAGAAAGGATATTTTTGACCTTGCGTGTAATCTTTTTCCCGAGGCCTCCATCTCCCACCAGGCAAAACCACTGATAAATTCTTCATTCAGGCAGGCAAGAAAAAATAAAGACAGGTACATCAGGGTACACTTCAACAACGGATTCTTCACTCTGGTAATTATCAAGGAGAATGAATTGCAGTTTTTCAATACATTCAGGGTGAGAAACGATTCGGATATTCTTTATTATCTCATGAATACCTTTAACCGTTTCGAAGTAAATAACGATCAGAAAGTATTTCTAAGCGGCAATATCTTTAAATTCGACGACCTGTATAATAACCTGCTCAGGTATATAAAGACTCTTAAATTTGCAGAACCTGAAGGTGATTTCTCAATGAGTTATATATTTGACGAACTGGGTACCCATCAACACTGTAATCTTTTCAATATTGTAAATTGCGCATAATAAGCGGCTCTCATAAGGGAAGGCTCATCAGGCCCCCCGCTGGCCTGAAGCTAAGGCCCACAACGGATATTGCCAGGGAAGGCCTTTTCAATATCCTTAGTAACATACTGGATTACAACGATCTGCGTGTCCTTGACCTTTTTGCAGGAACGGGCAGCCTGAGCTATGAATTTGCCTCAAGGGGAGCTTCTGTTATTCATTCAGTTGAGCTAAACGCCAGGCATGCTGCCTTCATTATGAGTATTGCCCGTAAACTTGACCTCACCGCCATACGACTTTTCAGGGCTGATGCAAGGAACTATCTCAGAAGGACTGCTGATATTTACGACCTTGTTTTTGCCGACCCCCCCTATAACCTGGAATGGCTTATTGAAATACCTGACCTTGTAATAAACAGTGGCTGTCTTCGTCAGGGAGGCCGGTTAATACTGGAACACCCGCGGGATTTCACCTTCAGTAATCACAATTACTTTGAACAACACCGTAAGTACGGTTCCGTAAACTTCACCTTCTTCCGTATCCCCGAATAAACGATTACACGTTTCAACAACTCAACACCCTCTAAACCCCTAAACTACTAAACAATTTAAAATTCCTCCAGGTCATTAATTTCTTTAAACAGTGTTCTGAAACAATCCACTACCGACCCTCCGCGACGCATATTCTCCTCCCCTTCACCGTACCATGCTTCTAAAAATCGTCCGGCCGGAGACCATACCGTTTGCATCATACCCATAAAATGGGACGACATTTGTTGTGTGGATTGGGTCCGATAGCGAACCATATTTTCAAGCTGTTCAATTGCAACATCGGATTTCCGGTAAGGACAGGTAACCACATCGAGTTGATGCATGGCAAACCAGGGCGCAGTATGATCGGGCCGCTCATAGTGCCAGTCGCAAATCACAATATCTTTCGGAATCATATCAACGGCACGGGACGTCTGGTTCATGCTGGCCTCCCACATGCCCATCCCTGTAGCTTTGCCATCAATGAGACGATCACCCCATATCCATAGTTTTTGTCCCTTGTGCACCAGGTGGTTCCGTATGCGCCATACCTCATCAGCAAACAGTTTGGCTTTATCTATTCCGGCACACCGCGGACAATGATCATCACCCAGGTAAAATACTTCATCCATACCGGCATGGAATGCCGATGCTTCAAATACATCCATTAGCTCATCCACCAGGTCAAAGACAACATCATGTACTTCTGGATGCAGTGGACAATAACTTTTACAATAGAGATCATCATCGTTGGGCCATTCATATTTCTCAGGCATCTTAATATGAGGGGTCTCGTCAAACTCAGGATATTCCCTGAGTAAAGGATTGACCGTCTCGCGCGAGCTCTGGTGACCCAGAAGATTGATCTGTGGGATGATCTGCATCTTTGCGTTTTTACATGCCTCCACCAGTTTTTTTACGTCGCTTTTACTGAGTGGATTTTCTGCACGTAGCTCCGGGTGGCTTTCATATTCATATCCAAAATCGACCATCAGGACAAGGGTGTTAACACCCATGGATTTCAGATCTTCAGATATGAATTTTATGAAGAGATCCAATTCCTGGTTATTGGGAGCACCAATGCATAATCCCCTGATCGGCATTATGGAGTCGATGGATTCACTGGAGATCCCTTCAATTATGGTCACACCTAATATCAAAATGGCTAGAATTATCTTTTTCATAGTATTCAGTTATTTTAAAGTATTGAATTTCGTTTTTCAATAGAATAAATATATGAAAAATTCATGTTCCCGCTTCAACGATTACACGGTTCAATCCCTAATCTGTGATCCGGGGATCCTCGAAAAGCAATGCTTTTCGGGACAATTGGCTACGCCGAGCTCGCAGGCCTCGCTTGCTCCTGGCAAATTCACCCTGCTCGGTTCAACAACTACTAAACTCCTCAACCCCTAAACCTGTAATCCTCATTGTTTTAAGAATCTAGATTACCTTACGCCGAGCTCGAATCACTCGCTTGCCTGCGGCAAACTCGAGATTCTCGGTTAACGATTTAAGATTTTAGATTTAAACCCGATTCAACAATTAAACACTTGCTCGCTCCCACTGACCACAGTCACCATCCGCTCGCAAGCTCACAGTGCTCTCTTTTTTATGCAAGCTCACACAATTCGGTTCAACATTTCAACATTATTTAATACTTTAGTGTTATATAAATAAACAAATCATGAAAATCATATCACTCGACAATGTACAAAAGAAAGAGGTTCATATGGAAGGTGCTGTTGGCGCCTGGAAACAGCTGCCACTTGGCAGTCAGGATGGAGCTCCGGTTTACTCATACAGGGTTTTTACTGTTGAACCCGGCGGACACACTCCCTACCATAATCACCCCTATGAACACATGAACTACATTATAGAAGGTGTAGGTGCACTTGTAAATGAGAAGGGTGAAGAAACACCGTTAAAAGCTGGCGATTTTGCACTGGTTGAGCCGGATGAAAAGCACCAGTACCGTAACAAAGGCGATAAGCCTTTTAAAATAATCTGCGGGGTACCCAAGGAGTTTGAATAACCCGGTAAAGTTACAGGATACTATGTTTAAGTTGTTGAAGAGTTTAAGTGGTTTATAAGGGTGGGCGATCTTGTCTGACAGATTTACTTTCCTATGTCTCTTATTAATGATAACTTTGCTCAGTACCCTACATAGGCCACCTGGCTTACGATGCCATTAGTTATAATATTGAAAACTGAACCGAGGCGAAGCCGGACGCCCCTAAGACAATTATGTGACATGTAACTTGTTACTTATCACTCATTACTTGTAACTTGTAACTTGTAACTCGTAACTCGCAACCTCCCGGTTCCATTATTTATGTTTTGGAAAGTTTCGTAAATTGTAGGACAAATCATTCATAAAAACCATCCAAATGAACCATAAACCAATCGATCTCTGGCAGGATTTAAAAGACAGAAAAGTAATCCATGTTATAACTATTTACATAGCTGCAGCTTTTGGTTTACTGGAAATGGCAGATATTGTCTCAGGATACATTAATATACCTGACCTGGTTATATACATTATTATGGTTGCAGCAATCGTCGGATTTCCCTTTGCAGTTGTATTTGCATGGTTCTTTATTATTACATCAGATGGGATAAAGTTGAGGAAGAAAGCTGATGAAGCACAATGGAATGAGATTTACTCAACTGATTATGAGCAGGTAGAATACGACCAGGAGAATGATTATGATTCTGGTGATATGGTACCATATCCTATAAAACCTCAAAGCGATCAAAACCAGTATAAAAAAAGAAAAGAGAAGATATATACATCAGGTTCACTGGTTGTGATAATTGCCTCGGTAGCTCTTTTCTTCTTTTTCAGTGGAAAATCAATTCCTTTTGAAAAGCGCGACTGGGTAGTAATAGCTGATTTTGAAAACCATACCGGCGAGGAAATTTTTGACAATTCACTGAATGCTGCATTTACACTGAGCATAAACCAGTCACAGTATATTAATGTGATTTCCCGGCAGAGAATATATGAGACCCTGAAAAGAATGAAAGAGACTGATATTAAACATATTAATGAAGAAAAAGGCAGGGAGATTGCAATACGCGAAGGAGTTGCATTATGTATTGTTCCCAGTATCAGCAGGGTCGGAGGCCGGTATATATTAACTGCAAAAATTGTGGAAGCAGAAAGCGGAGAAGTGACCAGATCAGAAGTTATCTATGCTCAGGACCAGGATGAGATTATAGAAAAACTGGACCAGCTAAGCCACAGGATAAGGCGCAACCTGGGTGAATCGAGGTATAAAATATCCGGGCGGAGTAAGCCACTTGCCAAGGTAACCACGTCATCCCTGAATGCACTGAAACAGTTTTCAATCGGTCTGGACAGTCATACTAACATGGATTATGAAGACGCCGTAATTCATTATGAGAACGCGATACGGATAGATTCTGGTTTTACGGGAGCGAAAGCTTCTCTCGGTAATTTACTGTATGAGAAATTTGACAGGGATGAAGGACAAAAATGGTTAGAAGAGGCAATGCCAAATATTGACGACCTTACAGACATTGAAAAATATGCAATCCTCGCCTTTTATGCCGTGAATGTTGAAAATGATCCTGACAAAGCCATTCAATATGAAAAAACAGCAAGTGAATTGTATCCGGATGAATCAGCACCCCATAATAATATAGGCTGGTATTATATGAATAAGGGGGAATACGAAAAAGCGGCAGAAGAGTTAAAAATTGCATTGCGTATTGACCCGCATCTGATGCTTTCATATGGCTCAATTAATATGATATATCTGTCAAACCTCGGTTTAATAGACTCTGTCCTGGTATGGTCAAAAAAAATGATAGAACATGGACCCGATAATCCATACGGGTATCTTTATCTCGGATGCGCATATGCATGCCTTGACAGTCTTGAGCGTGCTGAGACCGAATTTTTACTTACAAGGAGCCTTGAGCCACGGATATCTAACAACCAGTACAATTTATGCCACGTATACCGCCTTATGGGAAAGTACGAAGAAGCAATCGAAGTTATTGAGGAATTTCTGCAAATTTCCCCTTATGAAGTTTCTGCCTACTATCAGCTAGGTATATTATATCAGCTCGTGGGAGATGATGAGCAGGCACGGCAGTATTTTCTTGAATTCAAAAAGAATGCTGAAATATGGGTGAGAAATGATGCCGGTAATCCATTTGCATATTACCACTATGCAAGGGTATTGACCCGCTTAGGCGAAACAGATAAAGCATGGGAGTACGGTATTAAAATAATTGAAACAGACACATCCGCACATTCTCAATTTTCAGAGTTTCTTGCAGTCCTGGGGAAAACAGATGAAGCACTCGATCATCTGGAGAAGGCACTGCAGGCAGGTTACCGGGAACTTACATGGTTAAAACTCAGTCCCGATTTCTTCCTTTTACACAATGAAGAAAGATTTAAAAATCTAATTAAAGAGTATTTTAACTAGGACTATTTATTATTATTTCCTGGTAATTGCTCCACCACCTATCATTATTCTAATATACGGACCTTTAATACCCATATCAGGAGCACCGGTTATTTCTATATCGTCCAACATCCAGTCACCCCTGAAGGGGGATATCATATACCCTCCCCTGATTCCGATGAACATTCCACCCATATCGGTTTCATCTTTCCCAAAACTGAGCAGGTAACTGATCCCGCCTCCAAGGTCAAGTAAAAATTCGCTTGTTGTAATCTCAGTGTTTCTTTCAGGATCATCCAGGATATTATCAAAAGTAACAGATGAAATATCTTCACTTATTTTGAAACTCATTCCACCACCACCAATTCCCAGCATGGGATATACTATAAGATCATGAATTGAATACACAACATATCCCAGATTAAAGAAACCACAACCAATAGTAATTGATTGTTTGTGGTTATTCCCCGTTACATCATCCCCCAGCAGACTAAATCCCTCACCGCCTATAATCCACCTGTTACCCATAATAGCATGTCCTCCTCCACCTACAGTGAAAAAATTATCAGACATAGCTGTATAGCCCCTGCTTTCAAGGTGTGAGTTCAGATCTCCAAGGTTTATAAAACTCTTTCCTAAAATTGAATAACCCATACCTCCACTTTCAATACTAGTAGCTTTAATTTTCTGACCCTGAGTAAAATTTGCCCACAGGAAACTAATAATTAACAATAATATATATGCAGCAATCCTTTTAAATTGTGTTTTCATAGCTTTTCCCCTCTTTTTAGTTAGTTAGTTAGTTTATTAATTAATTTATTATTGATTATTTCATGCCAGACTTAAGGATATCAATCTGAATAACACAGTTTACATGTAGCTTACTCAGTCAAGTATTATACGTCCAATACTGAATGTAATAGCTTTCCCACCAATAATAACTCTTTCACCCAGGTATTCGCAGTATAATTCCCCTCCACGCTTCGATAACTGCCGTGCAAAAAAAGTGGTCTTATTTAACCTGGCTGACCAATATGGAACAAGTGCGCAATGAGCTGATCCGGTAACCGGATCTTCCGGGATACCTACATCAGGCGAGAAACATCTTGATACAAAATCTATGTCGTCATACCCTTTAGCTGTTACTACTACGGCTTTACCCAGTTTTTCCATTAATTCGAGGTCCGGATCCATATCCTTCACTATATCGCCATCTTCATATACAGCCAGATATAACCAGGATCCAACTAATACTTCACCTGGTTTTTCTCCAAGGCTCCGTTCCAGTATCTCAGGACATTTTTGTGGAGTAGTAGCTATGGATGGAAAATCCATCATGTATAATTCTTTATCCCGCTTTACAATTAATCTCCCGCTTTTTGTGTCAAACACTATTTGTGAATTTCCATAGTCCAAGTGCTCAAAAATCACATGAGCGGTTGCAAGTGTTCCATGCCCGCAAAGATCAACTTCAACTTCGGGGGTAAACCATCTGAGATCGAAAACATCCCCCCTCTTCACAAAGAATGCAGTCTCAGAGAAATTGATTTCGAAAGCAATGGATTGTAGTATACTATCATTTAACCATTCATGAAGAGGGCACACAGCAGCCGGGTTGCCGCTGAAATGATTTTCAGTAAATGCATCTACAATATATACAGGTACTTCTACAATATTTTTCCCTGGTTCGTTGTATATAAAACAGTAATTACCTGTAACTAAAATCGGAAAACAGAATAAAACATAGCTCAAAAGCATAAATCTAATAATTCTAATCTGAACCAGCTGCATATTTTTATTTATATTAATAGTTATAAAGCTGGCAATCAATATTCTGTGAGGCTGTTTTGTCTCAACAGGTATACCAGTGTTACAATCATTTTGTGGGTAAAATTTGTGATACTCCGTAATTATGCACTAAAAAGTTACATAAATATAAAACACCACACAAAAAAATAACTATCAATGCATTTAGATAAACTCTCTTCCATAGGTGCCGATTATTTTATTTATATCCGTTCATATCTTCACTCAACGGTTTCCCTGGTATGATAACAAAATAAAATTGACTTTATCCATAACAGAGTGTAACTTTGTTAAATAAACTGGTTGTAAGATAACCAGTTATACAATTATAAAATGCTATATTATTATCTGACGATTAAGGTTAGACTTATTTTCATGCCTATGTTGAAGACCAGCCATATCAATTACACAAAATAATAATTATGAAAACAATCGTTAAATCACCAATTGTATTTTTCCTGATTGCTTTTGCATTCCCTATGATTGCCCATGCACAGGATGTAGATAGTATGCTGATGGTAACGGATGAATTCCGTGAGGCCTGGAATGAGACACTTATTTATGGCAAAGTTTTTAAACGGGAACCCAGTATATCTCTGGTAGAAGCTATACAGGATATACCTCCCGGGAAAGCTCTCGACGTAGCAATGGGAGATGGTCGTAATACACTCTTCCTGGCAAGAAATGGTTGGGAAGCGACAGGCTTTGATATCGCTGACGTGGCCCTTGATTCAGTCCGTGCCAGGGCTGCCAGGGAGAATCTTGATGTGGAAATTATAACTGCATCATACGAAGAATTCGATTTTGGTACTGAAAAATGGGACCTTATT
>Ga0272443_10001334_pt1 | contig 37036 bp, 27 predicted proteins | sample SSMAcet12_FD_193581 | JGI IMG/M metagenome (GOLD analysis project Ga0272443, IMG submission 193581) | Marine sediment archaeal communities from Little Sippewissett salt marsh, Falmouth, MA, United States - SSM-Acet-12 | ecosystem: Environmental > Aquatic > Marine > Wetlands > Sediment ...
AGCAGGTAGGGAGCAATGGTTTCGCGGTAGGCCGCCAGGGCTTTGTCGATCTCGGGTTCCACTTCGGCGAAGGGGCGATCCGCCTCGATCCATTCCCGCACCGCCGGACCGCCGTTGATCATGTCCAGGGGCAACCGTTCCGTCTCGAACTCGTAGGGGGGTTCCTTCCAGGCAAACTCGCCCGGGTGGCGGTTGCGGGCCAAACGGATCAGGTCGTAGTAGAGGCCGAAAGAGCGGCCGTTCCATTCCCGGCGCGGAAGTACCAACAGGCCGGCACAGAGCTCGTTGGTGAACTTGCCGAACTCCGGACGGAATCCCAGGGGCAGCAACACCACATCCTTGTACCCCAGATCCCGCAGCTCCCCGGCCAGTTCATGGGCGGCCAGCCACGGGGCGCCCGCCAGTTCAAAGGGCCGGGTGGTACCCCGCCCTTCCGATAGGTTGGTGCCTTCCAGCATGACGGCGCCGGGATACAAACGCGCCGTGGCCGGGCCGGGCATATTGGGCGAGGGATATGTCCACGTGCCGCTGAATTCCTGCGGCCTTCGCCAGCCGCGCACTTCCAGCACGTCCAGTTCCAGGTCGATGCCGTGGAAGTCCGCTCCCCATAACAAGTACTCCCCGGCGGTCAGGCCGTGGCGCATGGGCACGGGCAATTGGGCCACCAGGCTGAACCAGTTGGGAGCGGCGATGCCGCCTTCCAAATCGATCCCGCCCAGGGGGTTGGGGCGGTCCAATACCACCACGCCGATCCCCCGCCCCGACAGGTATTTCATCACCATGATCAGATGATTGAGAAAGGTGTACACCCGGGTGCCCACATCGAACACATCCACCAGCAACAGGTCGATCCCGTCCAACCAGTCTTCCCCGGGCAGGCGCCGCTCAGCGTAGAGGCTGCGCACCGGTATCCCCAGTTCCGGATGGGTGAATGACTCGGACAGGACCATGTTGTCCTGGCGGTCCGCGAAAAACCCATGCTGCAACGACCACAATGCCGCCAGCCGCTTCCCCGCCAGCCGCGCGACCACTTGCGCCACGGGTTCACCGGCGCCATTCACCTGCGAGGCCGCGGTCACCAAAGCCACCCGCCGGTTGTTGAGAATGGCACCCGCCTCGGTTTCCAGGCGATCGACACCGCAGATGAATCGTGACCCACTCATTCGTTTTTCACCGCATCCACCACGTTCACCGCGGCGGCTCGCCGGGAAGGAATCAGGGTGGCCGCCAGGCTGATGGCCATGGCGACGCCCACAACGGCCGCCAAGTCCAAAACGGTCACCCGGAAGTGCACGTGACTCATCTGGTAAAGATCGGCGGGCACACTGATCAATTCAAAGTGGTTGGCCAGCCAGGCGAAGGCCACCCCCACCAGGGTTCCCGCGGCGGTGCCCAGCAGGCCGATGATGCCTCCCTGGATAAAGAAAACGCGCTGGATGGTGCGGGGGGTGACACCGCAGGCACGCAGGATGCCGATATCGCGAATTTTCTGAATCACCAGCAGGATCAGGCCCGCGATGATGTTCAGGGCCGCCACCACGATGATAAGGGTGAGGGTGAAAAACAACACCGTCTTTTCCAATTGCAGGGCGGAGTAGAGCGATGCATTCAAATCCTTCCAGGTGATCACCGACAGGTGATCGGGAAGCCGGGGACGCAGGCGTTCCTTGACGGATTCGGCGGAAAAGATATCGTCAAGAAACAACTGCACGTAACTGATGCGGTCGCCCATGCGGAAAAGATGCTGGGCGGTTTTCAGCGTGGTCAACAGGGTGGTGTTGTCCACCTCGTAAAGGCCGGAACGGAAAATCCCGGTTACGTGAAAGCGCCTTAGCCGCGGCATCATGCCGCCGGGAGTCAAGGTGGGCTCCGGAGTGACCACGGTGCAGGTGTCGCCGGGAAAGAGTCCCAGTTTCAACGCCAACTCCCTGCCGATCAGCAGTTCATTGCCCTCACGGGGGAAGCGTCCGCTCTCGATCTGCCGGAGCCACTCCAGGCGGCGGGCGTCTTCCATGCGCATGCCCCGCAGCACCGCCCCCGAGGCGTTGCGCGGTGAGCCCTTGATCAACACGGTACCGAACACCACCGGCGCGGCGGAACGGATCTCCGGTGAAACATCCCGGACCTTCTCCATGACTTGCGCGTAGTCGGCCAATCCCTCTCCCATTGAATGGCTGATCATGATGTGGGCCGTGGAGCTCAGGATGCGGTCCCGGATATCGTTTTGGAAGCCGTTGAGCAGGGCCAGGGCGATAATCAAGGCGGCCACCCCGATGGCGATTCCGACAATGGAAGCCAGGGAAATGATGTGGATAAACGCGTTGCGCCGCCCGCGAGTCAGGTAACGCCGCGCGATAAACAGGGCGAATTTCATGAACGTGTTCTCAGTTGGGGAAAGAGAATCACTTCGCGGATCGATTCGGCGCCGGTGAGCAGCATCACCAAACGATCGATGCCGATGCCTTCGCCCGTGGCGGGAGCCATGCCGTGCTCCAAGGCGGCCAGGAACTCCTCGTCCAGCCATTGGGCCTCGTCGTCGCCCTGTTCTCTTTCCCGCAATTGGGCTTCGAAGCGTTCCCGCTGGTCAAAGGGATCGTTCAACTCGGAAAAGCCGTTGGCGATCTCCATGGCCGCGATAAAGAGTTCGAAACGTTCGGTTTCCCGGGGATCGCGGCGCGATACCTTGGCCAGCGGCGATATGGCGCGGGGGAAATCCACCACGAAAACCGGGCCGGTCAGCCCCGGCTCCACCCAGGTGTCAAACGCCAGTTCCAGCATCTTGCTCCAGGTGGGCGGCAACTCCTGGTCCGGCAACTCACGGCCGAGAAAACGGGCCAGTTTGGTTTGGTCCCACACTTCTTCAGCGGAAAGCCCGGTTTTCTCCATGACCAGGTCCATGTACCTGCGGCGGGGGAAGGGGGGTTTGATGGGGATTTCCTGCTCCCGCCAACGCAGGACCCCGCCCGCGAGGAAACGCTCGCACAAAAGGCTCATCAGCTTCTCGGTGAGGGCCATATTGGCCTCGTAATCGTTGTAGAGCTGGTAGAACTCCAGCATGGTGAACTCGGGATTGTGCCGCATGGAGATGCCCTCGTTGCGGAAGTTGCGGTTCATCTCGAACACTTTTTCCATGCCCCCGACCAGCAATCGTTTCAAATACAACTCCGGTGCCACGCGCAGGTACAGGTCCATGTCCAACGCGTTGTGATGGGTGACAAAAGGCCGGGCCGAGGCACCACCGGGAATGGGATGCATCATGGGTGTTTCCACTTCCCGGTAACCCTCGCGGTAAAAGAACATGCGGATCTCGCGCAAAATCTCTGAGCGCATGCGGAAAATCCGCCGGCTGTTCTCGTTGACGACCAGGTCCAGGTAGCGGCGGCGGTAACGAAGCTCCTTGTCCTGGAGGCCGTGCCACTTCTCCGGCAAAGGGTGAAATGCCTTGGCCAGGAGGGTCAGCCGCGTCACCAGCAGGGTCAACTCACCGGTACGGGTACGGAAAAGCCGCCCCGCCACGCCCACGATGTCGCCCAAATCCAGGAGTCGGACCACTTCGAAATCCGTTTCCGGCAGCTTGTCCCGGCGCAGGTAGACCTGGATACGGGTTTCGCCGTCAAAAAGGTGGGCGAATACACTCTTGCCCATGCGCCGCACGGCCACAACGCGGCCGGCCAGGCGGAATTCATCGTCCATGGCTTCCAGGGCATCTGCGTCGGCGTCGGCATACGCCTCGATCACCTGGGTGAAAGTATGCGTACGATCGTATGCGTAAGGCCAGGCTTCCAGGCCCAACTCATGCAGTTTTTCCAGTTTTTCCTTGCGGATCTTGAAATGTTCGTCCATGTTTCCGGTCCTTATCCGTTCTCAAGTTTGGTTTGCAGGCTCATACGCATTACCTTGAAGCGTCGCACCCGGCGGAAATCCACGCCGGGCCGCACCACCAGGTAACGCGGGGAGAATATGCGGTACTGGGGATCGAAAAAAAAAGCAATGCCGTCGGGCAGACGGATCTCCAGCCAACGATGCGGCTGGGGCTCCCAACCCCCGCCTTCGGCACGCCGGAAATAGAATCCGCTGACCATGCGGTGGGCCACGCCCACGGCATTCAGCCAGGCACTGACGAGGCGGGTCATACCCACGCAGTCCGCCGACTGGCGTGCCAGGACGGCCGCGGGGGATTGATCCGCCTTACTCTGAGAGTAGCGCACATTGGCGTTTATGTAATCGCGGATCCGGGTGAGGTATTGTTTCAAGGTGATGGAGGATTCCAGGAATTGCCTTGCCAAGTCACGCACCTGGGCGTCCATCTCGGCGGCGGCATTCAGGTGAACCCGGTACGTGAGGTCCAGTTCAAGAAAATTCAGGCTGCGCGTCCGTGCCGCCAGTCCATGCGGACCGGCATCCACTTGTTGAATGAAATTGGCGTTTTGATACCGGGTCAGGATCTCCCGGGGAGATGAGTTTATCGCAAATTCGGCGTACTCCACCTGGCGCAGGGCGGGCAGCAAAACCAGCAAGCAGAGCAGAAATCTCACGGGATCACCTTGTCCAATACGGCGTTTACAATGCGAAAGGAATCTCCGTCCCCGTACTTTTTCGCCATGCGTACCACGTCATCGATAATCACGGCCCGCTGGTCGTTGAAGTGGGACTCCGCAAGTCCCAGGCGCAAGAGATTGCGTTCGATCACGTTCAAGCGGGAAAAACGCCAACCGATGAGGTGGCGGGAAATGGCCTCGTCGATTTCCTGGCGTGATGAAAGGATCCGTTCCAACAACTTCATGATGAAGCCGGTTTCCACTTCGTTAAGGCCCTTGAAAAAAGCGGCGTTTTCCTTTAGCAGCTCACGGGGGTCCGCGGGGTCACAGTGGTTGGCGTCAATCAGGTAGAGGAGTTTGAGCGCGACTTCGCGGCTGTACTTTATCCGGAACATCAAATATCCGCATCTTTGAACAGGTTCAGCATTTCAATGGCGGACTGGGCAGCCTGAAATCCCTTGTTCCCCATTTTACTTCCGGCACGTTCAATCGCCTGTTCGGTATTGTCCGCGGTAATGATGCCGAAAGCAAAAGGCAAGGCGAACTCCAGGTTCAGATGCGCCACGCCCTTGGTGACTTCCGCGGCCACGTAATCAAAATGGGGGGTTTCTCCACGGATCACCGCTCCCAGGCAGATCACCGCATCGTAACGACCGGCCCGGGCCAACCGCTTGGCGGCCAGAGGGATCTCGAAGGCCCCGGGTACCCGGAACACCTCGATCTCGCTGTCTTCGGCACCGCTGCGAACCAGGGCATCCCGCGCCCCTTCCAGCAGGCGTTCACTGATAAAGTTGTTGAACCGGGAAACCACTACGGCGTAGCGGAATCCATGGGAAACCAGTTGACCCTTGAATTCGTTCATGGCGGTATTCTCCTGGCGCCAGAATAGCGAAAATGCCCCGGCCTGTCAAGAGAACCCGCTGGGGCCCGGGTACGTCCGGGAGCTATTTGTTGGCCAGGACCTTGGCGTCTTCCACGTAGTTGATGATGCGGTTCTGCTGCTTGAGGCGGCGGATGATGGCGTTTACCTTTTCCAGCAGGTCGGCGTTGCCTTTGCGCACGGCAATGGCCGATCCCAGCCGGTTGGCATCGATTCCCGCCGCGATGCTGGTCAGGCCGGTCCGACGGGCCTGAAACGCCTCGGCAACGGGTTTTTCAAGCACCAGGGCGTCCACCTCGCCTTTCTCCAGCATTTCCACCATTTCGTGGATGGTGGTGCCCGGCACGAACTCGGCCCCCACGATAAGGGTCGGTGCCATGTCCTGCTGGATGGAGTTGGCTTGCACCCCCACGCGCTTGCCCCGCAAATCACCAATGGCGTGAATGATCTCCTGATCCGGTTCACGGATCAGGATGGTTTGGAAAGCCTGGTAATAGATCTCGGAGAAGTCGGCCAGCTTCCGCCGGGCTTCCGTAGGTGTCAAACCGGCGATCAGCATGTCTACGTCACCGGCTTCAAGATGTTTAAACAACTCGCTGAACTGCAGGTCGCGGACTTCCAGGTTGACTTCCAAGGCGTCGGCGATATCCTGGGCGATGTCCATGTCCAGCCCCACGATACGCCCGTCCTCGTCACCGGCCATGTGGAATTCGTAAGGCGGATAATCGGCACTGGTGCCCACCACCAGTTTTCCCGCCTGGACAATGGCATCCAATCCGCCGGCGGTTTTGGCATCCTTTTCTTCCGCTGGCTTATTTGCGCCTCCACAAGCAGCAAAGACAACCACAAAGCAAATCAGGATGATCGCGGAAAACACGCGAACGAAAGATGAACCCCTGTTGTTGATCTCCATTGCCCCTCCTTCTGCTCTGATTATGGATATAGCAGAGGAGGTAAAAATTGTCAATCCCGCAGGGCGTCCCGGACCAGGAAATCAACCAGACAGGCGCAAAGCCACCGGGCAATGGTCGGATCCCGGTACATCCGTGAGAATCCAGGCGTCCGCAACGCGTTCCACCAGGTCCGGACTGATGAAAAAGTAATCGATCCGCCATCCCACATTGCGGCTGCGGGCCTGGAAGCGGTAGGTCCACCAGGAGTACTCCACCCGGTCGGGGTGGAGAAAGCGGTAGGTATCCCGGTATCCCGCTGCCACTAGCCGGTCCAGCCATGCCCGTTCCACCGGCAGGAATCCCGAACGATCGGAGTTGGGACCGGGGTTCTTGAGATCGATCTCATTGTGGGCGGTATTGAAATCGCCGGCAATGACCAGGGACCGGCCCCGGGCACGCAATTGTTCACAATACTCCAGGCATTGGTCATAGAAACGCAACTTGTACTGCAGGCGCTCCTCGTTCATCTGGCCGTTGGGAAAATAGATATTGAGCAGAGTAAATTCCGGGAAATCAGCGCGAATGACACGGCCTTCCTCGCTCAGCAGCGAATCCGGCGGCGGCGCGACAATCTCTGGAGGGTCCGTTCGAAAGAGCAGGGCCGTTCCGCTGTAACCGCGACGTTCGGCATGGTTCCATACCACCTGGTATTCGGAAAGGGATTTCATGTCTGCGGGCACCTGCTCCGCCTGCAGCTTGGTTTCCTGGATTCCCAGAACATCGGGGCGGTAGGTGTCGAGGAAATCCATAAAACCCTTTTTCAAGACGGCACGCAGCCCGTTGACATTCCATGACATCAGGGTGATGGCGGACAAGGTCAACCTCCGGGATGGATTTCAAGATCACCGCCGGAAACCACGGGCAGGGATGAAATGTCGGCTCCCGGTGACGGCTCTTCCCGGCTCTCCGCCACCTCCCCCATGGGAATCACGCGCTGAAGACCCCTTTCCCGCATCCATGCAAAAGCGGACATGGTAAAGAAGACCTGATCGCAATGTCGCAGGAAAGCGGCCTTCTCCCCGGGGGTGATCGGGTTCTTGGAAGGGGGCTTCAGGTGCAAGGGGTTGATGAACCGTCCGTTATGGCGGACACCGTAATGCAGGTGCGGTCCCGTAGACAGACCCGTATTGCCCACGTATCCGATTACCTGGCCCTGGGTGACCGCCCGCCCCCGGCGCACACCGCGACGGATGCCCGAGAGGTGATAGTAGTGGCTGGCAAAGCCGTTGGGGTGGCGCAACTGCACGTAGCGGCCCTTTGTCCGATGCGTGCCCGCATGGGTGACCACTCCCGAGGCGGTGGCCTTGACCGGAGTGCCCCGGGGAGCACCCAGATCTATGCCGTTATGGCGCGCCGAAAAGCCCAGCACCGGGTGGCGACGGCGCCCATAGCTCGAGGTCACGCGCATAAACGGCAAAGGACAACGCAGAAACATCTTGCGGACCGAACGCCCGTCGGGGTGAAAATACACATTTCCCGCATGGGCGTCGGAGTAACGCACGATACGGATACTGCGGCCGCGGTTGGTCACCTCCGCGGCGTGGACCGGGCCGTACCCGGCAAACTCTCCGCGCAGGAAGCGTTTCTCCACCAACAGGCGGAAGGAGTCTCCAGCCCGGATATCGCGGTTGAAATCTATGTCGTACTCAAACAGCGAAGCCAGCAGGTCGGCCAGGGCGGCGTCCTCACCCACGGCCAGGATACCGGCGAAAAGGGATGATTCGATCTCGCCGCGTACGAATGCAAGGCGGACCACATAGGGCTGGACATGCACTTTGCCGTGGATCCGGCCGTCTTCCCGCCAAGAAGCCCGGAGGCGCGTGGAGTCGTTGACCTCGTACTCCAGGCGCAACGGCTGTTCCTGTTGGAACGTAACCGCCAGCAGATGACCGGGGTGCACCCGCTCCACCGGATAGACCGGACGCAGGGCCATGGCCGCGGCGTGGGCTGCGGAAGGGGTGAGCCCCAGGCGTCCCAGGGCGGCCACGAAAGTCTCGCCGGAGCGGATTCTCAGGCGCCGGGTTTCCGCGCAGGGGGGAGATGGCGGTGATTCAGCCGCCGCCGGCAGCGGTGCCGGAGCCGGGGGTGTCCCGGCGGGAGCATTTGAATCGGCGGCCCAGCGAATCAGCAGGACAACTGCAAGCAACACGGCCGCAATGGCGGTAATCCTTGGTATTCCGCGCAGTTTAAACGGTCGCATATGCCGCCATTGTACCGGATTCCGGCGGATTCGACAAGGCCCGGCGTGGCGACACGCAAATTGTCATCCCCATATAAGTTTGCTATAATGCTCCATCATGTTTAAACTTATCATCCGCAAGATTTTCGGCACCCGGAATGAACGCGAACTAAAAAAACTTCTTCCCCTTATCGCCCGGATCAACTCCCTGGAAGAATCCACCAAGGCCTTGTCGGACGAGGAATTGCAGGGACGAACCGCGGAGTTTCGCCGGCGTTTGAATGCGGGCGAGACCATGGAAGACATCCTGCCCGAGGCCTTCGCTGTGGTGCGCGAAACGGGGCGCAGGGTGTTGAACATGCGTCACTTCGACGTGCAATTGATGGGCGGCATCATTCTCCATCAGGGCAAAATCGCGGAGATGAAAACCGGTGAGGGCAAGACCCTGGTCGCCACCCTGCCGGGATACCTCAACGCCCTGGCGGGGCAGGGAGTCCACATTGTTACGGTCAACGATTACCTGGCCAACCGTGACTCAGAGTGGATGGGCAAGATCTACCGTTTCCTGGGCCTGTCGGTTGGTTGCATCCAGCACGACATGCCTGAACCCGCACGCCAGGAAGCCTATGCCGCGGACATCACCTTCGGCACCAACAACGAGTTCGGTTTCGATTACCTGCGCGACAACATGAAATTCGAGCGGGACAGCCTGGTGCAGAAAAAATTCCACTTCGCCATCGTGGACGAGGTGGACAGCATCCTGATCGACGAAGCCCGTACCCCATTGATCATTTCCGGTCCCACCGAGGAATCCACCTCGTTCTACTACGCGGTCAACGATTTCGTGCGCAAAGCCGTACGCGAGCCGAGTAATTTCGACCTGGATGAAAAAACCCGCACGGTGGTGTTGACTGAAAACGGTATCGTCGCGGCGGAACAGTTCTTCAAGATCGGCAACCTCTACGATCTGACCAACATGGACACCCTCCATCAGGTCAACCAGGCCTTGAAAGCCCATCTCCTCTTCCACCGCGACAAAGACTACCTGGTCAAGGACAACCAGGTCATGATCGTGGACGAGTTCACCGGACGCATGATGCCGGGCCGCCGCTATTCCGATGGACTGCACCAGGCCCTGGAAGCCAAGGAAAACGTCCGCATCGAACAGGAATACCAGACCCTGGCCCAGATCACTTTCCAGAACTACTTCCGCATGTACGAAAAGTTGTCGGGCATGACCGGTACGGCCATCACCGAGGCCACGGAATTCGCCTCCATCTACGACCTGGACGTCATCGAAGTGCCCACCAACCGCACATTGATCCGCCATGAATACCCCGACGTGATCTTCGGCAGCAAAGAAGAAAAGTGGGACGCCGTTGCAGAGGAAATCCGCGGCCTGCACGAAAGCGGACAGCCCGTGTTGGTGGGCACCATCTCCATCGAGAATTCGGAGCTGCTGAGCCGGCGCCTGCGACGTGAGCGCATTCCCCACGTGGTACTCAACGCCAAGCACCATGAAAAGGAAGCGGACATCGTGGCCCAGGCGGGCCGTCTCGGCGCCGTTACCATCGCCACCAACATGGCGGGCCGGGGAACCGACATCCTGTTGGGGGGCAACCCCGAATTCATGGTTCGGGAGGAACTCGAGAAAAAGGGTTTCTCTTTGGACACAGCACCTGAAGCGGTGCGGGAAAACGTGTCCGGACAGATCCTGGCGAAACAAAAGGCCGACCAGCAGAAAGTTTTGGACCTGGGTGGGTTGCACATCCTGGGTACGGAGCGCCATGAGGCCCGCCGTATCGACAACCAATTGCGCGGCCGTTCAGGCCGGCAGGGCGACCCCGGGTCCTCACGTTTCTACATCTCCCTCGAAGACGACCTCATGCGCGTACTGGGCTCGGAACGCGTCAAGGGCCTGCTGGTACGGGCCGGCATGCGCGACGGCGTGCCCATTGAGAACAAGCTGGTTTCCCGGGCCATAGAGAACGCCCAGAAACAGATCGAAGGCCAGAACTTCTCCATCCGCAAACACCTGCTCGAATACGACGACGTGATGAACAAGCAGCGTCAGGTGATCTACGCCATGCGCCGCGACATCCTTTTCGGCAAGGACATGCGCGACGAGATGTTGCGCCTGACCCGCGAGATCGCCGCCGACATCCTGGAATTTCACGTCAATCCCAAAAAAGAACCCGATGACTGGGATCACGAAGGTTTGCACAAAGAGATCCTGTCCCAGTTCGGTCTGGATATCACCCCCATCATGCCGGCGGACTTCGACGAGTACTCCGCCGAGGAAGTGCACGACCGCATTCAGGGCGAACTTGAGCGCCAGTACACTGAGAAAGAAGCCCTGGTGGGACCGGAACAGATGCGGGAATTGGAGCGCATGATCCTTTTGCAGATCATCGACACCCAATGGAAAGACCAGCTCCTCAACATGGACCACCTGAAAGAGGGCATCGGCCTGCGCGGATACGCCCAGAAAGATCCCCTCATCGAGTACAAGAAAGAGAGTTTCCGCCTCTTTGAAGAGCTTCAGAACCGCATCGAAGAGGAGGTTATCCGCTTCCTCTTCCTGTTTCACCCGGTGGAAGAAGAGGAAATCGAAAAATGGCGGCGCAAAAAGGAAACCAAGCTCTCCCGGCCCACGGCGCGCATGCCCGGACGCAAGGGCCGCAAGAAACGCAAAAAGAAAAGGTGACCACCCATGGCTGACAGCGACAAGTTCTTTGCCCGTGAAGGCCTGACCTTCGACGACGTACTCCTGGTGCCCGCCTACTCGGAAGTCGTGCCCCGTGAAGTCGACACCTCCACCATGCTCACCCGCAACATCCGCCTCAACGCCCCCATTCTCGCGGCCGCCATGGACACGGTCTCCGAAGCCCCCATGGCCATCGCCATGGCGCGTCTCGGCGGCATTGCCGTGATCCATAAGAACATGGCCATCAGGGACCAGGCCGAACAGGTGAAGCGGGTCAAACGCACCGAATCGGGCATGATCGACAACCCCATCACCCTCAACCCCCAGAACCGCATCATCGAGGCCCTGCAATTGGTTAAGGAGAAAGGCATCTCCGGCGTGCCCATCATCGATGAGAAGGGCATCCTGAAGGGAATCCTCACCAACCGGGACCTGCGTTTCGTTACGGATCAGCAAAAGGAAATCCGCGAATTCATGACCTCCCGCAATCTCATCACGGCCCCCGAATCGATCACCATGGAGGAAGCCAAGCGCTTGCTCCACATCAACAAGATAGAAAAACTCCCGGTGGTGGACCGGGAGCAGCGACTCAAAGGCCTGATCACGCTGAAGGACATCATGAAGTCCGAGGAGTTCCCCCAGGCCTGCAAAGACGCTTTCGGGCGCCTGCGGGTCGGCGCCGCAGTGGGGACCTCCGCTGAAACCCTGGATCGTGTCCAGGCCCTCACGGAAATGCAGGTGGACGTCATCGTGGTGGATACATCCCACGGCCATTCACTGCGGGTACTGCAAATGGTTGAAGCCATACGCGAACGCCATCCCGACATCGACCTCATCGCCGGCAATATCGCCACCGCCGGGGCCGCGCGGGAACTCCGCGCCCGGGGAGTGGACGCCGTCAAGGTGGGAATCGGCCCGGGTTCCATCTGCACGACCCGCATGGTCACCGGCGCGGGCATGCCGCAGATCACCGCCATCCTGGACGTGGCGGAAGAGCTGAAAGGGGAAATCCCCCTCATCGCCGACGGCGGCATCAAGTATTCCGGTGACATCGCCAAGGCCCTGGCCGCGGGCGCCCACTCGGTGATGCTGGGTTCCCTGCTGGCGGGTACGGACGAAAGCCCGGGCGAATTCGTGATCTACCAGGGCCGGTCATACAAAACCTACCGCGGCATGGGATCCATCAGCGCGATGAAGGCGGGCAGCCGCGATCGCTACTTCCAGGAAGACGAGTATTCCGAGTCCAAGCTGGTTCCCGAAGGCATCGAGGGCCGGGTGCCCCACCGCGGGAGCGTTACCCGCCTGGTCCCCCTGTTGATCGGCGGCACCCGCGCGGGCATGGGGCTTACCGGCTGCCGGTCCATACCCGAACTGCATGAAAAAGCCCGTTTCGTGCGCATCAGCTCGGCATCCCTGCGCGAAAGCCACGTACACGACGTCATCGTTACCGAGGAATCACCCAATTACCACTTGGACTGATCTGATTCAGTCCCATTCAGGAGGGAGGTCCGGATGAAGAAAGCACTGATCGTTACCCTGCTGGTCCTGGCAAGCACCCATCTGTGTGCCGTTGAAAATCTCCGCCCTCCCCGCTCCGGAGTGGGCCTGCGTGTTTCCGCTTTCGGTGTACCCGATGCCCTGCTGGACCCCTTTCTCTACGAACATCCTTCAGTGGCCGGCCAGGGATTCACTTTCGAAATTCGTTCGTACGGCGACAACGGCCCGCGCTCCGTGTTCAGCGGAGTTTTCGCCCTGGAGTACAGCCGGATGGAGGGCACCGGCTATTGGCGGGAAAGCCAACAGGACGTCCGCAAGGAAGGCGGCGGCGAAGTCACGCAGATAAGCGCCACGGCCACCATCCTGATGCACATCTTTCCCCGCCTGCCGGTTCACCCGTATATCGGAGCGGGGATCGGCGTGGGCAGGCTTTCGGTCTGGTCCGAGGGCGTACACAGCGATGAATTGGGCACACAGGTAACGGAAACCTACCGCAAGTCCATGTTGATCCCGGTGGGCCATCTGCCGGTGGGCATCATCGGCCGCCTCTCCTCCCGCTTCGAAATCCGCCTGGAAGCCGGATTCAAAAACGGCTTCTACCTGGGCGGCGGCGCGGTATACACGTTCCGGTAGAAAGTTGAAAAGTTGAAAAGTTGAAGAGTTGAAGAGGGAAGAAGTTGAAAAAAGGTGACAGGTATCAGGTAGGCAGGTGACAGGGAAAACCATCGGTAGGGGCGGGTTTCAAACCCGCCCGGAATAGGGAAGTTGTGGGTGGATAGGAAGCGGGCACCGGCCCTTCGCCCCTGGCCTCTTGCCACTCGCCAATAGCAAAGTTGAAAAGTAGGGGCGAAAAATTTTTCGCCCGTACACTGTCTCCTGCCACCTGTCTTCCTGTCACCTGATACCTGTCACCTTTTTTCACTTTTCACTTTCACCAGTTCATACTCCATGCTGCCGAATCCCAGCTTTTTGGCGTGATCCAATTGCGCCCGGGAAGGGATATCGTAGGCCAACTGGCGGATCGATTTGCCGGTGCTCTCTTCGAACAGATCAAGGCTGGCGGCATCCAGGGCCACCGGATCGGTGGAAATCAACACTCCCAGGTCCGGGGCGATGGGATCGTAGCCTGCCATGCAGTCACAGTCACGGGTAATGCGGGTCATGAAGTTGAGGCAGAGGAGGCGGCCCGTTTTCCCCGCCACGGCGCCCATGGCGTGTTCCACGATCTTTTCCTGCAGGTTGGTGTTCGTTTCCTTCCAATTGAAATTCACCGCATGGAAACGGCAGACCGCCAGGCATTCTCCGCACCCGATGCAACGGGAATCGTCGATCACGGCGTGATCGCCCTGGATTGAGATGGCGTCTTGCGGGCACCAGCGTACGCATTCGCCGCAAGCGGTGCATTTTTTGGCCTTGACGCTGGGCCGGGCCGTGGAGTGCTGGATCAACTTGCCCCGGCGGCTGGCACAACCCATGCCCAGGTTCTTCAGCGCGGCGCCGAACCCCGACATGATATGGCCGGTGAAATGGGAGACCAGCACCAGGCACTGGCTCTTGACGATCTGGGCGGCGATGTTCACTTCCTGGTAATGGGCCCCCGGGATGCTTACGGCGACTTCCTCATCCCCCAGCAGTCCGTCGGCCATGACGATGTGCATCCCCGTGGCCTCGGGGGTGAAACCGTGTTCACGGGCCAGTTCCAGGTGTTCCACCGCATGGCTGCGGCGCCCGCGGTACAGGGTGGATGTTTCCGTGAGAAAAGGCACTCCCTCACGGCGGCGTACCGCCGCGGCCAGCACCGCCAGGCAGGGCGGTCGCACATAACCCCGGGTGCCTTCTTCGCCGAAATGGGTTTTGACGGGCACCATGTCACGGGGACTCACGAAATCCAGCAGGCCGCGCTCCCGCAGCAGTTTCTCCAGCGCCGGCGCCAATTCAGCGTCCGCATCCTCTCGAGTGACGGGTATCCAATACACAATGGGCGTCATGCTTCACCTCCGGAATCCCCGGCGGCCCTTGCCGGCACTCCGAATTTCTCTTCAAGACGGCGGGACACCGCCGCGGTAATCCTTTGCGGCTCCAACTCGTGAAGCCGCGCCAATGCCTCCACCACGTGCCGGACGCGCAGGGGACGGTTGGGACGGCCGCGGAAGGGTTCGGGTGACAGGTATGGAGAGTCGGTCTCCGTAAAAAAACGCCCCAGTGGCACCTTGGCGGCGATCTCCCGCAAGGGGGCGGCGTTGCGGAAAGTGATGATTCCCGAAAAAGAGATGTCGTAGCCGCGCCGCAGGATCTCCCGGGCCGCCGCCGGTTCTCCGGTGTAGCAGTGGAACACCACATGACCGGGAAACTTCATGCGTTCCAGGGTCTCCAGCACCAGGGCTTCAGCGCGGCGGGAATGGATCACCAGGGGTAAGCCGCGTTCCGCGGCAATGGCGATCTGGCGCTCGAACACCCGCAGCTGGTTCTCTCTCAGGGAGAGGTCGTAGTAAAAATCCAACCCCGCTTCGCCCAGGCCGATGGCCCGGGGATGATCCAGCAGGCGCATCAGGCGCTGTTCCACCTCCGGCGTATAGCGATCGGCGTTGTGTGGATGGGCCGCGGCCATGAGGAAAACCCGCGGATGGCCGGCGAGGGCTTCCAGGCTGCGGGACTCCGAATCCGCATCGTAAGGGTCGGCCACGGTGACCAGGGCTGAGAAACCGGCTTCGAAACACTCTGTGACCGCCCCGGCACGGTCCGCGTCGAAACTGTCGTCGTCCAGGTGGCAATGGAAATCAATCTCGTGCATGGGCTGAATCCTTGAAACCAATATAACAGATACTTTGGGGACGGACAACAGATGCCTGGGGACGGACTGCAACAGTATGACATTGGCATCTTCCCATTTGCCTCAGCGTGACATAATCATTGGTGATATCGGCAATGGAGGTTTCAGGAGAACCTTGTAAAGCTGCACTGTTGTAGTCCGTCCCCAACGGTTGCATGATTTTTTTTGCTGTGCTACAAGGAGGCTGCCGGTTTTTCCAACCTTGTTTGAATCCTTTGCTGCAATAGGAGGCTGATGTGGATAAGGTGAACGATTTTCTGCTGATGCTGGACACCTACCTGGGAGGGAGCAACTGGTTCCCCCTCCTGCTACTGGGCACCGGGATATTTTTCACCGTCTACCTGAAATTCCCCCAGATCCGTTTTTTCCGCCATTCCCTGCGGATCGTATCCGGCAAATACGTAAGAGACAGTTACAAGGGCGACACGTCGCATTTCCAGGCCCTGTCAACCGCCTTGTCCGGGACCATCGGCACCGGCAACATCGGCGGTGTGGGCCTGGCCATTTTCATCGGCGGCCCCGCAGCGCTATTCTGGATGTGGGGCACCGCCTTTTTCGGAATGTGCCTGAAGCTCGTGGAGTGCACAATCTCCCATAAGTACCGGGAAGTGGACGACCAGGGGCGCATCGCCGGCGGCCCCATGTACTACATGAAAAACAAGCTCAAGATGAAGTGGCTGGCCGTCACATTCGCCATCGCCACGGTCATCTGCAGCTTCGGCACGGGCAACATGCCGCAGATCAACAACATCGCCACCTCCATCGAGGCCACCTTCGGCCTGCCCCCCTGGATCACCGGGGCGGTGCTGTCGGTTTTTCTCGCCCTCATCATTATCGGCGGCATCAAGCGCATCGCCAAGGTAACCTCGAAAGTAGTACCGTTCATGGCGGTGCTGTACATCGTCGGTGCCCTGGCCGTCATCCTGATGCACTGGCAGAACATCATCCCATCCTTTGTTGCGGTCTTCCGTGACCTTTTCACCGGCAGCGCGGCTGCCGGCGGCTTCATGGGGGCATCCATCGCCTTCTCATTCAACCGCGGCGTCAACCGGGGCATTTACTCCAACGAAGCCGGCCAGGGTTCAGCGGCCATTGCCCACTCCTCCGCCAAGGCCGAGGAGCCCGTATCCGAAGGGCTGGTGTCCATGATCGGACCCTTTATCGACACCATCCTGATCTGCACCCTCACCGGCCTCACCATCCTGGCTTCGGGTGTCTGGACAAAAAAGTTCGACAATCCCTTTCAGCGCGCCGATATGGAGATCGTTTCGGGAATTTACTTGCAATCCAATCCAGACCATATCCGCAGGCTGAGCATGCACCTGGCCCATGCAAAAAAAGACACGGTCCAGCCTTTCAGCGGCACCGTAGACCTTGAAAACGGCCGAATCAAGCCGGGGCATGCCGTCACCGTGCTGCATGCCCGTTCCATTGCCGAGGATGTTGAATTCAGTAAATCCGGAGAACTTATCACCGGCCCCCTCAGAATCGATTCGGGAATGCTTGCGGATACGGATGTGTCGGTCTCAGGCAAATCTCTTGTCCACAGCGCCGTCCTGACCACGGAAGCTTTCAAAGAGGGGTATTTCGGCGGGGCCGGCCAATACATCGTATCCATCGGGTTGCTGCTTTTCGCCTTCTCCACGGTGATCGCCTGGTCCTACTACGGCGACCGGGCCGTCACCTTCCTGCTGGGCACCCGTTATCTCTTGCCCTATCGAATGGTGTACATCATGGCCTTTTTTGCAGCCGCCCTTATCGACACCACCATCATCTGGTCCCTGGCGGCCGTGGCCATTGTGCTCATGGCCGCACCCAACCTGTTCGGCATTCTCCTGCTGCACAAAGACATGAAAAAGACCATGGCGGAGTATTGGAAACTCTTTGTTCGCCGGCATCCCGAGGACGCCCGGAAAATGAAGCTCATCCCCTAGATAGACTGGGGACGGACTACAGACTGTCGGTGAAAAGGGAGGGTTGCTCTTTTTCCTCGAACATCTCGGTCAACTCTTCCAAGGAGGGCAATTCCGAGAGGTCGTTGAGGCCGAAGTACTTGAGGAACTCCCGGGTGGTGGAGTACAGGGCCGGCCGGCCGGGCACCTTCTTGCGTCCGGTGATGCGGATCATCTTTTTCTGCAGCAGGTTCTTTATGGGTGTAATGGTGTTGACCCCGCGCATCTCCGATATCTCGGCAATGGTGACGGGTTGTCGATAGGCCACGATGGACAGGGTTTCCAGAGAAGCGATGGTGAGCCGCGAATGGGCACGCACTGCAAAGAAGGATTTCAGCTCATCATGCAGGTCCGGCCGGGTCACCAATTGCAATCCCCCGCCGGAACGCTGCAATTGCAAGCCGCGGTGGCTGTGAGCCAGGCGCTCCTCCAGGGCCTCGATCAACTGCGAGAACTCCGCCGCGTCGGCGCATCCCAGAAAGTCCGCCAGCTTGTCGGGCGCCAGGGGGTCGCGGGAGACGAAGAGCACGGCTTCCAGGAAAGCCAGGCGATAGTCCGTGGCGGTGGATTCCGGCTCAGTGCTCATGGTCCTGAGGTGCCTCCCGGTCAGGCTGTTTCCAAACGGAAATGGTGTCGAACAGACGTTTTTGCACCGCCACCACCAGGCGCAGCTTAACCAGTTCCAACAACGTAAAAAAGCTTACCAGGACCTCTTCAATGGAATCCAGCCCCCCCACGTAAGCCACGAATTCAATGAACCCGTCCCGGTCCAGCATCTCCATGATTTCGGCCCGCTTCTCGTCGATGGAGTAGTTTTTGCTGGTGATGTAAAACACCCGCTCGCGTTCTCCGCGCTTCACCAGGTTGAGAAAAAGCTCCGCCAGTTGAAATGAGGAAACCTCTTCCAATTCGTATTCCCGGGTTTCAAAGTTCTCCATTACCTCCTGGCGCCGCCACAAAAGCAATTGACCGCCCTCTTTTTCCTGCAACAACCTGGCGATCTTCTGCACCTTGTCGTATTCCACCAGCGAATGCAGCAGGCGGCTCTCTTCCGAATCCTCGGTGAGCGATTCGGGCCGGGGCAGGAGAGAGCGGGACTTGATGTAGATCAGGGTGGAGGCGGTCATCAGAAAGTCGCCTTCCCGCGAAGGGTTGATGCCGCTGCGGTCTTCCAGGTATTGCAGGTATTCAGAGGTGATCTCGGAGATACGCACGTCCATGATGTTCATCTTTTTTTTGCGTATCAGGTAGAGCAGCAGGTCCAGGGGACCTTCAAACAACCCGGTCCTGACCTGGTAACCATCGGTGTGCATCAGAGTTTAACGTGTTCCCTTACCACATCCAGGGTACGGGCAGCCCGTTCCCGGGCACGCTCATTGCCCGGGGCCAGCAGGTCGTCCACGTTCATGCGTTCAAACCGGGCCCGCCGCTCCCGCACCGGATCCAGGAAACGGTTGAGGTTGGCGATAAGGATCCGCTTGCAGTCGATACAACCGATCCCGGCCGAACGGCAGCCCGCGTCCACCTCGCCGATTTCCTCATCCGAACTGAAGGACTTGTGAAAGGCGAAAACCGGGCAATCCTCGGGCACGCCGGGATCAGAGCGCCGCTGCCGGCGCACGTCGGTTTTCATGGGCATGATCTTGCGTTGCACCGTGTCAGCGTCATCGCTCAGGTTGATCACGTTGCCGTAACTCTTGCTCATCTTGCGCCCGTCCAATCCCGGCAGCCGGGACTGCGGGGTAAGCAACTCCATGGGTTCGGCAAACACCTCGCCGTAGAATTGATTGAACCGCCGCACCATTTCCCGCGCCAATTCAATATGAAATACCTGGTCCTCCCCCACGGGTACGGTATTGCCGCCCACCACGATGATATCAATGGTCTGCAGCAAAGGATAGCCGAGGAAACCGAAGGTATTCAAATCTCGATCGTTGAGTTGGGCCTTTTGTTCCTTGAAGGTGGGCACCCTTTCCAAGCGCCCCAGGGGAGCGATCATGGCGAAGAGCAACAACAACTCGGGGATCTCCTTGATCTTGGATTGCCGGAACACCACGCTGCGCTCCGGGTCAATGCCCACGGAAAGCCAATCCAGCAACACGTCCCGCACATGGCTGCGTATCGCCGAGGGATCCACGTACTCCGTTGTCAAGGCATGCCAGTCGGCGATTGAGAAATAGCATTCACATTCCTGCTGCAGTTGCAGCCAACTGCGCAGCGCCCCTTCCCAATGGCCCAGGTGCAAGGGGCCGGTGGGGCGCATGCCACTCATAACGATTCTTTCTTTGGGGGGGGTTTTCGCGTTTTCCATGGTTCAGCTCAACAGCAGGATGGCCAACCGGTAGATGGGACGGGCGATGATGTCCAGTCCGCCCAGCCAGATCAATGCCAGCAGGATGATAAAACCGTATTTCTCGATATTCATGTAGGCGGCCCGGGCTTCGCCCCGCAACACCCCCTTGAGGATACCGCTCCCGTCCAGGGGGGGAATGGGGATCAGGTTGAACACCGCCAAGTAGAGGTTGATCAACACCAGGTAGACCAAAAGCAGAGACAACGGCTGGATGCCGGTGCCCTGGTAAAGGCTGACCAGGCCGAACTGCCGCAACAATTGAAACACCCCCGCGGTGATCAACGCCGCCAGGATATTGGAGCCGGGCCCGGATGCCGCCACCAGCATGGTGGACCGCCGGGGATCACGGAAATTACGCGGGTTGATGATCACCGGTTTGGCCCAGCCGAATACCGGTGCACCGATGAGGGCCAGGATCAGCGGGAACAGGATCGTGCCGATGGGGTCGATATGGGCCAGGGGATTCAGGGAGACCCGGCCCATGAAGCGCGCCGTGGAGTCACCGCAACGATCGGCCATCCAGGCGTGCGCCGCCTCGTGGATGGATATGGCGAACAACACGACGGCGAACTGGATAACAATGAGAAGTACCCGATGCATGGGCTTAAACTCTAGCATAGTCGCCTAAATCCGTCAACCAGCGGGGTTTTCGGCGTTTCGGTCCCCAGTCGGCAAGGTTTGACTTTCCCTTGCGGACTTGCTATGCTAAAATCCGTCTATTCCTGTGGAACGGACCTAGATCAGGTTCCTATAGAGGAGGAAGTCATGAAGAGGTTCATCGCCGTTTTCCTCGTATTTGCCTTCGCCGCCGGAGCTGCAATGCTGCATGCCGACAAAAAGGCTGAAATGTATTTGGCGGCCATTACCGAGAAGAATCCCGAGCTGAAGATGCAAAAGCTCGAAACCTACATGGACAAATACGGTAAGAAAAAGAAATATCAGACGCCGACCCTGTTTATCCACCTGGTGGAAACCGCCGCCAATCTGAAAAAGTACGACAAGGTCGAGCAATACGCGGACATGGCCCTGAATAACAAGAAAATGTCCGCCCTGGACAAAGCAACCATCAAACTGCAATTGGCCTACGTTCAGATCTACGCCAAAAAGGACATTTCCGCCGCCGCCAAAATCGCCGACGAAGTACTGGAGTTTACCGCGACTGTGGACAGTTCGCAGGTGGAACGGATCCTTACCGCACCGGCCCTGCGCATTAAGATCGCCGCCTTGGAAGCCAAAGCCGAGGGGGAGGCAGATATCGTCAAGGCCCTGGATAACTCCGTCCGGGTTTACCGCATTGACCGTTCCGCCCGTTCAGCCGGATTCGTGTTCCATTTCAGCAAAAAGCTATACACGGAGTACAACGGCATCAAAAAGGCCATTGAAGGCCTCAAGGTCATCGCCGACATCCCCAATGCCGACTTGGAGCATATCGACCAATTGGCTGCCTGGTACGCCCTTGAAGGCATCGACAACGAAGCGCGCAAGTACCTGAAACTCTCGTACGCCCGAAAGAAAACGGCCCGCAAAGCTTACAGCATCGGCAAACTCACCTACATCGTCAACCTGGACGAAGGCCTGCGGTACCTGGCCGAAGCCGTTGCCATGGAAGAGGCTCCCTATTCCGCTGACGCCCGCAAACTGATGCTCAACAACGTCAATGTTCCCGAGCCGGAAACAGTGGAAGGCCAAGAAGTCGACCAGGATGCATTGCGCCAGGCCAAGGAAGATGCGGTCAACCGCCTCGTGGAAGAGGCCCGGACCAGATTGAATGGGTAACGCAAATCCCGTTTCCGGGGCTTGACGCTTCAGGCTGATTGGGGTATGATCAAGTTTAATTTGCCGGGATAGCTCAGTAGGTAGAGCGAGGGACTGAAAATCCCTGCGTCCGTGGTTCGATTCCGCGTCCCGGCAAATTCAACATTCAAATGCAACCTTTCGTCCCTCCTGTTGATTTTTCTCCCTTAAAAAGCCACTTCAGCCGCCTGGTCAAGGCACGTTATTCCTGCCGGTCCTTTTCGGGGGATCCCCTACCCGACAAAGCTTTGGCCCGGTTGAACGAAGCCGTCACCGCGTTGAATCGCATCACTTTCCCGCCCCTGCGCCTGGAGTTGTTCGCTTCGGGCCGGTTGCGCAAAGAAAACATCTTTTCAACCGGTACCTACGGCATGATCCGGCGGCCGGCGGCCTACCTGGCTGGAGTCACCCGCCCCCAAGGCAGGCGTGAATGGCTGGAATTCGGCCGGGCCATGCAAACCGTTCTCATGCTGGCGACTTTCTTGGATGTACAGAGTTGCTGGATCGGCGGAATTTTCGACCGCCGTACCATGGGACGCCTGTTGAACCTTCAAGGGGATGAGCAGGTGCCCGCCGTGTTGGCCCTGGGCCAAGCGGCCGGACGGCGCACATTGCGGGACCGCATGGTGCGCCGGAGTGCCCGGGGAAACACCCGGCGCCCCTTCGGCGAACTGTTTTTTGACGAACGCTGGGGAGAACCCTTGGATGAGTCAGCCCACCCCCTGCTGACAACCTTGTTGGAAAACCTGCGTCAGGCCCCTTCGGCCTCCAACCGCCAGCCCTGGCGCGTGCGGGTGCAGGAAAAGGACCTGCTTCTCTACCTGGTGCGCACCCCGGGCTATCAGCGCCTGGTTCCCACGGTGGATCTTCAAACCATTGACATGGGCATCGCCTTATCCCACCTGGAATGGAGTGCCCGGGAAAAAGGGCTGGATATCCGTTTCGGCGGGCCGCCTCCACCGGTAGATGCACCGGCCGAACCGATCCTGACCGTTTCCCTTGGCTGAATCAGCCCCGGCGCAAAGCTCAGATCAGCCTGCAATCTCCTGCTCACCCGCTGTGGCAGCGGTTTGTTTCAACCGTTTGGCGGCTTTCTGTAGCAGGCTTTCAAAGGCGTCTTCACGCTCCGGCGGGGTGAGGTCCTGCTTATGCACGTTAAAGAACAGGTGCTCCAGCAGGCGCCGCGCCCGGGTGGACACTTCGCCGTTCCCCGCCTGGACCGATTCGGCCAGGTAATCCATGGCTTCCTCGGGCCGGCGGTTCTGCAGCAGCTTTCCAATGGTGTACGCCACTGCGGCATCGCGTTTGCGCCCGTACGAGGCAATCAACAAGGCCGCCGCCTGTTCCTGTCGGTCCTGGCGGGAATACCAGAACGCCAGGCGGTTGAGATGCTCCGTTGTGGCGATGGAGGAGCGACAAAGGGCTTCCAGCGCCGCAACCGCGGCGGCGCCCCCATGCTCATGGGCCCGGGCGCGCAAGGCCATGGCATACAACTCCTTGCCGACCTCTTCGTTGGCATCCAGGGCCAAGGCGGCAATGCCGTCGGCAACGGTATCCAGCCAATCATCACTGGTGGCCGCCCGGTTCGCCTTCAGGCGCATGGCCAGGCGCAGGGAAGGTGCGACGAATCGCTGCCATATCAACGGGTCCGCCCGGGTCGGATCCACCACGCCGGCCAGCTGACGGATAAACGCCGTGTAGCGCAATACCTTGGCCTCATTGACACCCAATTCCTCACATGCCCGGGCCACGTAAAAATACAGGGCCAGTTTGAGACGGGGATTGTTCCACTCCCGGCGCAGCCCTTCCTCGCCATAGCGCAGGACAGCGGGGAAACGGCGGATCTGGTAAGCCGTATCGGTCAGGTGGAGCAACAGGTTGCGGTCCACATCAGGGGTATCCGGCTCCAGGCGCCGCCGCGTGTAGCATTCCTCCAGGGCGGTCATGCGCACGAAGGGGTCGGGGATCTTGGCAATGGCCGCCAGGGTATCAGCGGACTTCTGTGATTCTCCGGCGCCTTCCACATTGAAAGGCAGCAGCAAGGCAAACGCGAACACCCATATCAATCTGCGCATGAACATTCCCGGACCCTCGGCCCGGTCCGCCCCGTGGGAGGCGGACCGGCCGGGCGCTGAGATCAGGATTCCGGCAGGGACTTGATCAGCTCGCGCACGATGGCGGCTTGTTCACCTTCGGGTTCCAGTTCAAGGAACTTCTTGAAGCTGGCCACGGCCGAGGCGAAATCACCCTTGTTCAAGTAGGAGTACCCCAATTTCTGATGCGGCAGGCTCCAATCGGGTTTGACCTCGGCGGCCATTTTGTAGTATTTGATGGCCAAGTCCACGTTGTTGTTGTTGAAGTTGATCTCCGCCACGTTATAAGCCAGGATCTCATCCTTGGGATTCAAGTTGATGGCTTTCTGGAACCACTCGTTGGCCCCGGCGAAGTCCTCGCGCTGAATACTGATGGCCCCCAGATTGCCCAGGGCCTGGGCGTTTACGGGGTTGTCCTCTTTTGCCGCGGCGAGTTCGGCCACCTTCTGATACACCTCGGCGGCTTTGTCCAGGTCACGTTTTTCCCGGTAACAGTCACCGATCTTGAACAGCACGGTGTACATCTCGGGGTGCTTGTCCAGGATCTTCTGGTACGCGGCAATGGCCTGGTCGAATTCCCGCTCTTTATAATGAGCATTGCCCTGCTCCAGGGATTCCAGCAGATCCTTGTGCATGAGGGCTTGTTCGGCTTTTTTCAGAACATGGTGGACCTTGGGGTTGCGGCTCAGCTGGCTCACCTTCACCAACTTCTGCACCGGGATATAACCCTCCGCGGAAGCGGTGATGCGGAACTGACCGCTCCCCAGCCCGATAATGGCCCAATTGCCCTCTTCATCGGCAGTGGTTGAGAATTTCGTGATTTCATCTTCGAAGATCAGTTCAATTTTGGCATTGGCGATGGGCTTTCCCGCCTCGTCAAGTACATCACCGTTCAATCTCGCCTTGCCGCGGCTGAATCGCTGCGCCGCCACGGGCGGGGTCATCAGGCTGGCGGCGATCACCGCCATGACCAGGAAAATCAAAAGTCTCTGCTTCATGGTTGCCTCCGACTCGTACAATTTCTCTATTCCCACCGGGTCAAAGAACCCGGACTTCCATACTTCTCTCCGCCAAATTTTTCTCGCCCTTGTTGGCGACGCGGACCGTCAGGTTGTATTTACCCGCTCCGCCGGCATCGGCCGGGAATTCAACAACGTATTCCTGTTCCAACTCAGCCAACCCCTCTTTGGTGAGGGTGATGGAATAGCTGTGTTCCTTTTTCCATACTTCCGTATCATCCTTCGCGTTCAGAATCGCCAAGACCTTCAACTCGGCGCGGTATTGCTCACCGTCCCGGGAGAACAGCAACACGCGGTAGGGAATCTTTACGATCACCTTGATCTTGCCGTTTTCCAAAGGCCGCGTGTTTAACTGGAAATCCAGTTTGGCTTTCTTCTTTATGGCTTCCAATGGCTCGTTTAAAAGGATCTGCGATCTGGCAACCGCGTTTAGGTAATAGGCATTGCCCTTAACCATCTCGTATTTGCCCAAATGGTAACGATCCACGAAAATAATGGGGAAGAAGCCGTAACGCCAGATCTCCACGGGAGGTTCATAGAAACTATACCCCGTGGGGTAGACCTGGCGGTGGTCGGGGGGGCCCAGCAACACGAAGACCCGGCCCCGGTCGGTCAGCCAGCCCTCGCGGCCTTCACTGCTGAACAGGCGGTTGGCCTGTTTAACCCGGTCGTAATAGGCCTCGCGATACTCATTGCGTTCGGTATCCGGGGAAGGATCACGGCGGCGCCAGAAATCTCGGCGGAATTCAGCCCGTTCCGTTGCAGGAATTGAGACGTATCGTTTGCGCTCCGCCTTGGTGATGATGTAGCGTACTTCCTGGACAAACTCCCGGTCCGCCATGGGCAAACGGTTCTCCATGCGCTGCAAATGGCTGCAGGCGGTTACCGCGATCAAGACGAAACACAAAAGGACGATACGGCTTCTATACGGCTTACTTTTTTGACTCAGTGGCATTCTTTGCCTCCCTTTTCAATCGTTCCACCATCTTTCGCACCGTGGGTTGCCGCGGATCCTCCTCAAGGGAGCGATTGAACAGCCGGATGGCTTCCGCGCGGTTACCCAGGTGCATGAGGGATTCCCCCATAACATTAAGCACGTGACGATTGATTCCGTTGTGTTGCAGGTACTGCTCGCCCAGTTCCAGGGCACTCTGCCAATCCAGGCGACGGCGTGCCAGCTCCACACGGATCATGAGGAAAGAGTTTTTGTGTTCCCCTTCCAGGAAGGGCTGAATGACTTCGGGCAAACGGTCGTATTCTTTTAAATGCAGCAGCAGGCCGGCGAAATCCCGGGCATACAAGGGCGACAGGGGGTCCATGTTGTGGGCGCGTTCCAGCATGCTGCGGGCTTTGCTCAATTGGCCCAGCATGCGGTATTGATTGCCCAGGATATGGACGTTTATGGCGTCTTTGTCCCGGGAATAGGGCAGAGACATGACCAGGGCGCGGCGCAGGCGGTAAGGGGCGATGTAAAACGAGGCCTGTTCCTGAAGCAGATTGCGGCCGCCACCACCGGTCACCGCGACGTCTACGTTGAAATAATCCGTTGAAAAATCTTTTAGCGGCAGCGAAATAAACACGTTGTTTAAAGCCGGAATTTCGGCCAGGGGCAAACGTTTGGTCCACACGACCTTCTTTTCACGATCCGAGCGAATGGAAGCCACGACCTGGCCCGCCGCCTTGATATCATCCGGAACATTGTACAATTGAAAGTGAATGGTGAGGGTATCGGCGGAGTTGAAATCGTTGCGCGGAGAAGGCACCAATTGGGTGTCGTCCAAAAGGAAGGGCTTGAAACGCGCCTCCGCACCGGGCTCGCGCTTCATACGATGGGCGAGAGTCAGCTGCGACATGCCGAAATCAGTAAAATCAGGTACCATGACATCGCCTTCGACGGTGGTGAACTCATCGCGGGCTGAATTGCGCAAAAGGATATTGTACTTATAGGTGCCGCTCACCAGGGGGACCAAGTCCTGAAAGCTGAACACCCGGGAACTCAGCGCCGTAGCCCGGCCCGCTTCGAGCTTAACGGGACTCCTGCGGTTGAATTGGTGGATAGTCTTGCCTTCCAGGTTGGTGATGCGGCCGCTGACCTCGATGGTGGTATACAGGGAACTGTCGTATTTCTCCAGGGTCAGTCGCTTGGGCTCGATGATGTAGTGCATGAACGCCGTTCCGGAACGGTCCCGCAACACGCGCAACATTGAGTCGCGATCCACGTAGTTGACCAGGTAGTTGACGTTTACGATGCCCCGGTACTTCACGATCTTTTCGGCGTAACCGGTGTTTATCTTAACGGTAGGCGCCTTGGGAATCTTGGTGTTGATAAGGATCTCCGAAGAGATGGATGGGGAACCGGTCACATGGCTTTCGCTGGGGTAGAGGGTCAGGGAGACATTGGCGATGGCGGGATCCACCACGTACAATTTATTGTACGCATTCTGGTGATCCACCGTGTCCCCCTCGTAGTTGTTGAGCAGCGCGGCGGGTCCGTACTTGATGGGGCTGTACAGGCGGAAAGTCTCGGTGGGGTTGACTTTGAAGAACACCACGTTAAAGGCGTTGTACAACCCCATATCCGGTTTGGCTGAGTAGAACCAAACCTCCATGTTCTTGACTTCCGTAAGGTTGTAGTACTTGTTGACCTGGTTTGGTTTGCCCAGGATGATGTAGATCTTGCCCTGATCCGAACGCCAGCCTGGAGCGGGTTCCTCCCGGCCGAACCAGTGATTGGCGTAAGCGATGCGCTCCAGGTGTTCGGTACGGAACTCGTTCTCCTCGGTGTTGGGATTGGGATCCCGTTGCTTCCAGAAGGCCTGGATAAAAATTTCCCGCTCACGATCATTGCTTAGTTGCAGGAAAGCGTTCCGTTCAACTTCGGTGATGATGTAGACCACTTCCTCGGTCAACCACTTGCGGTATTTCTCCGGAAGGTCCTTGATCTTCAATCGCGCTGCATCCAAGCAGGGCGCAACCAGCAACAAAGCCAACATGATCCCGGTCAACACACGTTTCATCCGCATTCTCCTGAATGTTCATGGTACCACAATCACCCGCCAAAACAAAGGCTGGCAACAGCTCCCCCGGCGATTCAATCGAGTTTCACCGGGGCAAAGGCCGCGCTGACTTCAACCGCGCGTACCGGCGCGGATTCCCGCCAACGGCGCTCAAGTTTGCGTGTTTTCAGGATGACGGGGTAATGGGAAATCCCCGCAGTCGTGACCACCTTCACGGTGAGTGGAATTACGAAATCCCCGTCCTGGCGCAACTCCACCAGCGCTTCTGAACCCTGCGACCGGGTTAGAGAGGAAACCTTGGGCAAACGGCGGGAGAGGATCCAGCCGGCGAAAAACTTCTGCAGCATGGGCTCGCCTGCGCTGAGTAAGGCCATGAACCGGGATGACGTGAGGCTGTGGTAACGGTGCCCCGCGATGATGTCGCGCAACCGCAGGTACAACTCTTCCTCACCCAGGATCTCGGTAAGCATGGCGAACGCCAGGGCTGAGCGGTTGTACACAACGCTTTGCATGGTTTCCAAATCACCGGTCAGGTTGGCGATGCGCAATCCATACACCGGGGGCCCGGCATCACTGTGCCGGAAAACCCAGCGCTTCATGCGCCGCACAGCGGCGGCGAAGGCTCGCTCAGACAAATGGCGACGGTGAAAAAACAGGGTGGCGAACTGGGCCAGCCCCTCGGTGATCCAGATGTCGCGATAGGAATCCCAGGAAACCTCGCCGCCCCACCACTGGTGAGCCAGCTCGTGAATCAGGCTGTCACGGTAGAGGCGGGTGATGATCGCCGGCCGGTTGCGCATGATGCGCCGGCGGGTGGTTTCCCGCAGGTTTTCCCGGGGGCCCGGCACGTTCATGACCACCAGGCCCTGGTTGCTGATTCCGCCGTAGCGGTGCCAGCGGCGCAAAACCAGGTTGACCTCCGGAGAGGTAAGCGGACCGAAAGCTTGGACCAGAAACTCCATGGCCGGCTGGATATCCGCCACCTCGATCTGACGCTGGAGTACTAAATCGGATGCCGCGTAAACCTGAACGGGCACAATCCCCGCCACCCTGAGACGGGGAACGAAATCCCCGCACACCAAGCCCAGCCCTTTTGTGGAAGGGGTCTTGAACAGCAATTTGCGCCGTCCATGATCTTCCGTTTCCTTTACCAGCCGGCCGGACACCAGGCACCGGAAACGGGACGGAACCGAGACTTCCGCGGCAACTTCCTGGAATCCGTGAAACTCCGGCCCGGGATAGAAGTAGGCATCCCGGTTCCATAGAATATATGGATCCCAACGCCGCCGGGGATCATCCAGAAGGTCCTCGCCACCTGGTGATACCTGGTCCGCGAGCGGCTTTATTCGACCGGAATACTGAATCATCACTTTACTCATGCGGCCGCCCCGCAGATACCGGGTAACACCTCCGGGGCTGAACACCTGCGTACCCTGGTTCCCCCAGGAATGGACGGCATGAACTTTGAGTGTTGGGTTCAGCCTGAAGCGCAACAATTCCGCTTCCTTCTCAAACAACAACAGGGAGTTGCCCCAGATAAAGCGCGACGCCGGGTTGATGTACAGGTTCAATTGCAGTTTGCGCATGCGATCTGGAGCGTAAAAAGACATCTTCATGCCGGCTTCGCGGTTGTAACTGAGCAGGTAACGAGAACGCGGCATTTCCACCAGGGTGGTATCAGGGACGAAACTGGGGTTGTATTGGTAGTGATAAAACGATCCGTTGCGGTCGGCGAATATCGCCATGTTCAAGGTATCGGAAAAACGGGGATACCAATACTCGTTGAATCCGGGAACAAAGATTCCAAATTGGCGGTTGAACTGTTCCAGCAGCTTTTGATGGTTCTCCCCGATCACTCCAGGACCCTCCGCGGTGGCCGCGTTTTTTTCATAAGGTTTATCCATAAGCAGGACGAGCTCTTTGAATGGGGTATCCATTACGGCTTCGCCGGTCTGCTTCTCCAGGGTCAGTCGCTCTTCCGTGTCTGCCGGCGCCGCGCGAAACCGGCCCCGGCCGCTGAACAGCAGGAGGCGCCCGAAAGGCTCAGCCACCAAAGCGGTTCCACCTTGCATTTGGAACCGTGCATCGCCTCGTTCAATGATTCCGTCATGTAAGACTACGGTTTTAAAGCCCCGGATATAGGCCATGGGATGCATGATCCGGGTGAATTCCAAGTCAAAAAGACGCCGGTGCCTGGACTTGAACTCCAGGCGCACGATTTCCGCATGCTTGGGAAACTTGACATACCCGGTGACCCTGCCGTCTTTCTCCTCAGCCAAATGCAGATCCACAGCCTCGCAAAAATAAGCGGACAATACATTGTAACTTGCGTCGGAGAACAACCCCGGCAACTGCTCGAATCGCCGGGTCTTGAGCAGGTCTTGCAATCGGGGCAAGAGCGGATTGGCGCCCGGGGCGACATGTGCGGCAAACAAGAGGATGAATCCCAGCCAGAGCAGCTTACGCAATTGCAGTATTCCCATGATGGCCGTTAACCTCCCGCGTTGAATGGACGCTCCGCCGGGCCCTGCAGATGACAAAAAAAAACCCCGCCCCCCGGAGGGGGCGGGGTCTATAGTATCCACTAAGCGTTAGCTAATGGAATCAGAACATGTACTTGACGCCCACGCGCACTGAGAAAGGCGTGCCGCGCAGACCGTCGCCGTAGAACCACATCTTCTTGTTGTAGAGTGGATCGGGTGTCCAGTTGTAGTCGTTGATGGTCCAGTTGGCGGCCAGCAGTTCCTCGTCGGTGATGGGAATGTTGCCCTGGTTTACACGTCCGTAAACGCGCATGGCGGTACGGGTGTTGAGCAGGTTGTCGATGTTGATGTTGAAGTTCAGGGTGTTGTTGCCCAGTTTCAGGTTGTACTCGGCGTAGAGGTTGGCGAACATCAGGAAGGGGGTGCGACCGAGGTCGCCGCGGTTGAAGGGCAGGTAGCCGTCCACGTCCATGGCGTACTCCGTGGAAACGGGGATGCCGCTCATGGCGTTGACGATGGCGCCTACGGTCAGACCGAAGTCAAAGGTGTAGGAGCCATAGGCCTTGAACTGGTGGGTGCGGTCGCCGGGCATAACGCCGTCGATCTTGTTCAGATCCTTGTCAAAAGCCAGGTACCACAGGTCGAAGTAGCGTTCCACGTTGGGGTCGGTACGGCCGTACTCGTCGCCGGAAGCCAGGCCGGAGTAGTTCCCGGTCAAACGGCTCCAGGTGTAGGAGATGCCGCCCATCCAGTTGTCGGAGAAACGCTTGTCCAGGGAGACGTTAACGCCCCAGTACTCGCGCTTGGCTTTCGGAATGTCCGGAGCGCCCATCGGGATCAGGCCGGCGGCCATGGATTCCTGCCATACGCCCTTGATGAATTCACCACCGGGGTTGGTGGTGTAATACAATTCACCCTGAGCAGTCAGCACGCCGATGTCCTCGATGGCCCAGCGCAGGTGCTTGTTGACCACGCGGAAGGACAGAGCCAGGTTCTCACCCAGTTTCTTTTCCGCGCCTATGGAGATCTCCTGCTGGCTCATGGGTTTCATGTCGGGATCGGTGGAGTCGAAGGAGGGGATACGGTAGTCTACGACAATCCAGGGGGTACCGAGATCAATGCCGCCTTCCACGCCGAGCTTATCCCATTCATAGGTGTTCAGCGGGTAGTAAGCGGTTTTCCACTTGAAGCCGCCGTAGGAGCCGGCCGCCATGGCCAGCTTCATGACATCGAAGTAGAGGCCGTAAGATCCGAAGATCTTGAAGCTGGAGTCGCCGTTGACATCGTAGACGAAGCCAAGGCGGGGGGCCAGTTTTTCACCAAATCCCCACTCGATGGGTTTGGCATCCGCGAAGAGCGGATTGTCGCTGTAGGAGGGGATGTACTCGGACTCGGTCCGCAGACCGAAGTTCAGGGTCAACTTGTTGCTGATGGTCCAGGAGTCCTGGATGTACAGGGCCCAGCGGTTGGCATAGGCCTTGTAGAAGTCGCCGTAGGGGCCAGCATCGGCATTGCCGCGGACACCCACAAAACCGTACGTGCCGCGACCGTAGTCGTTGCCGTACAGGACCAGGTCCTTGTCCCAACCCAGCATAAAGATGGGGAAGATCGCGGTCTGGTCGTAGTCCTGGCCCTGGCGCACGAACTGGGCGCCCACTTTCCAGGAGTGTTCACCGGCCAGGTTGACGAAGTAGGTCAGGTCGGCGTTCACGCTGTACTTTTCATCCAGAGCCTGTACCAGCGCCGTGGGATAACCCGAGTTGCGCCATCCGGTGGTGCGCTTGTAGGCATCGGGGATATCGGCATAGCCGATGTTGGTGGTGCTGGTGTAGTTGCCGGCCGCGCCCATGTTGAAGCGCCAGCAGGGCTCATAGGGGTTGACCAGGGGATCCTTGGCGTTGCTCATGAAGTAGCCGCCGCGGAGGCTGAACATGAAGTTGTTGCCGAGCGTCATGTCGGCGGACGCACTGGCGGAGATGTTGGGATAGGTGGTGCCGTATTCGTCGTAGGAGATGGCGGGATCGGGGTTACCGAAGGAGCTGTCCAGGTTGCCTTTGTACTTGTAGAAGTTGTTGACCACTGAAGCGGAGACGCGCAGGTTCTTCAAGGGCTGAGCAGTCAGCTTGACCTGGAAGTTCCAGTAATTTTCGGTGCGTTTCCAATCGCGGGTCTCACCGCTGGGGTAGTTGACCGTGCGGGTGTTGTTGTAGAAGATCGGCAGGAAAGAACCGAAGAACCACAACTTGTCCTTGAAGATGTAACCACCCAGGGTAAAGCCGGCTTCGATGCGGGTATCGTTGTTCTCGCCGATGTAGTCGTTGTAGGCAAAAGTCGTGGCCACATCAGTGGAATCACGGGAATAGTCCACGCGATCGCTGTAAGCCGCACGCAGGGGCGCGCCGCTGTAGAAACCCAGGATTTCGCCGTGGAACTCGTTTCCACCGGAACGGGTCACCACGTTGATGACGCCGCCCAGGGAGCCGCCGAATTCGGCTTGATAACCCGAAGCCTTGACCTGTACTTCGTCGACGAAGTCGAAGGAGGCGCTCTGGCCTCGTGAACCATCCACGATGTTCGTGGTATCGGTTCCGTCGATGTAGTACATGTTTTCCAGACCGGAAGCACCGTCTACCGAGGTACCACCCAGCATCGGCTCATTGGTGACGCCGGGGATGGCGGTGACCAGGGAGTCGAAGTTGCGGCCCTTGGGCAGAGTCTGGAACACTTCCTTTGTCAGGGTCATGCCCTTGGACGTGCTCTTGACGTCGATCAGGGGGGCTTCGCCGGTTACGGTGATCTTCTCCTCGATGCTGCCGAGTTTCAAACTGATCGCCAGTTCGAGGGTCTGTTCCACCGAAATCGCGACGCCTTGCCGGACCACGGTCTGGAAACCTTCCAGCATGTACGTAATCGTGTACACACCGGGGACCAGGTTGAGCAGACGATACACACCGTTTTCGTCGGTGATGGTTTCCGCCTTGCCCACAAGTTTGGGACTGGTGGCGGACACGGCCACGCCGGGCAGGCCGCTTCCCTCTTCATCGGTGACTTTACCGAGAATGCGGGAATTGGACTGTTGCGCGAACATGGAGCCGCTCACCAACGCCAACGTGACAAACAGGATCACGAGCGTTTTCTTAAGCATTGAACCTCCCGTAAAGATGATTGGATTTTTCGGGAAGATAAACTTCCTGATTGAAGTGCCGATGGCTTTTCTCTCCAGAAATAATCCTCCCAGTTTTCATCACTGCATAGAAGCAATCGCCATGCCAGAAATAGAAAAGCACCAATTCCCCGCATAACCCTCATTAACAGACCGTTTAGAGCAATCCATCCAAAAAAACCGCCTACAATCTTTCGGATTTCCATCCGACTTTTTGAATTTTCATCCACTCCGGACAATGCCGCTTGGTTGAAACCCGGCTTTGCGTTCAATAATTTGGCAACGGTTCAATATTTTGGTTTTTTGTTTCGCCGGCGCGGATTATATTTTGACCGCATTACCGAAGAATCATTCGAACGGATGCCGCTTCCGGGGGCTTTGCTTTTCATCTCCCGGCCCATGGCACCGGAATTGCTTATAAAAAGGCATGAAAATTAAAGTCCATCACTTTAGCTTTGCAGCAGGATGGACAAAATTCAATTCAACAGGAGGAAATATGTTGAAAAAATCACTGATCGGAGCCCTCGCACTGATCTTTGCCGTCACCCTGGCCTACGGCCAGTTGAACCAGACCGGCATGATCAACGGCGTGGTGACCTCCGCAGACGGCACCCCCCTGCCGGGCGTAACTGTCACCATCAAATCGCCCGCTCTGGTATTGCCGGAAATGACCACCATCACAACGGAAAACGGTCGCTATCGCTTCCCAGGCCTGGCGCCCGGAATCTACGAGGTGTCCTTCGCCCTTGAGGGCATGGGCTCCGTGGTCAACAAGGACGTCAGAGTCAGCGTCGGCGTCACCACCGAGGTAGACGCGGAACTGGCCCTGGAATCCATCCAGGAAGAAATCGTGGTTGAAGGCAAGGCGCCCACCGTGGACCGCCAGACCACAACCAAGGCGGCCAACCTGGACTCCGAGTTCCTGGATTCCATCCCCGCCCTGCGCACCATCGATTCCTACTTCAACATGACCCCCGGCGTCACCAGCCGGACTTCCCACGGAAGTTCCGAGCGTGACAACGCCTACAACCTGGACGGCGTCAACCTGGCCGACCCGGCTGTCGGCACCCAGGGCGTCTTTTTCGGCATGGACATCATGGAGGAAATCTCCGTGCAGTCCGGCGGCCTGAAAGCCGAATACGGCGCGGTCCGCGGCGCGGTCATCAACGTCGTGTCCAAGTCCGGCGGCAACAAGTTCTCCGGAACGGCCTCCGTTTACTACCGCCACGAGAGCTTCCAGTCCGATAACACCACCGGTACCCCCCTTGAGGGCGAGAAATCCGGTTACAAGTACGAAGTGGAGCCCGGCATCACCCTGGGCGGCCCCATCGTCAAGGACAAGCTGTGGTTCTTCGCCAACTTCAGCCTGAACAAACGGGAACAATTCGTTTCCGGCTATCCTTATGATCAGCCGACTGAAATTCCCGCCGACGACATGCGCCCCTATCCCTACCTGAAGTTCACCTTCCAGCCCAACCAGGCCAACAAGTTCGTCTTCTCCTACAACTTCTCCGACATCCGCCGCAACCACCGTGGCGCCGATCGTTACCAGACCGAAGACACCACCTGGAAGCAGGAAACCCCGACCCACGTGTTCAACGCCCACTGGACCCACTCCTTCGGCAGCAGCCTGTTCATGAACATCAAGGCCGGCGGCTACTACAGTGAGTTCAACCTCCTGGCCAAGAACGACCAGGCCTGGATCCTGGAGTACACCGACAACTACCAGCGCGGCAGCTGGGGCTACGATGACATGTATCTGCGCCACCGCCTGCAGGTCAACGCCGACGCCACCTGGTTCGTGGACGACTTCTACGGCGCCCACGAAATCAAGTTCGGCGGCGAGTTCCAGTACGGCTGGAGCACCCGCAAGATGGACTTCAAAGGCAGCGAATCGCCTATAGCCCCCGGCTTCTACGGATACGCCGAGTACCAGTGGCTGGGTGAAGCCTGGATCAACTTCTACTACAAGAACCTGGACATGAAAGAGAACATGATGAACATCGGACTCTTTGTCCAGGATACCTGGAACGCCGCCAAGAACCTGACCATCAACCTGGGCCTGCGTTTCGACCACCAACGGGGCATCATTCCCCCGCAGGAGCAGGATGCGGTTAACGCCAACCTTTTCGGTTATGAATACAACATCGCGGTTCCTGAAACCCTGACTCCCATGAAGTGGACCACCGTGGCCCCGCGCCTGGGTATCATCTACGACGTGCTCAACGACGGCACCACCTTGTTGAAAGCCAGCTACTCCCGTTACTTCATGGCCAACGTGACCCAGTGGTTCAGCGGCGCCAACCCCAACACCTTCGTCAGCTTCAGCACCTATCAGTATCCCGACAACACCTTCGCCGCTCTGCGCTCCATCTCCGTGCCCACCGATGCCGACCGCACCCAGGTAGGCTACAAGGACTACGACCTGAAAGCCCCCTACGTGGACGAGGTCACCATCGGTGTCGAGCGCGAACTCTTTGAAGACTGGTCAGTCGGCCTGCGCTACATCCGCAAGTTCGACCGCAACCTCTTGGAAGACGCTGACGGCAATGCCCTGGACATGGACGCCCTCATGGACGACGGCCAGCTGGTGTGGACCAACTACAACCCCATCACCGTGACCGACCCCTACAACGGCGGCACCGTTACTTTCTGGGACGAACTGAGTGTTCTGAACAGCAAGATGTTCATGGTGAACCCTCCCGGCGCCAAGCGTGACTACGACGGCGTGGAATTCACCCTGGAAAAACGCTACTCCAAGGGCTGGTCTCTGAAAGTCTCCTACGTGTGGCAGAAATCCCGCGGCCTGATCGGCACGGATTTCGACTCCTCCTGGGGCGGCACCGGCTACTACAACAATCCCAACTCCCATGAAAACTCCGTGGGCACCTTCCCCTTCGAACGTCGCCACCAGTTGAAGATCCAGGGCCTCGTCAAAGGCCCCTGGGGCATCAACATGAGCGGCTACTTCCGCTTCCTCTCCGGCCAGGCCTGGACTCGCCAGGTGCGTAGCACCGACCTGGGTGTCGACCTGAGCCAGGACATCACCACCATCAACGCGGAAAAACGTGGTGACCGCAACCTTCCCGATGTGGCCATCCTCGACCTGCGTGTGGAAAAGGCCTTCAAGGTCAAACCCCTCACCCTGCGCGTCTTCGCCGACATCTTCAACGTGTTCAACGTCGGCAAAGCGACCGCCGTTTATCAAGTTTCCAGCAACCCCGCGATCCCCTTCGAGCAGATGGAAGCCATCACCAACCCGCGCGTGTTCCGCCTGGGTGCCAAGATCGAATTCTGAGGATTCTGAATCCTCAAGCCATAAAGGGGCGCCTTCGGGCGCCCCTTTTTTTTTGTGGGGGAATAGGACAGATAGGACGAATAGGTCCTATTGCTTTTACTCACCTCGGGCCGGATTACGCCCGGGGTGGATAGGTCCCATAGGTCTTATTGGTCCTATAATCGGTCCTATGGGTCCTATTGCTTTTGCTCACCCCGGGCCGGATTCCCCCCGGGGTGGATAGGTCCCATAGGTCTTATGGGTCCTATAATCGGTCCTATGGGTCCCATTGCTTTTGCTC
>Ga0272443_10001335_pt1 | contig 37022 bp, 36 predicted proteins | sample SSMAcet12_FD_193581 | JGI IMG/M metagenome (GOLD analysis project Ga0272443, IMG submission 193581) | Marine sediment archaeal communities from Little Sippewissett salt marsh, Falmouth, MA, United States - SSM-Acet-12 | ecosystem: Environmental > Aquatic > Marine > Wetlands > Sediment ...
CTATAGACAAAACCAGAATCAGCCTGTCGATATCAAGGAGCTGCCAAGTAAACAAAGACCCAGGGAGCGAATCCAGTCACACGGTGCCCTCAGCCTTTCGGATATCGATCTTATCACTGTCCTTGTCGGAAGCGGAACCAGAAAAAACTCTGTGAGCGTCCTTGCGACACATATCCTCGCTATCCTCGACCGGACCCCGGCCGATGCTCAGCTGAAGGTGGAGGAACTGATGGAAATCGAAGGACTCGGCAGGGCAAAGGCTACCCTGATCTGTGCTGCGCTTGAACTCGGCAGAAGACGTCTTCCTCCCAAAAGGAAACAGATCATCTTCCCCGGGGATGTTTTCCCCCTTATACAGCACATCGGGTCGCGGATGCAGGAACACTTCTTATGCATTGCACTCAACGGTGCTCATGAAGTGATGTCCATAACCACAGTATCGATAGGTCTGGTGAATCACACACTCGTCCATCCTCGAGAGGTGTTCTCTATCCCGATACGGGAGCGGGCAACAGCAATCATCGTAGCCCACAATCATCCCAGCGGCAACCTGATCCCCTCCAAAGATGACCTGTCAGTCACTGAAAGACTGAGAGCAGCTGGAGAACTTCTCGGTATCAAAGTGCTCGATCACCTGATCTTCAGTGATGAGTCATACCGCTCAATGCTGGAGGAGAATGAGTTGTCTCAATGAGTGCGAAGAAAGAATGCGAGAAGGTGAGACACTGATCGTTCGTATAATGCAGGAGAAAAGAGCAGAGGAACTCACATATATACAATGATGAATCGTACAGATCGATATGTGAGGAAAACGAGCCGGCTTGATAGATATGAAGAGATCACGATTGTCAGGAACAAGGAATTAACCTTCGATGATTCTTAATTGCTCTACCGGAGAAGACAATTCAGGTGCTTCTCATGCAGAAAAGTCAGCTGAGGGGCGTTCTCTCCCATATAATGGGTTCTATTAGATCAGGTGCATACAAAGCTTGTGAGGACGCCCTTTACATGGGAAACAGTCGCTTTGAGCACGTGTTCAGGAAATCAGGTTCTTCCTATGCTTTCTCTTACCTGTGCTGTATGGTGTTGTCGTACCAGAGCAGCTACCTGAGACTTCACGAATCCGACACTGTTTGCGGGAATCGCCTCTACAGGAAACCACTTCACCTCTGAAAATTCCTGGTAACGGATAACGTTCCTTCTCCCGGAGAGCCGGCAGGCATATACAACAAAGTGAAAGAACGGCAGATGCCTGCCCCAAAGAAAGGTCAGTTCCTCCGGGGTTTCCACCTTCACCCTGATCTCTTCCCACGTCTCACGAATTGCGGTCTGACGATAATCCCGGCTACCCGTCCTGTCGTATCCATCCGTCTCCTCCCACCCGCCGGCCGGTATTGACCATTGCCCTTTCTGAGGGTTATAGGTTCTCAGGCCCAGAAGAACAGAAGTTTTCCCCTGGGAATCCTTGTCCCAGAATAGGATTCCTGCCCCGTGATACGCCCTCACAGCCTTCAGTGTCTTAAGAATGTGAACAACTCTTGAGTGTCTTCTTCTCAGCATCTGCTTTTGCACTCACCTCCATCCGTGTGTATTCACTCCTGCAGTGGAACCGCAGACATTCTATAGTACATCTGTTTCATCCTCAGATACGTGCTGATATGCCCAGGGCACCGTCAGCATGACAGATCCCGCGCGCAATTACAGAACTCAAAAAATATCAGACGCCCGCTCAACAGAAAACGGACGTATCCCTATGGGATCAGAGCGTGATCTGCAGGGCTTTTCGGGTGCGGTGAGGAGAGGTGAAGTTTTTGCTTCCATTTCCTGCATATGCAGCGAGCAGGGTATACGTCCCGCCCGGAGTGAAGACCGCATCGTACTCATCGCCTGAATCAAGTGGAAGGACGAAAGTGATGTAGGTGGTTCCCCCCTCCTCCCTGAAAGCGGTGGCACGGACCTGCTCGGCACCACCCAGGCTGGTGTCGGCCCGGTGAGAGGTGTTGCCAGTGCCGAAGTCCTCCCGAATCGCCACCTCTCCATTGTCCACATAGGCAAGAATATAGGCGGCATCGCGCATGGAGCGGCTCGGGTTGAACCCGATACTGATCCACCCGGTGGTGGGTGCCCACATGGTGAATTCAATCTCCTCTTCCAGGAATTGCCAGGCCACTCCCCAGTTGGTGTCGATCTCCACCCGGTTGCCTCCATCGGCACCAACGGCACTTTCCGCCGGAGCAGGCACGGCGGCCGGTTCTTCCTGACCTCCTCCCGCAAACAGCATAGCGGTTGTCATGAACAAGACTGTCACAATGAACATAGCTCTTGAAATATGCATGTACACCCCCTTACAGGCGGCAAGACCGGATCGGCGAAGGAGTTCAGCACGACCAGGCCGTACCGCATTTACTCTTTTTCATCTTAGCCGTGCAGAGCGCTCCTGTAAATGAAATGAGTGCAGAGTTTGTAAAAAGTTTGTCATTCCGGCACGTACACACTATACTTATTAAAAAAGAGGTTGTGCATGGTCTTTTTACGAAACCTCGCGTACCAGCCGATCCTGAACTTCCCGTTGATAGGCTATCTGGGCATTATCAGTTATCTGCTCATGCTGTCTGCGGCCGTGGTGATGATGCTTACCAGACGGAAGATCAGGCGGTTCAAGCCGCAGCTTCACTTTCGTCTGGCCTACTCAGCGGTCATAGTATCCACTGTGCATGGGGTCCTGGCACTGGCGGTCTATCTGTAACGGCAGGGAATTGATACGTTCGGCTACTCATACACAGGGATTCTTACGTTTGTGTCAGCTCTGTTGAGGATCCGGCAACTCACTCTGTACCTGATCAGCCGGAAACAGCTGACTGAAAGCAACTGATGGAGGTTCGTATGAACACATGTGAAAAAATAGCGAAGATGATCGATCATTCACTGCTGAGACCGTTTCTGACTCAGGATGAGATCACTGAAGGACTGGAGACTGCAAAGCGGTACCACTGTGCCACCGTATGCGTTCATCCCGAAGATGTGGTACGGGCAGCATCCCTCCTGAAAGAAAGCGATGTGAAGGTATCCACCGTGATCGGGTTTCCACATGGTGCCCATACCACCGAAGTGAAGGTGTTTGAGGCGAAAAAAGCACTTGAAGATGGTGCGGTGGAGTTGGACATGGTCATGAACATCGGGAGACTGCTCTCCGGTGAGTACGAATACGTCCGGCAGGAGATCAAACAGATAGTCGAACTCGCCCATGCGAACGGTGCTATCGTGAAGGTGATTCTTGAGAACTGTTATCTGACCAGAGAACTGATCAGAATCGGCTGTGAGATCTGTGAGCAGGCCGGAGCCGATTTCGTGAAGACCTCTACAGGGTTCGGTACGGGGGGTGCCACACTTGAAGACCTCAGGCTCATGCGTGCCTCCTGTTCCCCCGCAGTGAAGATCAAGGCCGCCGGCGGAGTGAGAACACTGGATGACGTCCTTAAGGTCATCGAGGCGGGAACCGATCGATTCGGAGCCACTGCCACGATTGCTATTCTGGAAGAGTGTAAACGGCGTTACAGCGAGTAACGGCAAACGGATTCAGCCTCTGACAGGAAAAAGAGTCACTATCGTGCCGAACCGGAAAAGAATGAGTTGCCGCCGAACGTGCTGCGCTATACATATTTCGCGTCAGATAACCGAAAGAACAGGGCGGGAATTTTCATCCTGATACATCTATAACGTCTTACCCTTCAATGCAGTGGTCGAAAGGCATCCGTCAAGAGACATACGCTTCTTTTCTATGCCGAGCCGATCTGTGGAAGATGAGCTTTTGCCCCTTCCCGTGGCTTCTGGTGCGACAGCATCACATAATCCAGAAGGTTTGAAACTGTTCCTCAAGAGTATTTCCATCCCCAGAACAGAAGGATGATATGCTCCGGTCACACCGGAGGAGAACCTGAAGAATCGGTTGAGGGCATCCACCCGCATCTGAAGGTTCACCATCGATCTGAGAACCGATCGACAGCTGTCACACCTTGAGGAATCGTCAGTTTCATGTACAGCCTCCCCCGGGCACCATACCCGATGATTCTGACAGTATGTTTTCCAGGTGTCAGAGAGATAGAGGCAGAACCTACAGTGCCGTCGCGGTAGAGCGTCTCGATCTCACCGGTTTCCCCGTGTATCAGTACCACACGGAACACCTCGGCATGCAGGTTCGAAACGAACACCTCATACGGTACTCTGACAGTACAATCGGAGATCAGTTCCCACACAGTGTCCCTGCCGTAGAAACCTTTGAAATCAATCATCATGAAACCGTCTCCTGTTGTTGAATTTCTGAGGCCATAGGAATACGAATCACCTACCTGAGAAATCCAATACGGATCGTCACACCATTCCCTCGAGAAACGTTTCCCGCAGCCGTTCAACCCCAAGGTGCACGACAGACCAAGCACCATCACACACCCTAGAAGAAATATCGCCAGACTGCCTTTTCTCACATGTTTCATACAGCACCTCTGTGGTAATTCATGCCAGGAAGCAGATCCGTCAGCAATACGAACATAGTCGTATCTGAAGGAAAACACGACAATCTTCTTGCCTGGTAACCGTCGTGATGATACAGTCAATCCCAGTGAAACATGTAATCCTGCTCAGTTACATCATTATTTTCTCTACCGGATTCGGAGCACTTGCCGCTTTGCTGGTCCTTTCGATACGGCTGAAACAACCGTTTACAAAGCGCATGGCGGTAGTCCAGGGACTTTTTATCGCCAGTCTCGCGTTAGTTGCGGTCTATTACTACCTGATGCAGGTATTGGAACTGGCAGGTCCACGGCATACCCTGGTTGAAACGGTGTTCGGCACCATCGGCACCTTGCTCAATATGGGATTATATCTCGGCCTCTGGTGGATTCTGGGTATCAGAGAGTTTAGAAAAGGAATCCTCTACCGGTATGCACGGGTCAGCTGTCTGGCATCCGCGGGAATCATGACAATCGGCCTGATAAGGTCTCTGCTGACTGAGAGCTTCCTGCATCCTGTTATGCAGACGAGCATCTGGCAGGTTTTTGTATATCTTATGGTGGCCGCCACCCTTTCTCTGTTCGGTCTTTCACTGGTGAAGGCTGAAATGAAACAGCAGCATGATGCATACCGCCTGCTGATCCACGGTATCGGGTACTGTGCACTGGCATTCGTCCCGCTGAGCATATTTGAATTGCTACTGAACAGACTGACCGAAAATACACTGCATCCGCTCTCTCTCGAATACCTCTTCTATCTCGGTATCAATGTGATTGTTCTTATCGCCTCCATCCGTTCATTAGCCAGAGATCCCTCCACAGTAACGGCTTTCGGGACCCTGACGGATTCTGCCTGGTCCAGATTCTCCCTGACCCCCAGGGAACGGGAGATGGTGAGCCTGATCGCGCAAGGTCTGTCCAACAAAGAGATAGCAGGCACTACCGGCATCTCTGAAGCAACCGTGCGTACTCATATTTACAACCTGTTTAAAAAAGTCGGAGCCCAGAGCCGCATAGAGCTGCTCAACATGCTTCAGGACTGATCAGTACGACATATTTCGTAGCTAAATACGCCTAGATTACGTAGAACATCGGATAGGAAAGATACGCTTGAATGTACATCATCATTGTACCGACCGAAGTCGGAGAGGAGATGTATATGAGACGACGTTTCAAGTGGGTACTATGGATTGTGTTGACAGCATTGCTGCTGCTGGCTGCATTTTCATGTTCCCATACACACACGGTGTATGATAGACAGGGAGATGAGATCAGCCTGCAGGTGGACACGCGGGATTCGGTGGTGATCAACGGGACCCGTCAGACAATCTATCTGGCCGGATCATCGCGTGACAACCCGGTGCTTCTCTGGCTGGACGGGGGTCCGGGAGGCTCAGAGGTCGGGTGGGTTCGGCCGTATCTCGGAGCCCTTCATGAACATTTCACGATAGTCTGCTGGGATCAACGGGGAACAGCGGCGAGCTTCGGGGCAGGCCGCGATGGATTGACCGTACAGCAGTTCACCGATGATGTGATCGCATTGTCACAGCTTCTGGCCAAACGGTTCAATCAGGAAAAGATATTCCTGGTCGGTCACTCCTGGGGCTCTGTCATCGGATTGATGGCCGCCCACCGGAGACCAGAGCTCTTTCATGCGTATATCGGGGCGGGACAGCAGATCAATGCTGTGGAAAACGACACCATAGGGTATGAAATGATTCTCAATGGTGCAAAGGCAGCAGGGGAAGCAAAAACGGTGAAGATCATGGAGCGTATCGGGTATCCTCCCTACCTGAAGTCCCTTGAGGACGGATCGACAGTTCCTGATGGAGATGCCTACTTCCAGGTCCTGAGCCGACTGTACCGCTACAGCCCCTCCGCTCCGGCAGATGAGCATTTCCGCTCAGAGAAGATGTTCCTCGCGCCTGAGCATTCCCTCTTCGATCGAATCAACCTTATCCGGGGATTGATCCGCGGAGTAAAACACATTTACCCTCAACTGGCTGATCTGGACTTCGAGAGAGATATCACCGAACTGGAATGCCCGCTGTTCATCGTCAACGGCCGCTATGATTATAGCTGTGTGGCAACAATCACCGAACGCTGGTATACCAAAGTGAAGGCTCCACTCAAGGGTCTGCTCTGGCTTGAAAATTCCGGTCATAACGCCGTCTACACTGAGGCGGATATGTTCATGCGCTATATGGTACAGATTGTTCGACCCCTTTCAGAATCCGATGACGAGCTCCCTCAGCAGACGGTCACGAATACCTCATACGGATTTCAGACTGTCCGGTGATACTTCAGACCGCTCCTTTCCAGGCGGCAGCAGATCGGGTTGTGAGTCATTTCCACCAGGGTTCAACCACCCGGGGAGGGAACGTGAATTCTCTACCTGATGCCTGTCTCATCCTCACATCTGCTGGAGTGTGCCTGCCCCTCCGCTGATGGTCATCTTCCACCAGAGTGAGGTCTGCGGGGAATCCTTCCTCAAGGACGGTATCAGCAGCGGGGAACCGGACCCGGGTGAGAAGAGGATCCGCAAAAGATCGGGGTTTCGGAAGGGAACAGGGAAACACACCGACCGGCCTGTACGTGAAGAGTCACTGAAATGGTTTATGTCGTCTCAGGAACGGCGGGTTGTTGCGGATACTGCGGGATCCTATCCAGATTATTGTCCCAGGAAGCTCTGCTTTCCATGTAGATGTGTCCCCCGGGAGTTATGTGGGGATCGCAATCCAGCGAGCCGGCTGGAACCACCAGCAGGGTGCCCTCCATCTGCAGTACAGGAAGTGCAGATCCGCAGTGCCCGCAGAAGCTTTTCGAATGATGAGTTCCTTCAACTCTATAGGTTTTCACGTGGTCTTCCCCCGAAATCCATGTAAGTTCAGCTGTAGAAGAAAATATGTTGGAAGCATGGGATGATCCAGTATCTTTCCGGCACCGGGAACAGTGGCAAAGATAGAAATTCTCAAAATCTCCCTCAATCTCATATGCAACACGTCCACATAGACATGACCCTGTGTGTTTCATGATTACCTCCCAAGACAGACCTGTTAATATACCACCGGAAGAGGAGGACTGCAATCCGGATTATCTCTACCGGGAGAAAAACGTTCTCACCTCCAGTGCTGCATGCAGGAACTCCGCAGCAATCCTTCTGCACGAGGTGAACTATCGGGGAGGGAGGATACTGGAGAGAAGTCAGCATATCCTCTCTGAGCTGCGACCGGTATCGGGAAAACCCCTGTGATGTTCAACAAGACGTCGGATATCACTGAACAGTGCATTCAGGGCAGCCCCTTTTCAGATATTGTTCAATACAACCCACAGGTTGATACCGTCCTCGATGGTGGAATCTTCACACAGGCGGGACTCACCTCGATGTTCTTAGTGGGCTCCTTCTTCGTCTCGTTGACCATGTTTACTCTTACCTGGTGCAGCCGCCCTCCCGGAGCACATCGATATGCGGGTTCGCATTGAAGGCGGTCTGGTAGGGATAGACCTGCAAAGCGGAGACCGTACCGGTCAAAGGCCTTATTGCTTTCTTTCCCGATGGGCTCATCAGAAACACCGTACAGGCCTGATCCTGTCCATAAAATACCGACTGCTGCTGAGCTGACCCCCATTGGAAAAGGTCTGGTCCCACACGCTGTTTACACTGGTCTCTGAGGAACTCCAGTAGTAGCCGCCAGAAAAACCTCCCAATCCTTGAACCTTCAAGTTGGTATATACCAGATACAGCTCATCCTTGGATGGCAGAAACCAGTCGCTAAAACCACCTGCTACATGGATGTAACATAATCTTGCAGCATAGTCTTCTATCGTATCGTCTCCTGCATCAAAATAGGAGGCGTCTCCCATTGCAGTCACGAGGTCCGTGGTGTTCACTTTGCCGGTCCCTATCGCGGTACCGGTCCCAACCACCTCATAGGTTCCTTCTGACCGGTAAACCCCGAAATAATTAGCCGGATCGTCCCCTCCGTCATACCATCCATAAGGGGCCGCCTCCAGATATCTCACTCCGCTCAAAACTCCATTATTCACACCATCGAGAAAATCTTTCTCATCGCCCTCTATTGTCCCACTGCCATCCATGTCATACCCAAGCAGGTCATCATAAAACACATATCCACCTGAGGGGCCAAGATCTCCAACTTCATACGGATCGACCTCCACGGTTTTGGAATAACCGCCCAGCACGCCACCGTCGAGAACCAGCAGAGACACGATATAGGTCCCGACCTCGTCGAAGGAATAGCTGAAGCTCGATCCTGTTTCACCTGTCTGCCTCACCCCGTCAACATACCACCGGTACCCTGCAGAATCCGAGTAGGTTCCCGAGGAGGTGAAGGTCACCGAATTCCCGTACATCACCGTTTCATCTTCAGGCGGTCCGGTAAACGCCACGGCTAAAGGGTCGTCCATATCCTCCTCCAGCGTTATCGACACACTTCCCGTACCGAAACTGATAAGATTCTCGGGAATGACCACCGTGCCGCTTGTAGTCTGGCCATTCACAATCCGCAGGACGAACACTCCTTGCCAGACAACCTCCGAATCTCCGTCCGGTATCTTTTCAGACAGACTGAGGGTCACCTCGTACCACCCCACCGCCAGACTTTCTATGGTTCCAGTCGCAGACAGGCCGTCTCCTCCCAACGTCAATCCGTCGGGGGTGCTGATACGTTCGATCAGGGAGTCAGATTCATCCAGGATCACCGCTGAGACACTCGGATCGGCCAGTTTCGACTCGCTGTCAGTCCACGAAACTGTCAGATTGAGGCTTCCTGTCCCCCCCAGCGGTCTCAAGGTCGCAATTTCACTTGTCTGTTGACTCTTGCGGATCGTCACATCGACGGCTGCGCTTCCCACCTGTATTCCATCCGCATTGTAGCCGTCGACCACAATGTCCCAATCGCCCACGGTAAGACCACTTTTGGTGAATGTGCTTCCGGTGAAGCCCTCCTCCAGAAAGCTGTCGCCGTCGCCCGGACCTGTTCCGCTGACTGTGTATGTGGCGATTTCCATGTCAAGCGCAGGAGTCCATTCGATACTGCGGCCTGCTGAACCGAAGGTCAGCGTCAGCGTGCCCTCACCCGCCCGCCCCATCGTAAGGTCGCATCCGTAGAATCCCAACGATACGGCCAACACGATCAGCAGCATCATGGTTATCATGTTTCCTTTCAGTCTCATAGTACTTGTTCCTTTTCTGAAGGCTCAGGAACCCGCTTGGGTGTTCCCTCGCAAGAGGACTTCATCTGCGTGTTGCAAGATGATTGCTTGCACATTCGTCTCTTAACCGCATATACACCATGCCCTATACGATACGCTGAAACAGTTAGGGGGGGTGGTGCCCGGCGTGGTCCACTGATACGAGCCGGCTGGCCGGCACCGGGAGGCGTATAAACAAGTGCGGCAGCAATGGCGCTGTCGGCGATACTCCTGGAACTACCCACGATGCACGGAAAATTCTACAGTACACGGGTACGACCTTCGACGGCATGCTTATGTCAGATCATGTTCATGTCATCTTTATTTTATTAGGCGCTCAGTATTAAAGAAAGTCAATATTTATTTTGTAAATAAATATTTGCTTTTTTTTGGATGCTAACATGCTCATGTCATTTGATTTTCCTGAATGTGCCAACAGCTGGCTAATCAGCGAGTCCTGTACAGGTTGAAACCTAGCACGGAAATCCAAACAATGTATCCTTTACAGACGATCCGTGCTGCATAGGACCAATCAAAATGAGGTTCCCTATCAGGGGATGACGATTTTCAACGTATTGAAAACTGCATATTTTTGTCCTTAGGAATGTGACAAAATTTAACCCGCTGGTGTTATACGGGCAGGCATGATGCTTTGGGAGGAAAGGGATGCTCACAGATTCTTTTTTCTAAGCTCCCTTCAGCATAATCATTATTCTGATTTTATCTTACCGCCTGTGAGACTCTTATCGGTTTTCATCGAGGATAATCCAATATTCAATATCGAGGGGGAAAGTAACAGGTCCCAAATAACAATTCATGCTTCAATTTTAGCAAAGTAATCACGGACTTTTTCAATTGCTTGAACCCTGTCCCGTACCTGTAATTTTGAATAGATAACACTTAGTTTATTTTTAACTGTTTGTTCTGAAAGGTTCAGCTCCAAGGCGATTTCCTTATTATGCAATCCATTGCAAAGAAACTTGAGAATCTGAATTTCCCTATAGCTGGAATAGGTAATGAAATCCGGTTCGTCTATATCTTCCTCTTCCTGGTCCAGAAGGATTTTTTTAATAATTGGTGATGAGATCATCAGAACTTTTTTCTGGACGGCACTCAAGGACAATATCAGCTGGTCTGGGGAAATCTCTTTTAAAAGAAAACCGGAAACACCGATTTTCAGTGACTCCCTGATCAAATCATCCTCTTCAAAATTCGTCAGCAATACAACTTTGATGTGTGGAAACTTTTCTAGAATTATCCTGGAAGCTTGTACACCGTTTATTTTGGGCATTCTGATATCCATCAGAATTACATCCGGTTTCAGTTTTTCGGTCAACTCCACAGCTTCTTTTCCATTATAAGCAATGCCGACTATCTCGATACCTTTCGCTCTGTTATTGATGACTCTTTCCAGGCTCTCTATAAACAGGACCTGATCATCAACCAGTAAAACTCTAGTGTTATCCATAATTCCTACTCATCATACGGTATTATTGCTGATAGTTCATATCCAGTATTCACACTTCCATGCATAAACAATTCTCCACCAACTTCTGCAAAGCGTTCTCTCATTCCTTCTATCCCGATTCCTTCAATTGCCTCATCTGATCCTATGCCATTATCTCTAATAAACATCTTTATTTTCTTTCCATCACCGACCAGCAAAATATCTATGATAGTCGCATGGCCGTGTTTAAATGAATTGGTGAGCCCTTCCTGGATGAAGTGGTAAATGCAATTCTCATATTTCTTATTTCTATATTTAATATCATTCATATTCGAGATGTTGAAATTCACCTGCACATTCGTCGCTTCCTGAAAAATGTTAATCATATTGTATATAGATGAAAGGAGACTGTTCTGGTGGATTGGCTCTTTTCTAATATTTATCAGGGAGTAACGGATTTCCTTGTGAGTTTTCAACGCATAATTTTTAGTGCTGTTTACCAGGTCGAAACATTCCTGATATTTCTCATTTTTCAATGCATCGAGAGATTCCTCCTGCATCATCGAGATATTCGTCAGAGAGTGGCCGACTATATCATGAAGATCTCTGGATATTCTCAGGCGTTCATCCCTTTTTGACTTTCCTTCCACGAAGCGAGAAAATTCTATTAACTCGGCATTGCACTCGATCATTCTTGAGATTGTCTGATTAGCTTTTTCATAGAGCATGTCCAATGCTCTGTTGGAACAAAAAGTATTAAATACCGAGTACTGGTAAAATGAAAAAGCAATACTTGTAAAGGATAAGAAAACAAAATCGGATAATTTCAACGGGGAGACAGTAACTCCGTAGACAAGAGTTCTGAACTGGAATACGAAAAGCAGGAGAATAGCAATAACGGAAACAAAAAACCTGATTTTTATTTTATTACTGTCAATAAAAAACACCAAATCCAGAAGAATCAGAAGTATCAAATACACATTGCTGATCGGTATGGTCATCAGAATGGCAAAAAGCAGTTTCAACAGAATTGTATACATGTGATTCTTTTGTCTATAGACGTTATACAGGGAAAGACACAATGAACAGATCAGCAGAAATATGAACTGATGGCGGAAGTCACTGAAAAAGATAAAATTGCGTCCATCTTCCATGAAAATCTTATAGGTAATCAAAGAAAAAATTATGGGAAGAGAAAACATATATATTCGTATCGCTTTCAAGATTTACATCCGACCTCCCATAATGGTATCACTAAAATTATAATTCAATCATGCTAATTTGTCCCTTACAAATTCCACTGACTTTCTGACTGCATCATCCGGGTCGACACCCGGCATAATCTCTCGCCATATGCCAATATCCTTGCCGACCTGCCCTCCTGGAGCAATAAATGGTTCCATCACCAGAGGACCGTCAAAGCTGATTTCATCAAGAGCTCTTCTGATTTCATTCCAGGGCACCCTGCCCGTCCCGGGAGGCTTTCGGTTCGTTTCCCCGATATGAAGGGCCGAAAGGTGTGTCTGAGCCAGTTTGATGGCATCATAAAAGGAGTCCTCTTCGATGTTCATATGGAACGTATCCAGCAGGATCTTACAGTTCGGACTGTTTACCTCAGAGACATACTCAACTGCTTCTTTGCAGGTATTGATCAGGAATTGCTCAAATCGATTGATCACTTCAACATTCAGTATGACTCCGTTATCTTCCGCATATCTGACCAGCTCTTTCATGCTTTTTATGCTCTGATCCCGAATTTTCATTTTCTGGGATATGGATTCTGGAGGCTCGGCGGGCCAATAACTATGAATGGTACCGCCCAGCATCCCTCCTCCCATGTTTCCGATGGATTGAATCATAGTTCGCATAAACTCCAATCCCTTTTTTCGTGTGGCTTCATCAAGGGAGGAAACATCATGTTCCCTGGTCAGTCCGATTCCATAGCTTAGACAGATATCATGTTCCTTCGCCTCATCCACCAGCCTTAATTTTTCACTCTCCTTCATGCTGGCAACCGTACCGCCATTTACCTCGAGCTGGTCAAAACCTAGGTTCTTCACTTTTTTCACGAAGGGTAAAAAGTCAGCTTCCCATTCACGGGTCCAATATGCATAATAAATACCAATATTTCTCATATCATTCTCCAGAAAAAGATGTTAGTAGAATATGATTCCACCACAGACGTTAAGGGACTGACCTGTTATGTATTCGGAATCATCAGATGCGAAAAACTTCACAGTGCCGAATACATCTTCGGGCTGTCCTAATCGCTTCAGGCTGGTCTGATCAGTCCAATACTTAATTTTCTCTTCCGATTTCAGATTGTTTTTACCCATTTCCGTAAGAATAATCCCGGGACAGACCGCATTGACCCTGATATTATATTCTCCCAATTCCATGGCCAGGACCCTGGTAAACTCAATAACCGCCCCTTTTGATGCACAATAATGGGCCTGCTGTGGAGCTCCTTTTTTACCGCCGATCGAGGCGATATTGATAATTGATCCTGATGCATGCTTCTTTAAATAGGGAATAACCGCTTTACTCATCAAAAAAGTTCCCTTGGCATTAACATCCATCACCCTGGACCATGCATCCTCGCTCAGATCTTCAACAAGATCCTGTGTCAGGATACCTGCATTATTCACAAGCACATTGATTTCACCGAACTCCTTCTCGATGTTTTTTAGCACTCCATGTATATTCTCTTCGTCAGTGATATCCAGAAAATCGATATAGCATTCGCCACTTGTTTCTTCTAGGACAAATTTCTTCAAACTTTCAAGATGTGCTTTTTCGGAGGCTAAATCCAGGGCAGCGATGGAAAAACCCAGTTTAGCGAAACCCGATGCGATAGCCCGGCCGATTCCTCTTGAGGCTCCGGTGATGACGATTACTTTGCTCATATTACACTCCTTTCATTAACCTTTAACTGATCCCAGCGATAATCCGCTGATAAGATATTTTTGTAAAAAAATGACAATGATGATGGCAGGAAGGATCTGCAAGGTTGCCGCCGCGGCCATTAACTCCCAGCGTATGAATACCCCACCTGCGTACTCGGTAATAGCGACGGGCAAAGTTTTTGCAGCTCGCCCCGTCAATATCATTGCAAAGAGCAACTCGTTCCAGGTGAATATAAAAACGAGGGTTGCAACGGAGAATAAGCCCGACAAGATCTGTGGCAGGGAAATGATTCTGAACACCTGAAACCAACTGCATCCATCAATCATGGCGGCTTCATCAATTTCATGGGGCAGCTGCCGGAAGAAGATAGTCAGCATCCAGGTAGCATAGGGTACATTAAACAGCACATAGAGGATAATTATTCCAAGGTGAGTATCAAAAAGATTCAATTTTCTTATAATGATAGAAAGGGGTATCAGCGCTGCGATGGGCGGCATCATTCGTGTACTCAAAATCCAAAATTCGATATGTTGACTATTTTTTATCTTGAACTTGGCGAAACCGAATGCCGCTGTCGATGAGACCAGAACAACAACGAATGTAGATAATAATGATATAATGAGGGAATTTTTCAAAAACTGCAGCCTTGAATTATTCCCGAACAGGACTTCTTTGTAGTTATCCAAATACAGGCTATTCGGAAAAATATTCCCCTGCACCCGGAACATCTCAAGTTCGGTCTTGAATGATGCCAGAACAATCCAAACCAATGGGAAAATACTCACCAGAGTGATAATGATGAGAATTATCTGAACAATCGACGCATTGAACATTTTTTTGTATTGTTTCATATCTAATTCTCCCTACTGAGATACGTATTTAATTTACTGCTGAAAAAGACCGTTAATATGAGAGCGATCAGTGCGGCGGTAGATCCAAATCCCGTTTTATAGAAGTTGAATGATTGTCTGTATGCAAAAAGGCTGATGACTTCTGTAGAAATGCCAGGACCACCCTTGGTGGAGGCGTAAATAAGATCGAACATACGGAAAATATCCATAAACCGCATGATTACAGCGATTCCAACAACCCGACTCAGCAAAGGGATTTCAATATGGAAAACCTGCTGTAGGACGCTGGCTCCATCGATCGAGGAGGCTTCGTATAAGCTCTCATTCACGTTGAGAAGACCTGTTAAAATCAGAAGAGTTGTAAAGGGCGTCCACTGCCATGTGTCGACTATATATATGGTAAACAAGGCGGTCTTCTCACTCCCGTACCATGTCATGGTACCCAGATCCAGAGCCTGAAGGATATAATTGATTATTCCATAGACCGGGTCGAACAAGTACACAGAGATAAGTCCGAATATAAGCGGTGTTACCATAATCGGTATGATATAAATGGTTCTTAAAAAGGTTGTTAACCTGCTGCCGTGTCTGGCTTTAAATAATTTGGCAATAACAAATCCCAAAAGGATCTGGGTGGAAACACCGAACACTATCAGTTTGGCTGTATTAAAAATCGAGACCAAAAATTGTTTGTTTTTCATCAATTGAACATAGTTGTCAAGCCCGATAAAACCGTTGGTATACCCTCTGGCTATGCTGAAGTCCGTAAAACTCATGAATAGCGAATAGAGGAGAGGGAATACAGAGAAAAGTATTAAAAGGACGATTACAGGACCGATAAAAAGCAACTTTTCAATTCTATTTGCGTGCATATTACATGCTCCATTCCTTCAATCTGCAAAGGCCTTTTACAGGCCCCTGCAGATCAGAATCTTTATTTTGAAACGTTATACCCAGCATTGGATAGCATTTCAGCCAATTCAACATTCAGTGCTTTCATTGCCTTATCCACGGTAAGTTCACCGGTCATAGCCCGTGAAATATACGTACCCACTGTCGTAATGATTTCATTACTTTCAGGGATTCTAGGGCGGCAATCCGCATACGATCGGTCTACAGTATCTTCGAGTGTGTCAAGCCAGGAGTACTTGGCTGTAGTTTCGGGATCAGTGAATATACTGTAGCGGCTAGGCGGCCCGCCAGCCATAACAAATTCTTGGTGAACATCCTGGCTGCAGAACCATTTAATGAAGTCCCAAGCCATGTCCTTCTGGTTACCGTTGCTTGCGATACCCATAAGCCATCCGCCTAGAGGAGGAGCGGACTTTCCTGGTTCACTGGACGGGAAAAGGCCGAAATCGACTTTATCTATTACAGCAGATTTATTCGGATCTTCCAGCATTGCCATTCTGGCAGACCACATGAACGCCTGGGCAACATATCCGGAGGCGAAATACTTGGCTCTGTCATCCCAAGCAATGGAAAGAGCACCCTCAGGCTGGTATTCAAGAAGGTCAATAAAGAACTGAACTGTTTCCTTGGCCTCGGGGCTGTCAAAATTGGGTGTCATATCAGCGTAGCTGTCAGGCGATCCGGGGTACATACTCATAAAAGGTTTACCGCCGAATGAGTAAATCCACTCGAAAAAGGCCTGTCCAACAGCGGAACCGGACTGATTGTTCATGGCAACACCATACATATTCGGGTAATCAGGATTGTTCGAGAAGTGCTTGGCAATCGCCTTTACATCATCGGTGGTTACAGGAAAATCAAAGCCCTCTTTATCCAGGATGTCTTTTCTGTAATTTCCCATGACATAGTAGGAAGCAAAAGGAAGACCTACGATTTGATCTTTCCAGGTGACAACATCTCTGAAAGTTGAAAAGTAGTCATTCCAGGCAATCAAATCAGAATCTTCTTTTTCGATATAGGGCTTGAGATTTTCAACATAACCAGCTTCGGCGAACTCACCTACCCAGGGAGCGTCCAAGACGATTATATCAACATCGCTATTAGGCTGGTTCCCTTCCAGCACTTCCTTTTCGTGAGTCTGGTCATACCCATACCCATCAACAATAACTTTTGCGCCGGTAATTCGCTCAAAGTTTTTGGAGATTTCAATCAGTGAATCAATCCAGGGATCACCGATCATCATGACTCTGATGGTTTTACCGGACCAATCATGTAATTCACTGCTCCACATTTCCTCCTCAGCTGTGAGAGTGACCTGATCTTCAACTGCTCCATTTGCAAAAACAAATCCAGCAAGAATGAAGACCAATACTAATGATAAACTTAGTCTTTTCATACAGACCTCCTTAAAAAGATAAGGCAAGTGTAAAACCATATGGTTTTCACGGATAGTTACCTTAGTACCTTCCAATAGTACTAAATCTTCTAATCGTACTCTTAAAATTCTGTGTTAAATTTATATGTTTTGATATATATAATTATCAGAATTCAGGCTATATATGCGTACTCCGGTGATTCTCTGACAGGTATGCCCCTGAAGGTCCTAAGGAGTACTATACCCCATGCGTTTCCCCGGTCCGCTATTGAACCGAAATATCGCGGAACGTTCAGCACAGTGAATTGATCAGAACGGAAATTCGATTTCAAACACTTCGAAAAACAGTCTGATATCCTTCCCGGGTATCAAAGTGCTCGACCATCGTATGTTCACTGGAGAGAGATACCGCTCGATGCTTGAGGCGATTGAGTAGGTTTCTTACGTATGGATCACCTCTTAGGAGATGATGAGGGACCGGTAGAGAGACAAACGCCCCCAGGTATGGGGTGAGCGGAGTGTGACCACATCATCCTGTCACTGGCACTTGAAACAGGTCTTTCCACAACAGCGTGGAGATTCCTCCCCGCTGTTGTGTCGTCGAAATATTCACCCGGTTGTTCAAACTTCAGAATCCGGTAGTGATTCCAGTCAATCACATACAGGTCGTTACCAATCACCACTGATCCTGATGTGAAATAGATGAGAGAATCGTCCTTCGAGGTAAAATCATCTTGCGGCAGGACGTACCGTGCAGGAGACAAAACCGGGACCGGCGTTGTACCGGAAGTATTTGAGATACCTGTATCAGTGATATCGATGGGCATCAGCCCATCACAGCCGATGAAGTTAAGACAATAGCGCTGAAAACACAATGTTCCTGTTCGTATTGTTCTCCTGTATGGGGGGCAGTATTGTGTATGTACTGCAGGCGATATAATCATGACCCGATATTGAACAGAAGTATAATATTGGAGGAAACGAAGGATGAGACGCGTCACCTGAACCGAGGTCCTTCCTGAGTTCCGGGTGACTGTTGTTCGCCAGGCTCCGGTAGAACGTGCTGAACTTTCCTGACACCCGTGAACGCATTTCCCTATCATAGGGCGGAACAGGTACCATCTCATGCACTGTTGCACCCATCTCCTGGTATCCGGCATGCTCGGACTCAATTATATGTATATGCTACACGGATCAGCCCCTATACAGGGTGTCTCCTGCAGGTCCTTCACCCGTGCGTGAGAATGTCAGGGACATTGAAGAACAGGCCGGCAGTGCGATCTGCTGGCCTGAGATGGGAAAAAGCGTGTCAGATTGATCAGGCCCCCATGAACAACCGGATATCCTCATCCACATCACCGATACCTGCGATTCCGAACTTATCCACAAGGACGTTCACCACATTCGGTGAGAGAAAGCCCGGAATGGTGGGACCGAGGTGGATGTTCTTGACACCGAGGTAGAGGAGTGCCAGCAGTACGATAACGGCCTTCTGTTCATACCATGCGATATTGTAGGCTATGGGGAGCTCATTGATATCATCAAGGCCGAAGACCTCCTTCAGCTTGAGCGCTATCACAGCCAGGGAGTAGGAGTCGTTACACTGACCGGCATCGAGGACTCTGGGGATTCCGCCGATATCACCGAGGTTCAGCTTGTTGTAGCGGTACTTCGCACAGCCCGCTGTGAGAATGACTGTGTCCTGGGGAAGGTTCTCGGCGAACTCGGTATAGTAGGAGCGGGACTTCATGCGTCCGTCACACCCACCCATCACAAAGAACTTCTTGATAGCCCCCGATTTCACAGCATCGACAACCTTGTCGGCAAGTGCCAGTACCTGATTGTGGGCGAAACCGCCGATGATGGTTCCCTTCTCTATCTCCTCGGGAGCACTGAGCTTCTTCGCATGTTCGATAATCACGGAGAAATCCTTATGTCCGTTCTCGTCTGCGCTGATATGGTCACACCCGGGATAGCCTGAGGCTCCGGTTGTATAAATCCTGCTTCTCACCTCCTCCGACTTGGGAGGTACGATACAGTTCGTGGTGAAGAGAATCGGTCCATTGAAGGAAACGAACTCCGTGGTCTGCTGCCACCATGCATTCCCGTAGTTTCCCACGAAATGGTCATACTTCTTGAATGCCGGGTAGTAGTTTGCGGGAAGCATCTCACCATGGGTGTACACATCGACTCCGGTCCCTTCGGTCTGTTCGAGGAGCATCTCCATATCAACAAGATCGTGACCGCTGATAAGGATAGCAGGGTTGTTTCGGACACCGATATTCACCTCAGTAATCTCCGGGTTCCCGTACCTGGAGGTGTTCGCATCATCCAGGAGAGCCATCGCACTGACTCCGTACTCACCGGTCTTCAGTGTGAGAGCGACCAGGTCATCTGCAGAGAGCTCATCATCAAGCAGCGCCGCAAGAGCTTCGTAGATGAAAGCATAGATACCTGTGTCTTCTTTGCCGATATTAAGGGCATGTTCACCGTAGGCTGCCATTCCCTTGAGACCGTAGGTGATCAGTTCTCGCAGTGAACGTACATCCTCGTTTCCGGTCGCAAGCACGCCGACTTCACTGCTCTCGCTCTTTTTCATCATGGCTTCGTGACCATCAGCACAGAAGGTCGCCGCATCATGCAGTCCCTCAAGATTTCTGCCGCCCGCAAGCTCATCACGCAAAGCGATCATCCTGACGATCTGGGCTTCTACAGCATCATCATCGAAGTTCGCGTTCGTGATGGTCATGAACAGACTGGTAAGCATCTGATGGTTCACATCCCCCAACTGTCCGATATCCAGACCATGGGTGACCACGATCTGTGAGATTCCTTTTGTCACATAGATCAAAAGGTCCTGAAGATTTGAAACATCGGCTTCCTTACCGCACACACCTTTGACTGTACACCCGGTGTTCCGTGCTGTTTCCTGACACTGATAGCAGAACATGCTCATATTGACTCCTTTACTCTCATATTGCTGTGATCACATCACCCCATGTGATGAATCAGTTACAATCTATCGATTATGTGGTTTGCCCCTATCATAGTTCCCGCTTCCATTTTTTTCAGTTGCAAATGCAACAAATAAACATACTATTACTGTACGTACCGCTGCCGTACGTTCACCACGTTTCAAGCTCATCACGATAAAGGATTGTTCCGGCAGAGAAGGAGATGCCGGGTGCGAAGGGAGAAGGGATACATACGTAAAACCACGCTGACGAGTCATCCGTCAGCCTCTCCTGTACTGTGTACTGTTTTCAGTGTACCACCCTGCTAATCAGTGTCAGCCGTCAATCCTGCACGGCTCGTTCGGGACATCAGATTACCCGACGGCTTCACGGTAACCGTCGGTCATATTCCTTCACGCTGCATGACAGGAGTTTCCTTTCATGATACCATCTGCATGAAGCAGGGGGGCGTATGGGGTATCAGGGAGTGATTATCGGAGCTTCGGCATTCTTCATCATCGGAGTATTCCATCCGATCGTGATCAAGACCGAATATTATATCGGGAAGAGGGCATGGCCTGTGTTCCTGATAGCAGGAGTAGCACTCGTCGTCTGGTCACTGTTCATTGACAGCCTGACAGTTTCAGCTGTCGTCAGTATCACCGGCTTTTCATCACTGTGGTCCATCCATGAACTCGTGGAACAGGAAGAGCGGGTAAAAAAAGGGTGGTTCCCCGACAATCCGGCCAGAAAACATTAGGGAAAATTCCGGGCATTCAAGACACCGGAAAATCTGATTGATCAGGCTTCGTTGGTGACCTGCATAAGAAACTGCTTCGTTCGTTCCGTCTGAGGATTACTGAAGATCTGCTCGGGAGTTCCCTGTTCTATGATCTTCCCATCGTCCATCACGATCACCTTGTTGGCAACCTTCCTGGCGAACCAGATCTCGTGGGTGACCACGACCATCGTCATCCCTTCACGTGCGAGTTCCTCAATGACGGAGATGACCTCTCCGACCAGTTCAGGGTCAAGTGCGCTGGTGGGTTCATCGAACAGGATGACATCGGGATCCATGGCAAGGGATCGAGCGATGGCGACCCGCTGTTTCTGCCCCCCTGAGAGCATCTCCGGATAGACGTCGGCCTTCTCTTCCAGTCCGACCTTTCTCAACAGTTCCATAGCCTTTGTCCGCGCTGCCTTCCTGCTCATGCGTTTGACCTGGACCATACCTTCCATAACGTTCTCGAGGACTGTCATATGGGGAAACAGGTGAAAATGCTGAAATACCATACCGACTCTGGCTCTCAGCTTGTCGATATCGTGTTCCTTGTGCCTGATCCGCCGCCCCTGGATATAGATCTTACCTTTGTTTGCGATCTCGAGGAAGTTCAGACACCGTAAAAAGGTGCTTTTTCCCGATCCTGAAGGGCCGATGATCACGATGATTTCCTTCTCCTCCACCGTCAGGTCAATTCCCTTAAGGACATGAAGGTCTCCGAATCTCTTATGGATGTTCTCTGCTCTTACCATATCTTTCTCACCTCTCTTTTCCCTGATGCCAGCTTCTTATCTACTTGTGAAAGAATGAAGTTGAGCATGGTCGTCAGTATAAGATAGTAGACTGCTACGATGATGAGCATCTCCATGTACATGAACGTGGAACTGCCGAGCTGTCTGCCGCGAAGCAGCAGTTCGGGAACCGCGATCGTACTGGCAAGCGACGAATCCTTCAGAGCGATGATGAACTGATTCCCGAGTGGGGGAATCGCTCTCTTGAGCGCCTGAGGAAGGATGATTCTCTGCATCGCCTTTCGATGGCTCATACCGATTGAGCGAGCCGCCTCCATCTGCCCGACAGGGATCGACTCTATCGCACCTCTGAAGATCTCAGCAATGTAGGCACCGTTATGGAAGCCGAGGGCAAAGATCGCTGAGGGGAACGGCGGTATGGCAACGACCGTCGTAAGCCCGTAATAGATGATGAACAGCTGAAGAAGTAACGGTGTTCCTCGCACGATGAAGATATAGGCAGAGGCAACTGCTTTAAGGACCCTGCTGTACGAGACCTTCATCAGGGCGAAGACGAACCCGACGACCACACCGCAGACGATGCCTGCGGCAGTGATCTCAAGGGTAACCACGGCCGCCTGAAAGAAATCAGGGAACCGGGTCACGACAACAGTCAGATCCCAGGGAAATATATCAGCCACTGGTAATCTCCTTTGTTACGGGTGAGTGATGTCGATACCATCGAACCACTTCTCGCTAATTCCGCTGAGAGTTCCATCTTCCCGCATTGCTGCAAGGACTTCGTTCACCTCGGCTCCGAGAGAGTCATCTTTCTGGAAAGCGATTGCACACTGTTCCTTTCTCAGCAATTCACCGGTAAGCTCAAGCTGTTCGCCGCCTTTGATCTTGCTCATGGCATTTACCGCTACTACTCTGTCGGAGATGACTGCATCAATTCTTCCGTTGATCAGTTCCATGAGCGTCTGATTATCATCCTCGTAGAGACGGACCTTTGCCCCCATTCCCTCAACATCATTGACGAACGTTGTTCCGGTGACGACGCCTATGACGGTATCGGGACCGATGTCACTCAGAGAACTTATCTGTGAGTCCTTACGGGTAATGACCTGAGCACCTGAATAGTAGTAGGGCTGTGAAAAGTCGACGACTTTCAGCCGCTCTTCCGTAATAGCCATACTGCCGAGGATTCCATCATAGCGGCCTGCTCTCAGACCTTCGATGATACCGTCCCATGCGGTGGTCACATATTCAAGTTCAAGACCGAGACGGTCTGCTATCTCTCGTGCCACATCAACGTCGAATCCATCCACATCCCCATCATCGGTGATGAAATTGAACGGCGGATATCCGCCGGAGCCTGCGAACTTGATGACATTCCCGGATTCTTCCTGACCGGCTGCAAAAGCACCGACCGCTATCACTGCTATCAAAGATACAGTTAGGACCAATTGTTTCATCTTCATGTTTTCCTCCATTCGTAGTTTTCTCTTCCCCATCGCAACAAGAATAGTTTTTTGACATTTTTCATGCAACAGGAAACTATTATAAGTAAATAATAACACTAGTCTTCCTATTTTGTCAAAGCCCCCCCTCAAACACCCTGACACCAATCTGCATAGATATGCATTTTCTACCCGTTTTCCCTTTAAAATATTCCATTTTAATGCAATCATTTTACACAACAGTTCAGGCTACCTATTACTGGTTTCCTGCAACCTCAATCATAATTGAAAGGGGAGAAAGCATGGGCATGAACGGATCGTATTCGCAGATAATCACAAGCACACAGAAATACTCCAATAGAGAGATCTCGGTTTCTCTCGGAGACCTTGTGAGACACACAGTGGAGTTTCTCGAGCTGTATTCCACTGCCGCACTCACGAGTGCGCAGTTCATGAATATCATAGGAGAGGGAGACGGCAGGCAGAAGCTGAAGGCTCTTATGAGAGCCGCAGGGTTCGGTGAGGATGAGAGAGGGTTTTTCGCAACTCTCACCGAAGAACTCATGAGACCTCACACTGAACCCGTCGTTCTCGGCACCGTCGAACTGCCCTACCGTTTCCTGGTTTCGATCATGGAAGTGCTCCTTCCCGGAAAAGGCTTCATCACGATCAGGGACAGCGCCCATCTCAGACAGGCTGCCAATATCGACATCCCGGAAGAAGAAAGGGACAGGATCGATCAAGTCATCGAGATGTTTCCCGTACGCCTCTCCTACCATACCCTCCGTCAGATGGCGCTATCCCGGGATGTAGCCTACCAGTACCTCCCGTTTGTCGAAGAACTCGATCCGATGGGCCATAAGAACACCTGGATCGGCCAGTTCCATCAGGGTCTTCTAGAACAGATGTACCAGAACAGAGTCATCTTCCTGCTCAACATGGGATGTCCGGTCTACTGCAGATTCTGCTTCCGCAAACACAAGGATTCACGGAACGAGGAAAACCCCTGTGTCGAAGATGTGAAACAGGCAATCAATCATGTGGCACAGTCACCGACGATCAAGGAAATAGTTGTGACCGGCGGTGATCCGTTCATGAATAAGACGAACATGAAGGCAACAATCGATGGTCTCATGGAGATCCCTCATGTCCAGACAGTCCGTCTCGCTACGCGCTCGGTCGCATATTACCCGGACCTCTTCCTCGGTGATGACCAGTGGTACATGAAGTTCCTCAAAGAGAAGAACATGGAACTTCAGCGACATGGGAAACGCATGGAGATCGCCACACACTTCATCCATCCCGACGAAGTCTCCCCGGAAAGTCTCGAGATCATCACTGATCTCGTCCATTCCGGAATCGCTGTCTATATTCAGACACCGTTTCTGAAGGACTGCAATGATGAGGGCCCGGAACTGAAACAGCTGTTCGGCCTCCTTCGCGGAGCCGGTGCTGAAATGCACTACATCTATATTCCCTGCAGTCCCATCCACGGGAACAGCGTCTACTGGACGACGATCGCCGAAGGTGTCGATATCGCAGAGTACCTGAGAGCTCACCTCTCGGATCGAAGCGTGCCGAAGATCTGTACGGCAACCCCTATCGGGAAGATGGAATGGTATACCAGCGGGTGGGCAGTCGAACCCGTGGAAGGTGATGATCAGCTCATCTGGATCAGGACTCCCTACACCCCCGAGTACTTCAAATCCTTTGCTCCGATAGCCAATGAACTGCCGAACATCAGAGTGAATCAGGAGGGAACCCTCGACATCCAGTTCATGGCGGATATCGGCAAGCCCTCCTATTTCCTCGGCTCGAGACCGCTGAGGATACAGAAGACAGAAGTCCCCCGCCCGGTTCCCAGAGAACTGAAGACAGGGAAGATCGCTCCTCTCCTTGAAGGCTACTCTATCGTAGATACGGGCCTTGAGAAGCTCAAACGGGTCCACGAGACCCGAGTACAGCTCTCAAGCGGTGCAGACAGGAGCGAAATCGAGTATATCAGGAACAGGAGGGCCATCAGCGACGTGGTGCTCATCCCTGAGACGACCGTCGCCGAAGAACTGTGGGCGATCGAACGGATTGCGAAGGAACTGAAGAAGATTCCCCATGTGAATGCTCTCAGGCTCCGCTCCCTAGAATTCAACCATCATAGCGACCTGTTCTCCTCGTCCATCATCGACCGTCTTGCACGTATCAACACTCTTACGGTGACCGCCCCCCTACGCCTCGAGATTGAATCCTGGTTCATCACCCCCGAAGAACTGACGGAGAAACATCACAGGCTCACTCGACAGCTGACAAACAAGGGAATCACCGTATATGCCAATACCCCTCTGTTCGGAGGGATCAATGACTCACCGGATGTCATCAGCCGTCTCGCCTACACCTACCGGCAGTACGGGATCGAATTCCATCACCTTTATATCGCAGGACTTCCCGCGCAGGAGATGTACAACAGCGCACATCCGATCGATCTTTACGATATCGTGGATATCGCATCGAAAATCAGAAGAGAGGGAAGCGGGAGAGAAGGTCCCCGCTACATTGTGCAGACTCCGCTGGGAGAGGTCTATTACGGTCTCACCTCCTCGTTCACCCGGACTGATGATGGGAGAATCAGGATGAGGTGTGAAAGTTATGATCTGGCGTACTATCAGGATATCGAACCGGATTTCATACTCCCCGAAGAGTATGACGTGGCTGAGGACGGGAAGATCCTTCTGGACGTCCCGGGTCTTGTCAATCCCACCGGGTTCAGGATATAGGAGGTGAGGATGAGATACCCCTACATAGCATTCCATCCCGAGGTGACCGTCTATCCGGTGTTCCCGTCTCTTACGGGAGAGCCCTATATCCTCGACCTGTCATCAGACAGTCCTCTTCTGGCCCTCCCCGAAGCCCAGGACCAGAGGATCTTTCAGAAGATCCTCGATCAGGAGATGTCTGGCTATTCATGGGGGCTCTCCTCCTATCTGGAAGATAGAAGGTCGCTGCTGGGGGATTGCCCTCAGATGGTGAAGGAAAAACGGTTCTACCATCTGGGACTCGACGTCATAGTCCCGGCACAGACCCCGCTTCATGCGCCACTGAAGGCCACGGTCTATGACAGCGGATACGAGGAGGGAAAAGGAAATTACGGTGGATACGTTACCCTCCTTCATCATGAGGTCCCGGGGGATCCCTTCTATACGGTCTTCGGTCATCTGAAAAAAGCCACACTCCCGGAAACGGGGACAGCCCTGAAGGCAGGGGAAAAATTCGCTGAAACGGGAGAGTTCGACGAGAACGGAGGATGGTTCACCCATACCCATATCCAGATTCTCACGGAAAAGGGGATGAAAAAGGGTATGCAGTTCAAAGGATACTGCAGCGAGTCGATGCTGAAAGAGATCGAGTCCCTCTGCCCACATCCACTCGCACTGTTCACAGTCACTGCCCCTGAGCCTCTGACCAGGTAATCGACTGAACGACAGGAAACCCCGTAGGATCAGTGCAGGTCAACACTGGACAACTCACAGTTGCGAATGCAGGAGATTCCTCACAGCCTTCTTCCACCCGTCATAGTTCATCTTTCTGTGTTCACTCGTCATCGCACAGGAAAACGTCTTCTGCTCTTCTCTCAATGCTTCGATATCGGAAAGGCTCTTCCATATTCCGCAGGCAAGAGCGCCCATGTACATCGCACCGGTTGCAGAGAGTTCCTCTATTGTCGTTCGAACAACAGGAACCTCTCCGATGTCCGCCTGAAACTGCATCAGAAAATCATCACGGGTCGGACCTCCATCAACTCTCAATTCCCTGAGTGTGATACCGGATTCCTCTCTCATAACAGTGATCACATCCATGATCTGATAGACGATCGATTCCTCTGCCGCACGGGCTATATGAGATTTCTTCGTCCCCCGTGAAAGATGAGTCAGCACTCCCCGGACCTCTGAGTTCCAGTGCGGCGCACTGAGGCCTGTAAGAGCCGGAACAAGATAGACTCCCTGCGTATCGGGTACGCTGGCAGCAAGAGTAGAAACTTCAATGGGAGAGTCAAACAGTTCAATATCGTCAATAAGCCATTTGATGGTCGCTCCTGTTGAGTTGATGTTCCCCTCAAGCACATATACGATCTCATCGTCCATCGAATACCCGATCGAAGTGACAACAGATCCAGATTCCACGGGCTTTGTTCCTATGTTCATCATCACCGAAGACCCTGTTCCGTAGGTGGCCTTGGCCATTCCGGTCTGGAAACAGTTCTGCGCAAAGAAGGCTGCATGAGAGTCCCCGAGAACTCCTGCCACGGCAACGGGGGTATCGAAGAGACCGTGTGATGTTTCACCGAATACCGAGTTTGAAGGAAGCACCTCCGGCATCATTGAAATTTCCAGGTGAAACATTTCGAGGAGTTGGGCATCCCATTTTAGTGTGTGAATGTTGAATAGTTGTGTCCTGCTTGCGTTCGAATATTCTGTGGCATGGACTCTGCCCCCTGTCAACCGCCAGATCAGGTAGGAATCGACTGTCCCGAACAGAATATCCTCTTTGCGTATGGAACTGTCCGTATCTATGCAATGATCCATGATCCAGCATGCTTTTGCAGCAGAGAAGTAGGGGGACAGGACAAGTCCGGTCTTCTCCTTGATCTCAGGTGCTCTGCCGGCCTTTGTGAGCTCATCGCAGATCTCTTCACCCCGCTGACACTGCCAGACCACTGCATTCATGACAGGTTTTCCTGTGACCTTGTTCCACATGAGTGTGGTCTCCCGCTGATTGCTGACGGAGAGACAGATGATCTGCTGAGAAGAGATTCCTGTGTCCTTCAGGACGGCATGAATTGCTTTGACTGTATTGTCATAGATCTCCTCGGGGTCGTGTTCAACCCAGCCCGGGTTCGGATAGAACTGCTGATGTCCTTCATCATGACGGGTCAAGAGCTTTCCGTCTCGTGTGAACACGAGGGCTTTTGTTCCGCTGGTCCCCTGATCAATGGTGAGAAAATAGTCCTTCGTTTCTTTCATGTTCTACCAACCTTATACAATCGAGAGTACCTGGTCCCGTATTCCCTCTGCAGTGATCCCATAGTAGCTGAAAATCTCATCCGATTCCCCTTCCACCGTGATTTCATCGGGAATTCCCATGATCCGCATCGGAACAGGATGCTCCTGAATGACGATCTCGGCAATGGCCGAACCGAGCCCCCCGAATATGCTGTGCTCCTCGACACTCACTATACCACGGGTCTGCTCAGCAGCCCGAAGAATCTCATCCCGATCGATCGGCTTGATGGTCGCCATGTCGAGAACCCGTGCACTGATTCCATCATTTCTGAGCAGAGCAGCTGCTTCAACAGCCCTGCTGACCGTCTCACCGACCGCTATGATGGTGACATCCTCTCCTTCGGCAAGCACATTGGCCTTTCCGTAGGTGAAACTGCCGTCACTTTCGGTATATATATCCTTCACTGCACCACGGCCCATCCTCACGTATGCCGGATGATCGCTCTCAGCAAGCCACCTCGTGATGGCCTCTGTCTGGTACCGGTCGGAGGGGATGATGACATCCATACCAGGAAACGTCCTGGTCACAGCGATATCGTGTAGGGACTGGTGTGAGTAACCGAGAGCTCCATAGCTCACGCCGCCGCTTATCCCTATGATCTTCACGTTGGTTTGGGAATACACGACATCAACCTTCACCTGTTCAAGACTCCTTGCAGAAAGAAAACAGGCAGGAGCACAGACAAACGGCCGCTTTCCGAAGGTAGCCATCCCCGCTGCAATTCCCACTTCATTCTGCTCCGCGATGCCCACTTCAACGAACTGATCTGGGTGTTTCACTGCATAGTCGGTCAATGTGACCGATCCCCGGGCATCGCTCGTAACTACCATGATGGAGGGATCACCGCTTGCCAGTTCAGTTATTGTATCGGTGAACGCTTTTCTACAGGGGATCGTACTCATCAGTTCATCTCCTTAATAAATGTTTCTATCTCTTTTACAGCCTGTGAGTACTGCTGCTCCGTGGGAACCCCATGGTGCCACTTCGCTTCATCCTCCATGTACGACACTCCCTTCCCCTTGGTGGTCTCCGCGATAACAAGCATCGGCATGTGGTGCCTGCGGGGGCTTTCAAACATGTCTATCAGGGCATCGATATCATGTCCGTCAACACTCCTCACGTCCCACCCGAAGGCTTCCCATTTGTCTGCGAGTGAGCCGAGCCTCATCACATGCTCGGTATCACCGCTGATCTGGAGGTGGTTGCGGTCGATGATCGCTGTCAGATTATCCAGTTTGAAATTGGCCCCCGCCATCGCCGCTTCCCACACAGACCCCTCAGCCTGTTCGCCATCTCCCATGAGACAGTAGACCTTCACATCAAGACGATCCTTCTTTGCCGCAAGAGCCATACCGACTGAGCAGGAAAGCCCGTGTCCGAGGGCTCCGGTATTGATCTCGACGCCGGGGACCTTTACCGAAGGATGGCCGATGAGGCGGCTTTTAAAGGTGGAGAAGCTCCCAAGCTCCTCCTTGGGAAAGAACCCCCTGTCTGCAAGGATCGTATAGAGACCTTCCACGCTGTGGCCCTTGCTCAGCACAAACCTGTCACGAAAAGGATCTTTCGGAGCCTTCGGATCAATCCGGAGGATCCGGTAGTAGAGAACAGTAAGGATATCGGCACTCGAAAGAGAACCGCCGGTATGACCGGTCTTTGAGTTGTAGATAAGAGAGAGAAGATCCCTTCTGATCTCAGCCGCTTTTTTCATTAAGTTCATAGCATCATCCATGCATAGTCAGTCTAAAGGTTACGGGACGAGAACCACCTTAATGGAATCGTCTCCCTGTTTCGCCAGTGCGAAAGCTTTTTCAAAATCACTGAGAGGGAACTCGTGTGTCACGATCTCATCAACTTTGACTGTTCCTTTCTCAAGGGCGCTGATGGCAACGGGATAGCCATCCTTACCGCTTATATGAGAGCCTCTGATGTTCAGCTCTTTCCGGTCACCAATAATGCTCCAGTCGACAGAAGTCTCGGCACCGAACACACTGAACTCCACGAAGGTTCCCAGTTTCCTGATCATCTGAAGCCCGTTGATCACACCCGATGGATGCCCCGAATTGTGAATGTACACATCACACCCGTATCCTCCGGTCAGCCGTTTCACTTCAGAGACTGCATCGACCTCGCCGGCATTGATGACCACATCGGCACCCAGCTTCTTTGCCAGTTCGAGCCGCTTCTGCTTCATATCGATTGCAATGAGCATTCTCGGATGTTTCATCCTTGCGAGCTGCAGTTTACACAGTCCTATAGGCCCCATGCCAGCCACCACGACGACATCATTGAATCCGATATCGGCACGACTGACAGTGTGAACTGAACAGGAAAGGGGTTCGATCATCGCGGCATGCCGGGCCGGGATGCTGGCGGGCACCTTGTGAACGACCGACCGTGCCCCATATCTCATGTACTCGGCCATACCGCCGTCCGCAATATCCTTCTGGTGTCCGTAGATGTTCTGACGTTCGCACATCCAATACTCTCCCGAGACACAGAATTCGCACTCGCCGCAAGGAACTATCTGTTCCGCAATGGCCATATCTCCGATATCGAGATTCCAGCGCTTACGGGCATTGTCTCCGATAGCAACAACTTCCCCAATGAACTCATGACCGGGACGTACCGGTGCATCGTTCCACGGAGGGAGAACGCCTCCACCCCAGAACATCGCTGCTCCGTCATAGCTTTTTATGTCACCCGCGCAGATGCCACAGGCTTTGATTTTCACAAGCAGTTCATCTTCGGTGATCTCAGGTACGGGGACCGTCTCATAGCGGTAGTCACGGGGTCCGTAACACACCACGGCATGCATCATGTTTGGAATATCTGATAGTGCTTTCATAGCAACTCTCCTTCTATTTCTGATCGCCATCGCCGATCAGTAATTGCCTTCAGCAGGCACAATGGCTCTACCAGGCACAATAACCACCATCAACGAGCAGATTCACAGCAGTAACAAAGGAGGCAGCTTCACTTGAAAGGAATACAGCAGGGCCTACGATCTCCTTCGGGTCTCCAATCCTCTGCATCGGTGTTGCAGCTGCAAATTCGGCCATAATATTCTTCATCTCAGGTCTGAGATTCATCGGAGTCGCGATATAGCCGGGGCTAATGGCATTGACTCTCACTCCGCGGTCCACCCACTCCATTGCAAAACTCTTGGTGAGATGAATCACACCGGCCTTGGAACTGTTGTAATGAACCTGCATGAGACCACGGTTCACGATGACGCCCGACATCGATGCGATATTCACGATTGATCCTTTTCCCCTTTCCAGCATTCTTCTCCCTTCAGCCTGGCAGGAGAGAAATATTCCCTTCAGGTTGATGTCGATCATCTGATCCCACTGGGATTCTTCCATCGCTTCGGACGGATTGGCATTCGCGATACCGGCACAGTTCACCGCAACATCCAGAGGCCCGAGTTCGCTCTCAACAACATCCAGCGCACTCTCTAGGGTTTCCTTCCTTGTGACATCGCCGATCACCTTTATACCTCTTCGGCCAAGAGCTTCGATTGCTTTGACCGTTTCCGCAAGTCCTTCATTATCGTTGCGGTCAAAGCAACCCACGTCCCCGCCTGCCGCCGCAAGTCCGACTGCTATCTGCTGACCTATCCCGCTCCCCGCTCCGGTAACGAAGCAGACTGTATCGTTCAAGCTGAACATATCCATATCTTTTCCTTCCTTGTCTCTATGCTTACGTCGTAGCCAGTTCTATGACTTTCACGTTGTTGACGGTTTTATCGTTTCCGGTGTTATTGAGGATGCCTTTCTGCACTCCTCTGCTGAGCACCATCACTCGGTGGGATAGTCCGATGACTTCCTCAAGTTCGGAGCTGACGACGATTACGGCAATACCGTTTCCTGCCAGATCCCTGATAATGTTGTAGATAGAGTTTCTTGCACCGACATCGACTCCGCGGGTCGGCTCATCGAGAATGATGACCTTGGGCTGCCGTGACACCCACTTGGCTATCAGCACTTTCTGCTGGTTACCACCCGAAAGCTGACGGATATGAGTGGAGGTGGAGCCTTTGATACCGTATTCACTGATGAGGCTTGCCCCGTTCTCTTCAAGTTTCGCAGGGCTAACCCATCCACGCCTGGACAAACGGTCAAGGTTACAGAGGGTCAGGTTCTCCGTAATAGACTGATGCAGGATTAGACCCTGCTGTTTTCTGTCTTCCGGAACCATGACAATCCCTGCCTGTATAGCATCATAGGGGTGAGTCACGTGGATCTCTGTTCCGTCGAGGAGAATCTGCCCATCACCTTTGGGATCGGCACCGCAGATCGCCCGTATCACCTCCGATCTTCCGGCTCCGACGATTCCCGCGATACCGAAAATCTCCCCTTCCCTGACCGAAAAGCTCACATCACGGAAGGACTTCCCGCAGGATGAGAGGTGTTTCACCTGAAGAACTTCCCTCTCACTGGTGACATGATGCATCTGCGGAAAAATCGTATCGATCTTACGACCGACCATCTCTTCGACCAGACGGGTAATCGGCACTTCGGCAGTCCCGTGGGTCGCAATCAGTTCTCCATCCCGGAGAACTGAGATTCTGTCAGAGATCTGTGCGATCTCTTCAAGACGGTGACTGATGTAGATAAAGGCAACACCTTCCCCTTTCAGCTGTCTTACAAGCTCAAACAGTTTCTCTGTCTCTCTGCTTCCGAGAGCGGCTGTCGGTTCATCGAGAATTAGCAGTTGAGCGTTGAGAGTCATCGCCTTGGCGATTTCCACCATCTGCTGGTCAGCGACTTTCAGGTTCCCGACCTTCTCCTTGACGTCGAGCTCCATTCCGAGACGTTCAAGATTCCTGCGGGCCTCCTGCTGCATGAATCTCCGGTCTATCAGTCCGTTTCTCTTTCTGGGTATTCGACCAACAAAGATGTTCTCTGCAATTGAGAGCCGAGGCAGGAGTTTCAGTTCCTGGTGTATCAGTCCGATTCTGTTATCCATGGCGGCACGGGGGTTCTGTGGTGCATAGAGTTCACCATGCCAGGTCATCGTCCCCCCCTCATCGCACTGATACAGCCCTGCGATAATGGAAGAGAGGGTAGACTTGCCGGCGCCATTCTCACCAAGCAGTGCGTGTACTTCGCCCCTTCTCACTTCCAGGGAAACATCAGTCAGTGCCTTCACTCCCGGAAAGGTCTTGGAGATATGATTCATGGTGAGCATTGCTTCTGCTTCAGTGTTCATGATTTCCTTCTTTTCTTGCGGCATCGTCTCTATCCCTCTCTCCATTACTGCAGTATGAAGGTATCGCTTACGGATGGTTCGCGATGAATCCTTCAACGTTCTCTATCGTGGTAAGAGTTGCCAGCTGGAGCTGATCCTGAGGAAGACTCTCACCTGCAATTGCTTTCTTGACAGATTCATAGGCAAGCTTACCCATGAGCTGAGTCTGCTGGGTACAGGTTGCATCGAATACTCCGTTCTTGAGTTCCTTGAGAGCAGCGACATCTCCGTCGAATCCGACGACCAGCACATCATGATCAAGGTTGGCAAGTTCCACAGCTCTGGCAGCACCGAGCGCCATCGTGTCACACTGTCCGAAAAAGACACTGATTGTGGGGTCTTTCTGAAGCATGTCCTGAGCGACAGTGAATGCCTTGGCTTGATCCCAGTCAGCTGAGTTCTCTGCGACGGTCACCATTCCGGGTGCTGTTGCCATAGCCGTCTCCCAGCCCTTGGTTCTGTCAACCTGAGGAGTGGTTCCCATCTGTCCGTGGATGACTGCAACACGGCCGACGCCACCTGTCTGTTCGATAACCCACTCACCGAGAATTCTTGCCGACTCGACGCTGTCACTTGCGATGAACGTATCACCTCTCATATCCGGGGGGAATCTGTCTACACAGATCACCGGGATATCTGCTGATTTTGCGAGCTGAACAGGAACGCTGGCGGCTGTGGCACCGGCGGGAATGTAGATCAGACCGTCGATCTTTCGTGTGATAAGGTCCTGGACCTGGTTCACCTGAGTGGCACCGTCATTCTTAGCATCGACGATGATCAGTTCCGTGCCTTCGGCCGCTGCCTGAGCGACTACCGAGTCCTTGATCTGGCTGAAGAAGTCAGCCTGAAGGTTGGGCACTGCCAGGCCGATCGTGAGTGTACCGTCTTCCTTCTCTCCCTGAGCAAACATCGACCCGCTCATGATCACGAGCATTACAGCCATCACTGTAAAAATCTTTCCGATAGTTTTCATATGAAACCTCCTAGTTGTTTATCATCCGCTATGCAGATGTATTGCTATTTTCTACTCCTCAGCATATCGATTCCGACGGTGATAGCGATCACTACACCGATAAGGACCTGCTGCATAAAGACATTAACGCCATTGAGATTGAGGCCGTTGCGAAGGACTCCGATGATTAGAGCACCGATGAAGGTCCCTCCGATCGTTCCGATTCCGCCACTGAGACTAGCCCCTCCGATAACGACCGCCGCAATGACGTTGAGTTCATACCCTACCGCCGCATACGGCTGTGAGGAAGAGAGCTGCGAGTTGAGTACGATACCCGCCAGCCCGGCAAGCGTTCCCGAGATGACATACACCATAGTGGTCACTCTCTCGACCTTTACACCGGCAAGTCGTGCAACCTCGGGATTGAATCCGATTGCATAAATTCTCTTTCCTCCTTCCCGATACTTCATGTAGAGTGCGAATAGTATGGTCAGCACCAGAAGCAGTGTCGTCGTTATGGAAAAGAGGTTGAAGTACCGTTTCCCTGACAGATCACTGAACCAGAATGCAAAATCGTAGCGCTGGGTGTTGCCAGAAACAATATTTGCAAGACCTCTGGCTATCGACAGCATTGACAATGTTGCGATGAACGGCGGAATCTTCGCTTTCGTCACCAGTAGACCGTTCACAAGTCCGCACGCCGTCCCTGCCAGAATCCCGATCGTGATCGAAAGAACGTAGGGAAGTGAGGCGTCCTTTGTCAGTACGCCAAAGGTCATCATGGAGAAGGCGAGAACACTGCCGACAGAAAGGTCAATACCTCCGGTGATGATGACCAGGGTGACTCCTATCGCCATGATACCGTTGATCGTGATTTGGTCGATGATATTGAGAAAGTTGTTCATCGATACGAAAGACGGTGTAGTGGCTATCAGGAACACCACCATCAGGATGAGTGCATAGAGCGAGCCCTTTCCTGAACTGCTGTATTTCATCAGAAATGTCTGTATCCTCTTTTTCATTATGTTCCTCATTTGCAGTTGACTTGAAGCCATAGTCTTTCTCCTACCTCCGCGAATCTACGCTGCGTGTTGCGGGCGGGAACCCCCTCGTGTTCTGCTGAACATATCGAGTCCGACAGCGAATACAATGATCACACCTACGAGGATCGTCTGTATGAACGGAGAAATTCCGTTGAGATTCAGTCCATTATTCAGGATTCCGATGATGAAGGCACCGATGAGTGTTCCGATGATCGACCCTTCTCCACCTGAGAGACTGGTGCCCCCTATCACAGCGATAGCAATCGCGTAGAGCTCATAGGTAGTTCCCTGGGCAGGTTCCGAGGCATTGACACGTGAGGCGATCATGATTCCGGCAATAGCTGCGAAGGTGCCCGAAATGACATAGGCAAGAATCAAATGCCTGTCAACGTTAATTCCGGAAAGACGCGCGACTTCTTCACTTCCCCCTACGGCCAGCAGGTTTCTTCCCGCACCGGTCTTCGTAAGAAAGAACTGACTTGAACCGACTAGAAGCAGGAAGACGATGCCGGATACAGTGATGAACCCCAGATACCGGGTGTAATTTAATCCGATGAACCAGGCCGGGTAGTTCAGAATCTGATCCCCGTCAGTGATGATATTGGCCAGACCTCTGGCAACATAGAACATAGAGAGAGTGGCAATGAAGGGAGGAAGCTTCACTTTCGATACCAGAAGACCGTTAATCAGTCCTGCGACCGGACCGACCAGAGTTCCCAGCAGCATCGCAAGCGGGAAGGGTAGACCGAGATACTCTGCCGCATATCCCATCACCATCGAAGCAAGCCCCAGAACACATCCGACTGACAGATCCACACCACCTGTGCTGATCACGAAGGTCATCCCCAGAGCAAGCACGCCCCAGATCGCAATCTGATTGAAAATATTTATAAAATTTCCAAAAGAAAAGAAACCAGGGGTGACTGCTGCAAAAAAGAGAATTATCGCGAGCAATCCAACTATAGGTCCTTTCACTATGTTTCTGAGAGTCTTTCCGGCAGAGGTTCCTGACAGAGCACTCGCAGCTGATCGTTTAACCATACAATCCTCTTTTTTTTATTATCTAGAGATTCCTCAACGATGACTATTTACCCTCTAAATATTTTTGTTTTTTTTCTTTTAGAGGTATCCTAAACCCACTTCCCTCCTGCTGTCAATATTTTTTTTCTTTTATTTTTTTTCACAAAATATCCGCATCAGGTTAATGATGATATGGTTTTGGAATAATATGTGAATAATAGTACATGATTTGGCATATATGACCTACACACACCTTTCATGCATGCATTACCCGACACATTACTGCACAACGAAGAGATTTTCTTTTATTTTGTTTTTCTATGGTTTTTCACAGCAAGAGCAAATTCAGAGCCAGTATGCCCACAGGCTCTGAGCATGATACTCCCTGATGGCTATCGCTGCAGAAACCGCTCTGCCGCCTCGGAAAACAGGTTTACGACATTCTGTCTATCACACAGTGAATACAGATCGTGATGTTCAAGTTTCTCGCGTACTTCCGTGTTCATACCAGTGAGTATCACTGTTATCTTACGACGTTTCAGATATGTGAGGGTGTCAAACA